>Ga0180438_10007301_pt1 | contig 14472 bp, 9 predicted proteins | sample SS_ome_12_FD_132455 | JGI IMG/M metagenome (GOLD analysis project Ga0180438, IMG submission 132455) | Hypersaline lake sediment archaeal communities from the Salton Sea, California, USA - SS_3_D_2 metaG | ecosystem: Environmental > Aquatic > Non-marine Saline and Alkaline > Hypersaline >...
CATCACGACCAGCCCCCGCCGCGCCGGGCGCTCGGCGTAGTCGATCAGCTCGACGATCTCGCTATGCCCGCCCTTGACGATGCAGCCGAGCGACTTCTCCTCGATGCTGCTGAGCCCCGCGCGAAGGTTGCCCGGCGACGGGTTGACGCCCCGAAGATCCGTCCCCTGCTCGCGGGCCGTCTGCACGTAGGCGGCGATCCGCCCCATCAGCCGCTCGCGTACCGACGGGTCCGCAATCCGCTCCGCCAGGGCGGCCTCCGCGCCGATCATCTCGGGCACTTCCGAGAGAATCGCCGTGGCCCCCAACTCGACGAGGCGGTCGCTGACGAGCCCGACGGCGGGATTGGCCGTGATGCCCGAGAACGGGTCGGACCCGCCGCACTCGAGGCCGACGACCAGCCCGGCCGCGCCGCACGGCCGCCGGCGCTGGGCAGCCACGAACTCGTGCATCTCGCGCAGATGCGCCGCGGCCTGCTCGCGAATGGCCCCCATCGAGCCGATCTGCTGGATGACGAGCGTTCGGACGATCCGCCCGGCCGTCGGGACCGTCTCGGCGGTCGCCTCGGCCGGAATGCCCTCGCAGCCGAGCCCGACGATCAGCGCGCCGCCGACGTTCGGGTTGCCGCACACCCCCGCCAGCGTCCGGCGAACGTGCTCGCGGTCGTCGCCGAAGTGCGTGCACCCGTGCTGGTGCGTGATCGCCGTCGCCTTCCCGTCGGCCCGCGCGATCTGCTCGACGATCGAGTTGGCGCACGAGACGCCCGCCAGCACGATCACGTGGTTCCGTACCCCGAACGTCCCGTCCCCCCGCGGATAGCCCTGGATTGTCGTCTCGCTCATCGCCGGCCTCTCTCGCCCCGTCGGTGCTCGGTCTATGGGAGGCGCGATCCCGGGGGCTCGCGATCCCGGCTATCGCTTCGCGCCGCGCCGCGGCTTCGGAGCGTGTCCTCGGTTGGTGCGGCCGGAAAAAGGGGACAGGCACCTGCGCTTCGCTCCGGAGCCAGTCCCCGTTTTCCTACGGGTCTCTGTAGGTGGCCGCGCCTGCCGCCGCCAGACGAGCATCCCTGGCGTCTGGACTGAGTGGGCGGCTTGCCGTTCGGCGCATCCCGTTCGAGACCATCCACCCCGGATTACGCGCAGCTCTTGCCGTTGATCGTCCTCGTCGTCGGTCGTTTCTCCGGTCCGGCCGTCTCAAACCGAGCTGGCCATGTTGTGCACGTGCACGCGCTGCCCCGGACGGATGTCCGTCCGGGCCCTGCCGATCGTGTAGCCGTACTTGACCACCTCCGCCCCGGCGACGATCGGCGCGAGGGCCACCTTGAACCCGGCGGGGATCTCTTCGGGCAAGACGACCTCGCCCGCCTCGCCGCCCGCGTCGAGGGCGTACGGCCCGGCGGGCATGTCCACCAGCGCGGTGACGACGTTGTCCTTCTCGGTCAGCCGGATCGCACAGTCTGCCAGGCGCCGAATACCGCTCATCTCGCCTCCTCCATCGGCTCGACGTCGCCCGTCGCATCGATCCCTCGGGCCGCTCGGCGTCGGGCCCGGGAGAACGCGGCGACGCCACACAGATCATAGGGCCGTCCCTGCCCGGTGCAACCGTCCACCTCAGCCCCCGGCCCAGGCGATGTCAGGAATAGGTGACTGTCTCTGTTTTTTCTGGCTCTTCCGCAGAAGGTGTGGGTCGCTTTCCCGGCGCGAGGTCTGCCTGTGGGACTGAGATGCCTCCGGCCGCGGGGTTTTCTGAGGCATGACTCAGGTGTCCGATGGTGCATCCGGCCTCCTGCGGCTTGTGCCGTGGCAGGCCGTTGCTGCCCATCGCCATCGGATACCGGAGCGATGCCTTGAAAACCCCGGAAGGTATGGGCGGCCGGTCAGTGGACGCGCAGGACGCGCTTGAGGAGGAAGGCGAGGGGGATGGCGAGGAGGAGGTAGGCGGTCAGCCAGGGCGGCAGCCAGGGGCCGAGGCCGGGGACGATGCCGAACAGCTTCGCCTCGCGGAGCCTGGTCTCGACGATCAGCTCGGGGCCGTCGAAGACCCGCGTCGGCGCGTAGGTGGGCCGGCCGACGATCAGTTCGGCCCGGTCGTAGGTCTTGTCGCGCAGGCGGAAGACGAGCCGGTGCGGCCGGTCGGTCGGCTCGGCGCGGAGGAGCCACTCGGCCAGGCCGGTGGGCTGTCCGCCGTAGTCGGCGAGTCTGATCGGCTGGACCCATCGGTCGGCTTTCAGGGCGTCGGCGGGGACGAGGTGCATGACCTGGCCGACGGCGGAGGCGGGGGCGTAGAAGACGACGCGGACGGCCTCGCCGGCGGCGGGGGGGTGGTAGCCGAGGCGGTTGAAGCACCACGTGGCGAGCAGGGCGATCGGGAGGATCGAGGCGAGCAGGGGCAGCGGCTCCTGGCCGAGCGTCTTCAGCGCGATCATCACGCGGGTCTGCTTCATGCGGACCACGTCGGCGCGTCGGCCGTCGGCCTTGGCCTCGCGAATGAGCTGCTTGAGGCGTTTTCTGTCGGCGGCGGCGCGGCGGAGCAGGTCCTGGTCGGTCGTCAGGCGGCGGACGAGCGCGAGGATCAGGGCGGTGGCGACGGCGACGACGATCAGGGCGGCCGACCACGAGAAGCTCAGCAGCCGCCCCAGCAGCAGGTCGAACAGGGCGTTGCAGAGGTTGTTCCACATCTCAAGCATCCGCCGAGGCCCTCTGGAGGACGTGGACGTGTCCGTGGTTGCCGTCGACGCGGATGCGGTCGCCGGAGGCGATCCGGCGGGTGGCGTCGGGGCAGGCGACGGCGGGGATGCCGAAGTCCCGCGCGACGATCGCCCCGTGCGACAGCACGCCGCCCCGCTCGACGACCAGCCCGCGGGCGTTGAGGAACAGCGGCGTCCAGCCCGGGTCGGTCGACGGGCAGACCAGGACGTACTCCGTGCCGAGCTCCCCCGCCTGCTGCGGGTCGAAGACGATCCGCGCGATCCCCGTGGCCACGCCGGACGCCATGGCCGTCCCGCAGAACTCGTCGGCCGCCTCGAGCGGGCGGGCCAGGCCCAGCGATTCAAGCTCGGCCGAGTCGATCACGTCGGGCAGCTCCAGCCGCTGGAAGGCCTGCCAACGGATGCGGCGGCGGGCGATCTGCTCGGTGAGCTTGCGCCTCTCGGCGGTGAAGCCGCCCAACTCGTCGGCGTGGAGGAAGTAGATCCCCCCGCCGAGGTCCCACCGTTTGGCGAGCTGCTCGACGGCTTGGCGGATCAGCTCGTAGCCCATCATGAGATAGTGCTTGCCGCTCTCGCGGCAGGGCAGCAGGTCCTGGGCGTCGGCGAGGTCTCGGCGGAGCTGCTTCTCGAACGTCCTGCCGCCGAACCGGCTCAGCAGATCCGGCAGCGCCTCCTGCGCCTCGACGCGGCGGGCGAGGCCCTCGGCGTGGATCTGTTCGGGCGAGCGGCCCTCGAACGCCCGCAGGCGCTCGACGACCTGTCTGGGATACGTGTCGTCCTCGCGCCATCGCGGCCGGGCCAGCTCCATCTCGCCGACGCAGCGATGGCCGTACTCGGCCAGGAAGACGTCCATCGAGGCGGTCCCGGCGGCGACGCGGTGGAGCATGGCATCCTGCCCGAACGTCGTGTCGCCCTCCAGCGCCCGCGTCAGCGTTCGCGCCAGCTCTCCGCCCTGCTCGGCGCCCATGATCCGGACGAGCGTGGCCTCGAGAGCGGCGAAGGCCATGCCCGCGAAGAACCCCGGCCGCAGCGACTCGGGGCCGAACTCGTCCAGCACGCGGCGCCGCCGGTCGTCCAGCTCGTCGAGCACCTGGCGGTCGGAGAGGCCCGCGAGGTCCTGCTCGCGTTTTCGGGCGACGTAGTCGAGGAAGGGCGGGAGCAGTTCGTTCTCGAACCGCCCCCTGGCGGCGGGTCGGGCGCGTTGGGCGATTCGCGAGGCGCGGATCATCGCCAGGATCGTGCCGGGCAGCCTGGCGAGGAATCGGCCGTCGGCGCGGTTGGGCTCGAACCGTGTCGGCGCGCGGTCGAGCAGGCCCCGGTCGGCGAGGACGGCCTGGACGTCGTAGGTCAGCGGCAGGGCTTCCCAGAACAGTTCGGCCAGCCGCTCCGGGTCGGCGTAGATCCGCCCGCAGATCAACTCGAGGAAGCCCTCTTCGCAGACGCGCCGCGACGGGCGATAGCCGAACTGCCGGTACATCCTCCCGAACCCGCCCGAACCGGTCATGAATCCGCCGACGACGTCCCACGTCAGCGGCGTGGGAGCCCGCAGCGTCTCGGCGAGGTTGTGCACGACCCAGCACCGCCGCCGCCCGTCGGCGAGCGACCGCAGGCGGAAGATCTCCTCCTCCCGGGCGATCTCGACGTCCTCGACGACCTCCAGCCCGCGAATCCGCCGGGCCTGAAGCAGCGCGAAGCCCCCCTCCGCCCAGCCGAACTCGATGTCCACGGGGTGGCCGAAGTGCTCCTCGACCTTCAGCGAAAGCTCCGCCAGCTCGCGGAGCTGCTCGGCCGACAGGCTGGCGGCGTCGGGATCGTGCTCGGCGGCGGCGCCCAGCGCGTGGACGCGCGTGTGCTTGTGCCCGATCTCGGCCTCGACGGACAGGTCGTCGCGGGCGACGAGGAACCGGTCGGGCGTCACGTCGCCGCTGACGATCGATTCGCCGAGCCCGTAGCCGGCCTCGACGACCATCCGTTCGGCTCGCAGGTTGTTCGGGTCCTGCGTGAAGACGATGCCCGAGACCTCCGAGGGGAACATCATCTGGACGTTGACCGCCGTGCCGGGCAGGCCCCGGATGTCGTTGTGGCGACGGTAGGCGACGGCCCGTTCGTTCTGCCACGAATCGAAGACGGCGTTGATGCATTGGACGAGGGCGTCTTCGGGCTCGGTGGGGAAGGCCCGCCCGGTGTGCTCGGCGTACATCCGGACGTGCCGCTCGGCCAGCGCGCGGTCGGGCGGGGCCTGCTCCCGGCCGGTCAGGGCGTCACGGAAGTCCGCGGCGGTCAGCCCGTGCACCGTCGAGGCGAACGCATGAACGAACTGGAGGTACAGCCCCCAGAAGGCCGGCGTGTCCCCGACGTCGTCGGCGAGGCCCGGATGCAGCCCGCAGTTGAGGATCGTATCCATCATGCCGGGCATGGAGACGGCCGCCCCGCTACGGACGGAGACCAGCAGCGGCCTGCTGCCGCGCCCGAAGGCCCGGTCCGTGTCGTGCTCGAGGCGTGCGAGGCTCTCGCGGACCTGCTGCTCGAGGCCCTCCGGCCAGCGGCGCCCGCCCCGGTAGTACGCGGCGCAGGCTTCGGTGGAGATAGTGAATCCGGGCGGCACGCGCAGGCCGGCGAGGCTCATCTCCTTCAGGCCGGCGCCCTTCCCGCCGAGCAGCGTTTTCGGATCCGCGCAGTCGGGCGGGAGCGGATCGCCGAAGTGGAAGGCCCACTGCCGATCGCTCATCGGTCCTCTCCCAGGCAGACCAGCCCCCAGCCGGCGCGTCCGACGTAGACGGCCGTGCCGCTGAGGACCATCGGCGAGGCGGCCGGCCCGAGCCAGGAGGCGTCGGCCCACTCCTCCGGCCGCGGGGTCCCCTCGCCGTCGGCCTCCCCCGCCCCGGCCAGGCGGAGCTTCATGATCTTGCCGTCGGCCGCCTCGTAGAGCACGACGCCCCCTCCCAGCAGCGGCGCCGTGCCCGGCCGCGCGCCGGGCACGGGCGGGCGCGTCGGGCGGCCCGTCCTGCGGTCCAGTACGACGAGGTGCCCCTTGGCGTCGACGTAGACGATGTGCGCCGCATCGACGGCCACGTCGCCGCCAACGGCCCCGCCGGGCGGCTGCCAGGCGTGCGGCGGGCGGGGCGAGCCGTCCACGAGGCTTCGGGCCTCGAGGCCCCGCGAGGTCGGCAGATAGACGGTATCCCTGTGGACCCAGGGGTCGGCGGCCGGCGCGGCGTCGAGCCCGATCGACCACAGCTCCGCGCCGGTCGGGCGGTCCAGTGCGACCAGGCTCGGCGGGTGGCTCGTCGCGGCCACCAGCATTGCCGCCGCGACGGCAGGGGCGTGATCCAGCCGCCCGCCGAGGTAGCGCACCCACAGCCGATCGCCGCTGAGGCCGAAGCGCGTCAGGCCGTCGGGGCGGTCCTGGACGAACAGGTCGGCCGCCGTGGCGGTCAGCGTGCCGGTCGCGTCGGGGGCCACGGGCGCTTTCCAGCGGGCCGTGCCGTCCGCGACGCGGACGGCGTGGACGTGCCGGCCGTCGCCGCCGGGGGCCCCGTCGACACAGAAGGCCAGGTCGCCGACGACGGCGGGCGAGCGAAGCACGGGGGCGGACGTCCGGTAGACCCACCTGGGCTCGGGCGCCTTTTCGGCGTCGGCCCGCGCGGGCAGGCAGGCCAGCCCCGGCGCCTCCTGGGCCGCCAGGGGGACGAACAGGGCGTCGCCGACCGCCGCCGGCGGGGCGGCCACCACCGCCCGCTTCGTCTGCCCCTCCTGGTCCGGCGGGTACTGCCAGCGGAAAACGCCCAGCTTCGGCGGCGGCGAGCCGAAGAAGTTGCCCGCCCTGGGCGCCCCCGCGAGCCGCCCGCTCCACACGGCCGCCTGCCGTTTGGCGGGCCTCCCCACGCAGACGAAACCATCCTCCTGCGTGCCGACATACACCCGCCCTCGCGCAACGGCGGGCGAGCTGATGCACTGCCGCCGCGTGCCGACGCGGTATTCCCAGACGGGCTCGAGCGTCCGCCGGTCGAGCCCGTAGAGCATCCCCGCCTCGGTGATGACGTAGACGTGCCGGTCGGCCACGGCGGGGGAGGCCTTGATCGGGGCGTGGGCGTCGAAGCGGGCGACGGGTCGGCCCGTGCGGCGGTCGGCACAGTGGACGGCGCCGGCGACGGTGCAGAAGTAGACCCGCCCGGCGGCGACGGCGACCGAGCCGAGGACGGTCGCCTCGGCGTCGATCTTCCAGTCCGGTCTCAGCGGCCCGCCTCGGTGTGCGGCGAGCCGGGCCAGGTCGACGCACCAGACCTCCCCGGCGGGCGGCGAGCCGGCCTCGATGAAATCGCCTCTGCCCATCCCCACGAAGAGCTTGCCGTCGGCAATCGAGGGCGGGCTGAAGACGGCGTAGGGCACGTCGGCGCGGGCCAGCTCCCTGCCCTCCGCCGCGTCGATCACGCACAGGGCCCGCCCGCCCTTGCCGAGCCCCGCGTAGACCTTGTTCTCGTGGACGGCCAGCGAGGTCTCCGCGTCGGGGTACCTCTCGCCCGGCAGGTGCCAGATCTGCCTGCCGGTCGCGAGGTCGAGGCAGTAGTAGCCGTCGTCGCCGGCGCCGACGAAGACGCGCGGCTCGGGTCGGCCGCCCGCGGTCACGTCGGCGACGACGGGCGTGCATTCGACGTGGCTGGCGGTCTGGAAGCTCCAGCGCAGCTTGCCCGTAGCGGTCTCGAGGCAGACGACGCGGGCGCCGGTGGCGAAGTGGAACCCCTCCCCGCAGACCAGCAGCTCGCCGCGGACGACCGGGGAAGAGAACGTCGCTCGGTAGTTCTTGTGGCCGGTCTTGAAGGTCGGCTCGGCCGCCCACGCGATCGCGCCCGTGTCGGCGTCGAAGCAGTAGATCCGCCCCTCGCCGTCCCTGCCGTCGAACGCCGACAGCAGCGCCGAGGCGACGTACACCCGGTTGCCCACCACGGCGGGGGAGGCGTGGAACCACTCCTCGCCGGCCTGGCGGGCCCAGTTGACCCCCCCGGCCGCCGGTCCGGGCTCGCCCGCCGCGGCGCCTCGGCGCGCCAGTCCGCCGCGGAAGATCGGCCAGTCGCCCCCGCCCCCCTGCGCCGCCGCGGGCGACTCGCCCGAGGGCCAGTACCGCTCCGCCGCCCACCACGGCCCCGCGACGCAGCCGGCGATCACCACGAGGTGAATCTTCAGCCGCCAGAGCAGCTTCACAAACGCCAGCATCGCGCGGGGCCTGAAGATCGACACCAGCACCGAGACGATCGCCGCCGCCAGCGCCAGCAGCAGCCCCGGCAGGATCGCCAGCAGCGCCTGGAGCGGGCCGATGAGCACGGGCACGACGCCGATCAACCCGGCCGGTGCGTCGCTGATTGTCGCGCTGAGGGGCATCGTCTCGTGTGGTCGCCTCGCCGGTTCGGGGGTCTTCTGACACTATCAACACCCGGCCGCCCCGGACGTTTTCGGGCGATCCGCGCTGGGCCGGCAGTTGCCCTTTGGTCCCGGGCGGGGAATAATGACATGTGGAGGCCGATAGACATCGGCCCGGATTGAGGGAGCGAATCCATGAAGACTCTGCTTCGCGTTGTCCTGGTGCTGGTGGTTCTTCTGATCGTCGTGGGCGTGGTGGGGTACATCTGGATCGACTCGATCGCGAAGGCGGCCATCGAGAAGGGCGGCACGTACGCGCTGGGGGTGGACACGACGGTGGCGGACGTCAGCCTCAGCCCCGTCGGCGGGACGATGAAGATCGAGGGGCTGAAGGTGGCCAACCCGGCCGGCTTCCAGGGGTCGCACCTGATGCAGTCGGGCACGTTCGACCTGGCGATGGTCGCCGGCAGCTTGCTGGACGACACGATCCAGGTCAACAAGTTCGAGTTGGACGGGCTGAGCCTCAGCGTCGAGCAGACCCTCCAGAAGAACAACATCTCGGTGATCCTCGACAACCTCAAGCGGTTCGAGAGCGACGACGAGCCGTCGGATAAGAAGCCGAGCGAACCGAAGCGCGAGAAGGACGACGACGGCAAGAAGGTGAAGATCGACCTCATCACGATCCGCAACGTGGAGGCGACCTTCCGCCTGCCGGTCGGCAATCCGGTGACCGTCAAGGTGCCCGAGGTGACCGTCAAGGACGTCACCGGCGACAACGCCGAGGGCGTGGCGGTCAGCGAGTTGATCGCCCGCGTCCTTCCGGCCGTGCTCGCCGCCGTGCTCGAGCAGGGCAAGGGCGTCGTCCCGGGCGATCTGCTGAACACGCTCAACGGCGACCTGAACGGCCTGGCGGCGGCCGTGGGGGGGCAGCTCCAGCAGTTGATCACCAACGCGCAGGGCGACGTGCGGAAGGCCGTCGCCGACAAGCTGGGCAAGGCCGGCGACGACGTGAAGAAGACCGTCGGCGGAGCCCTCGACGGGCTGCTCGGCGGGAAGAAGAAACCCGAGAAGGACAACTGACCTGGGGAGGACAAACGCGATGACCAGGCATATCGACGTATGGAAGCCGGCGGTGGTCGGCCTGCTCGTGCTGCCGGTGCTGGCCGGCGGGTGCACGACGAACCCGGCCACGGGCGAGAGAGACATGGTGCTGATCTCCGAGGGGCAGGAGATCGCCATGGGTAACGAGGCCGCCCCGCAGTTCGAGAAGGAGTTCGGCGGGAAGGTGGCCAACGCCTCGCTCCAGTCCTACGTGCAGGGCATCGGGCAGCGGATCGCGGCCGTCTGCGACCGCCCGATGCAGTACGACTACACGCTGGTGGCCTCGAAGGTGCCCAACGCCTTCGCCCTGCCCGGCGGGAAGATCTTCGTCACCGCGGGGCTGATGGCGAGGATGACCAACGAGCGCCAGCTCGCCGCCGTGCTCGGCCACGAGACCGCCCACGTCTGCGCGCTGCATAACGTCAAGGGCATGCAGAACCAGATGGGGGCGTCCGTGCTCGTCGAGGTGGCCGCCCGAATCGCCGGCGGCGGGGACACCACGCGGTCGGTCGGCAAGATCGTCGGCGCGATGGCCACGCTGAAGTACGGCCGCAACTACGAGTACCAGGCGGACAAGTTCGGCATCAAGTACATGGACCGCGCCGGCTACAACCCCCACGGCATGGTCGAGCTGCTGACGGTCCTGCTGAACCTCTCGGAGGAGGGCAGCAGCCTCGGGGAGATGTTCGCGTCGCACCCGCTGTCGAGCAAGCGGATCGAGGAGGCCAAGGCCATCATCGCCGAGAACCACCCGGCCGCGAACCCCTCGGCCCCCGACCCGGGCGCCGGCCGGTTTCGGCAAATGCGCAGCCGCCTGCTCGCTGCCGTGCCGAATGCGCTGAACTAGTGCTCCGTCGAGGTTGATTCTTCGGGTGGCACAACTCTCCGAGTTGTGTTCTCCGGCCTGTTAGCCATCACAACTCAGAGAGTTGTGCCACCCACAGCAAGAAAGCGAATCCGAAAGTTCGATGTTGACGGAACAATAGCCTCCGACCGCCTTCGCTGCCGCGATCACGCGGCGAACGCGCGCGAGAGATTCCTTCGCCTCCGCATCGCCCTCCTTCGCCTTCGCGTTGTCCACGGCCGCCTGGTACTGCTCGGCCGCGAGCTCCAACTGCCCGGCCGCCTCGGCCACCGCCGCGAGGTCGAAACGCACGTCCCCATTATCGCGCGCCGCCTCGACGGCTTTCCTGAAGTGCCCCACGGCGGCCGCGTAGTCTTCCTTGGCCGCCGCGCTCATGCCCGCCCGAGCCGAGTCGCCCCCGGCCGGCCTGAGCTGCATCTCGGCCGACAGCACCAGCGGCTGGGCCATGTGCGCGAACGTCTCTGCGCATTCGGTCAGCAGTCCCTGGACGATGCTGTCGACCGACGGAACGCGGGCGGGGTCGTCGGCGCGCTCCAGGCCCAGCTCGCCCCGGACGGCCGGGTCGGCGGCCGAACTGTACATCCGCAGGATCTCGGCCGCCCCCAGCCGCTGCCCGCCTTGCCGCGCGACCGTGAAGGTCACCCGGACCTCCGCCGTGCGGACCAGCGTGGGCAGCGTCTGGGGCTCGTTCTTCTTCGTCGCCGGGTTCCATCGCCGCCCGACGCGCTCGCCCGCGGCGTTCCGCACGGCGACGTCGACCTCGCCGCCGACGAGGGCGACCTTGGCGGCCGGAGTCTCCGCGGCCCCGCCGGCGCCCGACCCGTCGAGCGCCACACCGGCCAGCCGCTTGTCGAGCGCGGCCTTCAGGAAGCTCGCGTAGTCGGCCGCGGCGCCCTCGGCCTTCGTCCGAACGGCGAACCGGCCGGCCCGCAGCAGCATCACGTCGGGGGGCAAAGGCAGGGCGCCGGGCAGGACGTGGCGGACGGAGACGGACGGCGAGCAGCCGGCCGCCAGGCCGGCCAGGGTCCACATTGCGACGACGGCTACGCGAGCAGCTTTCATGATATGTCCCCTACAGAAGTCGGCCGAGCGCCCGTCGGCCGTCATGTAATGCTATGCTCCCGGCGCGTACGGGGCAAGGGGGGCGATCGCGAAAGGGATTGAAACCCCACCGGTTCGGTCATACACTGACATGGACAGATCACCTGGGGCCCGATTATGAAACGCATCCTGGCGGTTGTCTCACTGTGGTGTGTGGCGGCGGCGGGCGGCTGTGGGGCGCAGCAGACGCTGCTCGGCACGGAGGGGTCCTACCTGTTCACGGCGCTGGATTGGCTGGGGCCGCCGGGTCAGGAGGCCCGGCTGCGGGCGCAGCTTCGCGGGGGCGACTTCGTCCGCGCCCGGCCCGGCCACGCCGTGCGGTTCTACCGCGACGGGAAGCTGTTCAAGGTCGCCGAGACCGACGCCGACGGCGTGGCGGGGGTCGGCTTCATCCCGCCGGCGCCGGGGGACTACGAGTTCACCGCCGCCCTCGACCCGGCCGGGATGCCCGAACAGCCCCCCCCGCCACGGAAGCTGCTGGTCGCCTGCCGAACGCCCGAGACGCGCATCGCCATCGTCGACCTCGACAAGACGGTGGTCGCCAGCGGCTTCCACACCGTGCTGATCGGCCGGGCCGAGCCGATGCCCGACTCGCAGGACGTGCTCCGCAAGCTGGCCGCGACCCACACGATCGTCTACCTGACCCACCGCCCGGACTACTTCGCCCTCAAGAGCAAGGACTGGCTGGTGGAGCACGAGTACCCGCCCGGCGTGCTGCTGCTGAGCACGTTGAGCGGCTTCCTCAGCGGCAGCGGGACCTACAAGACCGGCGCGATCGATCAACTGCGAAAGCAGTTCTCCCGCGTCGAGATCGGCATCGGCGACAAGATCTCCGACGCCCAGGCCTACCACGACAACGCGATGAAGGCCTTCCTGATCATCCAGCCGGACGGGGCGACGGCGGACGAGCTGACCCGGCTCGCCGACGCGCTGGAGGCCCTCGACGAGAAGGCCCACGTCGTCACCCACTGGCGCCAGATCGAGCAGGTGCTTTCCGGCGGCGCGTCGCACCTGCGTCCGGCGGCGCAGCAGATGCTCCGCGACCGGGCGGCCGGCGCCCGCGGAGGTGCGTCGTGAAGAACGCAGCGATCCTCCTCATCTCGGCCGCCCTCGCCGCGACGGGCGGATGCATCCCCAGCTACCCCCTTGCCGAGGGCGACCTCGACCGGTACTGGCTGCTCAGCGACGTCTCCGCCCGGCGCGCCGAGGCCGAGGCCGGCTCGAAGATCCCCACCAGGTGGGTCATCCGCCAGCAGGCCGACGCCTCGCGCGTCAGCCTCGCCGGGGCGATGGAGAAGCTCCAGGCCGGCGCCGACGAGGTCGAGTTCGCCGTCAGCCCCGCCCAGGCCGATGAAATCGCCGGCCTGTTCCGACAGGTGCGGGAGGCGATGAAGGAAATGAAGGAGATCGTCGAGTCGAGCGGCCGGGCCGACAAGAACCGCTGGGCCCGGACGCTCGCCGGCGCGTTGGCGACCGTCGAGTCGGTCAGCCGGTCGGCCTCGGGCGAGGCCGGCGGCGAAGGCGACCAGCCGCTCGGCCGGGCCGCCGGGCCGATCATGGAGATGATCGCCGGGCTGCTCGAGAAGCGCTCCGACGAGCCGCTGCTGGGTGACCTGTCCGGCGCGGAGTTGCAGCAGCTTCGCGACCTGCTGGCACAGGTGATCCTGAAGACGGGCTTCGAGGTGGCGGGCAAGGACCTGCCGGCCGGTCTGCGGCGGACGGTGGCCGGCCTGATGCGGCAATCGAAGCAGCCGGCCGCCCTGAAGGCCCCGCTCGAGAAGCTGCTGACCGACCAGCTCAGCCAGGCCCCGCCCGCCCCGGCGAGGCAGAGCAAGCGGGAGGCCGTGCGCACCGCCCTGTCCGTCGCGCCGAGGGCGATCCGGCTGCTCGAGGCGTTCCTCGGGCAGTGGGACCGGTTCGACCACATCACCGTCGAGATGCTCCGCCGCGGCGACGCGTCGGCCGTCGGCGTCACCCTCGCCGTCCTGCCCGGCAAGGAGGCGCGAATCGCCGACGTCGTCACCGGCATGCCCGCGATCGTCTTCCGAGGCACGACGCGAGTCGTCGCCCAGCCGGACGCCACCGGCGCCGGCGAGACGACCGTCAGCTTCGACCCCGTCGGCGAGGGGGCCGTCGAGCTGCGGTACGAGGGGATCATCTACGGGCTGGTCCGGCTGTTCGCCCTGCCCCTGGCGAGCGGCCCGCTGCGGGAGGTCCGCGTCTCGGCCCGGACCGCCGCGCGCGGCGAGCAGTTGATCAACGTGGCGATGATGAGCGAGGCGACCGACGATGAGGAAGACCCCCGCCGCATGCTCGTCGTCCAGGACGCCCGGACCAAGCAGACCGTCCGCGGCCTGTTCGCCGTCCAGTCCGTCGCCGTCCAGTCCGAGACGACCGTCAGCTACCTCACCCCCAAACGACGCTACACCTACCAGCGAATCAAGCAGACCCGCCCCGAGTAGACGCGACGAGAGAGCCCTCCCTTCGGCCCGCCGCCGAAGAAAAAGGGGACTGGCTCCGCAGCGACCTGCCCTGCGCAGCGGCTCCGCCGCGAAGCATGGGAGCGGAGGGGACTGCCCCCCTTTTCGGCCCCACGCGAGGGGAGGGTCGATGCCCGGCCGCGCAGTTCGGGCGAGTCTTCGAGCCACACAGGCGGGGGCGAACTCCGCAGCGACTCGTGCTTCGCAGCGACTCGTGCTTCGCAGAGGAGCAAGCGCCGCTTCGCAGCGCGGGCTTTGCCCGCAACCCAATGCGGGATGCCGAGTGCTGTACAGCGGCGGACCCCGCGACCGCCTCCGGAGACCCGAAGGGTCGGCAGGCAATGGCCGGGGGCGCAAGCCCCCGGTAGCGAACCCTTTATGAAAATGAGCCCCAGAGGGGCGACAGAAGCCGCCGGGTGCCACGGCCGCAGCGTTCAGCGGCCGTGCTCTTCCCGTCCTCGAAGACACGGCCGCACACTCCGCGGCCGTGGCACCCGGCACCCCGCATTCGGCATTGACTTGCGGCCGGAGCGCACGCCGCGAAGCGGCGCGGCGCGGCACGACCACGCGGCCGCTCTGCCCGAACGGCCGGAGGTCGTCAACGCGCGTTGGTGCGGGCCGGCCGTGCGGCGACGTGCCCCCGCCGTTGCTTCCCGTCCGGTTTATGGTAGACTGAAGATATGGTGCGGGCAGCGGGGAAGATCGGCGGCACCGACGGCGGGTACATCGGCTTCCCGAGCAGCCCGGCCAGCGTGGACGACCTGACGATCGAGGCGAACGTCGACTCCAACTGGGTCACCCAGCACGTCGATGAGTTCACCGTCGATGCCAACGGCTACGCCGCCGACAAGCCCACCCACGACGC
>Ga0180438_10007302_pt1 | contig 14467 bp, 15 predicted proteins | sample SS_ome_12_FD_132455 | JGI IMG/M metagenome (GOLD analysis project Ga0180438, IMG submission 132455) | Hypersaline lake sediment archaeal communities from the Salton Sea, California, USA - SS_3_D_2 metaG | ecosystem: Environmental > Aquatic > Non-marine Saline and Alkaline > Hypersaline >...
AATAGAGAAACTCCAATTGCTCAGCCGGCCCAAGGCCCAACGCTTCCGCCCGTTCCCGGAGACGGGCAACAGATCCTTCGCGGGCAATGTCCACCTCCAGTTGCTCGTTTTCACGCTGGAGCCGGAATAACTCGACCTGCAACTGCTGGATGTGGCGACCTCGAGCTGCTGTTCGACTGACCAGCAGCAAGTAGAAGGTTGCCACGAGTGTCAACACGATGACCGAGGTGACCAAGCAAAGCACTGTACGCCGGTCCATCTCAAATCGACCGCGCTTAATCCCATGTGTCACCCACTGCATAAAATCCGGCATAACCCCACACCCACAAGAGACCTATGAGAATCCCTCTAGACCCGTTCTGCCACCCTCAAACGCGCCGAGCGAGCCCGCGGATTGGTTGCGATCTCGTCCGCTGTTGGCCGAATAGGCTTGCGTGTGATCAGCCGCAACGTGGCTCGATGATCACATAGACACGCTGGCACCTCTGGCGGGCAGATGCAATCACGACTCTCTCGGCGCAAAAAGCGTTTGACCAGCCGATCTTCCAGCGAGTGAAAACCGATAACCGCCAGCCGACCACCAGGCGAAAGAAGCCCCACAGCCTGAGGCAGAGCTGCGGTGAGCATGGACAGTTCATCGTTAACTGCGATTCGCAACGCTTGGAACGTTCGCGTGGCCGGATGGATACGACCCCGTCGCCTCACCACACGTTCGATGACCGAGGCTAGCTCCTTCGTCGTATAAAGCGGACGAGCATCAACAATCGCCTCCGCGATACGCCGTGCTTGCACCTCCTCACCGAACTGGTATAATGTGTCCATCAGCTCTTGGAGCGACAGCTCATTAACAAGCGTTGCCGCAGTGAGACCATCTGCCGTCGAATCAAATCGCATGTCGAGCGGTCCGTCGATCGTAAAGGCAAAGCCACGGGTAGGATCAGCCAATTGAAGCGAGGAGAGTCCCAGGTCAAACAGAATGCCGTCCGCAGGAACATAGCCGTGGCTCTGTGCAACCTCAGCCAGGCGGTTGAAGGAAGAGTGGACGAGCGTGACCCGCTCACTATAGAGGGCCAACTGGACATGGGCCGTCTCTATGGCTGCTGTATCCCGATCCAGCCCTAGGAGACGCCCATCGGGAGATGACGCCGCCAAGATCCCTCCTGCGTGCCCTCCCCCTCCCACTGTCGCGTCTATGTACCGACCACCTGGGGTGACCTCCAGGCCATCGAGCACTTCTTGGAAAAGAACAGGGACATGCATACTGCCCATAAGCTGGAATTGCCAGCGGTCGCGGCTACCGGTCAACTGTTAATCAGATGCCCAGTTCCGCCCAGTCTTCCATGGCCGCGTCGTCCCCCTCGACGCGCTCGCGTTCTTTGTGCCAGGAATCCGGGTTCCACAACTCGATGTAGGTATCGAGTCCGGTGATGACAACCTCACCATCGAGGCCAGCATACTCTCGCAGGCGTGGGGGAACAAGGACGCGACCTTGCTTGTCGAGCGTCGCATCGGAGGCATTGGCGAAGAAACGGCGGCGGAGAGCGCGAGCATGCCTATTGGTAATCGGCAGACCGCTCACTCGCGCCGCCAACTGCCCCCATTCTTCCAGGGGATAAATTGTCAGACAGCGATCAAGCCCACGGGTAATGACAAGACCCGCTTGCAGGCCAGGCCGAAACCTGGCGGGAATGGTTAGCCGCCCTCCATCATCAGTGGTATGAACGTACTCTCCCAGAAACATGTCGGTGCTTCTTCCATGTGGGCGCAAGAACGCGGCACTCCATAGGGATAATAACCCAATTTATCCCAATTTATCCCAAAAGCACCCATATTATACACCATTCCTTCCATTTTGGCTAGTCCCCACAGAGAATTTTAAGGTTCGCTCTTGATGCCTCTCAGCCATTGAATAAACAAGGCTGCCCATCGTTGGGCAGCCTTGAACTCGTTGAGAGAAGACCCGAACGCTAATGTTACCGCTCAGACCATCCGCGATGTGGTAGCCCGTGGCGCTCGCCGACGTGCTCCCAGGCCTGGCGTAGCTTTCCACCTTCGATCGAGAGACGAGTGCTGCTGCTCACTGTAGTAAACATCGTGCTGGCACTCACCTCGACCTCATAAGTCCCGGGACGAGCGACCCGACCCTCCGCTGTCCTCCCATCCCAACAACGGCGGGCTCCAGTCGGCCATCAGCACCAGGAAAGAGCGTGGGACGGGCGGCCCGGAGAACCAAAGATAGAGGCTGCTGCCAGATACCGCTGATCACCCACAGCACAAGTACTCCCACAACGGCAGCACCAGCGATCGCGAGCACATTCCGCACGGACGCCGGAAGCGATTTCGAAGCCAGCGCGGATGAGTACGTGACCTCTCGCACAAGCACCGACTTGTTCCCTGCCCGATCTATCGCTTCGACCCGGGTCACATTGTCTCCCTCGAGCAACTCCGCCAGTCCTTGGAATCCTCCCTCGCTGTCCACCACTAGTTCACGCCCATTGAGCAAGACAGCCGTCTGGGGCAAAGTCTGTCCCACGACCAAGAGTGAAGGCTCCCGCACTGTCATACCTTGTGCCAACAGCCTTGGCCAGCAGAGACTTTCCCCCACCCTGAACACCTAGGAGAAGCAGACCCCGTGGTCCCGGCAGCCCAAAGGCCCGTGCCTGCTCAGTGAATGCGAGCCGCTCCCAATCTCTCCAGTTCTTCCTCTCCGGGCACGCCCGTCTCCAAATCCCAACCATACTCGGCGTAGGCACCAGCAAGTAGCGTATCGAGGTCAGGCACTACGCCCTCAGTCCCGCCATTCTCCAGGGGCTGCAACAGCAGGTCGGGCAGCCGGTCATCAGCGCATGTGAGGCCGCGGCGAAGGTTGAGCAACCGCTTGAGGGTGACGATACGCTTGCCCAAAACCATGAGGTCCTCCGCCTCCAGGCCCCATCCCGTCGCGCCGTTCAAGGCCGCCAGCACCCGCTCGACGCCTGGATTCTGAAACTGGCACAGGTTCATCGCATTGTACAGGTTGCGCCACGCCTGCTGCCGCGCAGCGATGCGTCCTTTCTCCTCCGTCGATTCGAAACGGTCGCCAGGAAGAACACCAAGCTCGAGCGGTGGGTTCGCACCGATATCCACGCCGTACATATCACCTTCCATATGGCACGCCCCGCGGGGGGACAGGGCATAGATCACAGCCGACCCGACAAACGCACGCGGATCATGCATCGGCACCTCCAGCCGATTCACGGTAGCCGCCAACTCAGGCACGCCGAACCACTCGGCCAAGGCGGTGCTCCCCTCAGCCAGCACGTCGCCGAAACCCTCGCGGTGGGCGATCATCTCGATCAGCCGGTGGATCGTCGGGACATCACCATAGCGAACCTCCAGACCGTGTGTGTCCGCCGAGGTGAGGATATCACGCTCGAACATTTCGCACGCCAGCGCAATGGTGCAGCCGGTGCTGATCGTGTCCAGGCCGTAGAGATTGCACAGGTGCCCAGCGTAGATCACCGCCTCCAGATCGTCCACCATCACCATCGTGCCCAAAGCACCCAACGTCTCGTACTCGGGACCGTCCACCTTTTCCAGCCCATAGGTAGGCGCACGGGTCTCGCGACCGCAAGCGATGGGACAGCGGTAACAAGTGACGCCCTTGTTGAGGTACTGATCCGTCATCAGCACACCAGAGAGATTGCCTGCCTGATCCCACTCCCCCTGCTGGTAGTAGCGGATGGGCATGTCGCCGTACATCAGCATCATATCCACGCCGCTGGCGGTGCCTGCCAGTTTGAAAGCCACAGCTTGCATATCCTCATCTTGATGAGCGATGGTATCCCGGACCACAGCCTTGAATCCATCGGGGTCAGCCAGAGGGACCCTGGCGGAACCACGCACGCCGATGGCCTTGAGATTCTTCGATCCCATCACGGCGCCCATGCCAGTTCGCGCGGCGGCGCGTCCGTGGTCATTCATCACGGCGGCCATCAAGACATGACTCTCGCCAGCCTGGCCAATGCAGGCGACGCGGGCTCTCGGTTCCTTCAATGCCTCGCGCACTCGTTCCTGCGTCTCATACGAGTCACTACCCCACATGTCGGCGGCGTCGTGCAGCGCAGCGTGACCACGAACCACCCAGAGCCATACCGGCCTCTCGGCCCGGCCAGTGATGATGATACCATCATAACCGGCAAAGCGGAGTTCAGGGCCGAAAAAGCCGCCCGTGTTCGACTCGCCCCAGATGAGGGTAAGCGGTGAAAGAGCACACACGCTGCACCGCGCCGCTGATGGCATCGCCGTGCCGACCAAAGGGCCAGTCATAAAGACCAACGGATTATCGGGGCCCAGCGGATATGTGTCGCCGTCCACCATGTCGTAGACGTAGCGTGCAGCTAATCCGCTACCACCGACGAAGGCACGTGCGTACTCCTCGTTGAGTGGCTCATCCCAAAGCTTTCCCTCGCTGAGGTCAATGCGCAGGATTTTCCCCATGTAGCCGTCCATTGCCTGTCCTCTATCGGCTAGATAGTGCCAAGGTGCGCTCGGTCAGCACTCGGCATCAGAAGTCGATAGGCGCACCCTCGTAAGCATACAGGAAGAGCTGGCGCAATTCGTCATAGGAAGGAGCGCGGCAGCAGGTGACCATCTGCGTATCGTTGAAGGCATCATCCACCAGCTTGTCCAACTGCGCCTCGTAGGCCGCACGCTCGATGCCCAACTCGGCGACGCTGGTGGGATTTCCGATCTCCTGGCACAGGCCACGAATGCGCTCGGCCAGCACTCGCGCCGTACTCTCACCGGTCCCCTCGACATCACTCGAGTAACCGATGACCCCGGCCAACTCCGCAAATGGCTCTGGCGCTGCACCGGCGGCGAATTCGATAGTGTAGGGCAAAAAGATGCCCACAGTACGGCCGTGAGGCACGTGGAAGATAGCACCCAACGTGTGTCCCATCGCGTGAGCCATAGAGGCCATAGCGTTGCCGAATCCCAGCCCAGCGCAAGTGGCGGCATTGTGCATTTTCTCCCGTGCCTCCATGTCGGAGCCATCGGCCACGGCACGGGGCAGGTACTCAAAGATGAGACGAACGGCATTGACACACAGACCATCGGTCAAATCAGTGCGCCAGGCGCAGGTATAGCCTTCGACGGCGTGGGTCAGCGCGTCCAGACCCGTGTCGGCGGTCAGTTGGGACGGCATGCCAACCGTCAGACTTGGATCCACGATGGCGATGTCGGCGATGTTCTCGCGGTTACCCACCCCCATCTTGCGCTGTTCCTCCGTGTCGGTCAGCACGATGCCCCATGTGACCTCAGCCCCGGTTCCACTGGTGGTGGGGATGGTTATCAGGCGGGCTTTCTGACGCAAGCCGAGTGTAATGAACGGGTTGATCTCAGCCGGATCTAGATCGGGACGTTCGTAGAGCACCCATATCGCCTTGGCGGCATCCATCGGCGAGCCCCCGCCCAGGCCGATAATCCAGTCCGGTCCGTACTCCCGCGCCACCCACGCACCCCGACGTACAGTCTGCACGCTGGGATCGGGCTCCACGGCATCAAAGACGCGCACATCGATGCCGGCCTTGTCGAGATGGAACTTGACTTTGTCCACCAGGCCCAGTTCGACCAGCTTCGTATCGGTGACGATGAGTGCGCGTTGACCCTCCAGCTCATCGAGGGCATCCAGCGCTCCCTCGCCAAAGACGATCTCAGGAGACACAAAGTACCACATTCTCTCGCCTCCTCACAGTCCCTCAAGTCCCTCAGGTGCCAGGTACTTGAGAAGTGACCGGAATCCCATTACATCAGTCGCCAAAGTCGGTTGGTATGAGCGCGCAACAGGATACGATCTCTTTGGCCGCCTTAGGATAGCGCATGATCTTCATCATGTTGCCTTCCACCTTCAACTTGCGCGTCATCATACCCTGAATAGGGTCGAGTTTCCCCTCAATCACCCGACGCCAGTTGCTGAAGGGGGCGCGGAGGACAAACTCTGCCTGCCGCGCGTCCTCGCTGGCGATCATCGCCGCATCGGGACTCTTGCCGTGGTAGAGGCCAAGGAACAGGTAGGCGGTGCCTTGGTAGGCATCGTCGGGCTCGACGACAAAGACAAAGTCTCCTTCCCAATCTCTCGCCGATTTCTCGTATGCCTCACCTTCGTTGAGCTTGCTGCTCAGCTCCTTGATCCATTCATCCGACGGAAATCTCAGCGTCATTCTCCTTACTCCTTCCTGTTGTGCAGGCCTAGCATTTGTTCACCCACGACTCTGCGTCTTAATACGCCAGTCCAGGCAAAGAACCGCCACGAACTAACGCATTGTCGTTGGACATATACCTGGAATCTACTCCCCAGGCCAACACAGTCCGCTCTGGCGCACGCCAATAGCCGGACAGGGCATCAGAGTTCGACCAGAAGGGCTCCCAGCCCCGGGTTTGCTGGAGCGTCACCGCAACCGGGAACAGAAGTAGACGCGCTAGGACGGCCGGCCCAGGCCAACAATCTGCCTGACAGCAGTCAGTATCCCTAGGGATGCCGTAATCGCCTTGCCTGGCTGAACAGAGGGCAGCCGCTCTCGGCCTTCCTCATCTACCTCGACCGGAGTGGACTGCAGATACAGATAAGCAGCACCCACGCCCAAAAGCGCCCCTACGATGCCACCGACGATCATTATCCGCGTTCGCAGATTCATCTATTGCCTCCCCTTCGCTAACTTTGCGATTCTTCCAAACAAACTCTGAACCGTCGCTAGGGTAGCATGAACTCGCAAGATCGGCCTTGCCACGGTCCGCATCGCCAGCTCGACGTATGCTTGAACCAGTGATACGTACGCTTGAGCTACTCGGAGCCAGGTGGGCAGGTTCTCGTGCCGCTGGAGCCACCACAAACCGTACGCCAACCCACCGAAAAACACCAGCGGCACCAGGGCCACAAAGAATGCCTCAACGGCGAGAAGTATAAGGGAAAAATCGCGTATCCAGCTCATGTCTCCTATTCCCCGGGCGATCGTCAACTAGCAATCCAACCAGCTCACCAAAACCGCCGCAGCCCCGTGTAATTGTCAAGCGCCCCCGCCGGTCTCACCTACTTTCAGTATACCCTTTCCCCCACTATCCGTCAACCGACCAGACGGGCCATCTTTTTCAGCACCGCCACCAACTCCCCTTGCCAGCCGCGCTCCTGGGGCAGCCAGATATCCCGGCGACCGACGGCCACGCGCTCGCCGAGGAGACGCTTGAGCTTGTCGCGGTCAGGATAGATTCCCCTCCCGGATCGCAGCACCAGACGGCCATTGTCAATCCCGATGACGCTCACCCTGGCGTCACGCGCCAGTGCCTTCAACCGTAGCTGGTACATCAGATTCTTCACGTCCGGTGGCAACGGCCCAAAGCGGTCGGCCAATTCCCGCTCCATCTCGTCGATCTGGATCATAGAGCCCAATTCTGCCAGACGACGGTATATCTGCAGACGTAACCGCACATCGGGGACATAGTCTTCGGGCAGCCGCACCGAGATGGGCAGATCGATCCGAATGCTTCCCAGAGGCTCCGGCGGCGGGGGCTTGCCCTCGCGCTGCGCTCTCAATTCCTGCACCGCCCGTCTCAGCAGCCGAGTATAGAGATCAAAGCCCACAGCGGCGATCTGCCCCGATTGGCGGGTGCCCAGAATGTCACCCGCACCCCGGATCTCAAGATCCCGCATAGCGATCGTGTACCCGGCGCCCAGTTCGGTTGCCTCGTGCATAGTCTCCAGTCGCTGACGCGCCTCTTGCGTCAGGCGGGTCAGTCGATCGTGGAAGAGATAGGCATAGGCCCGCTGTGCGCCCCGGCCTACGCGCCCCCGTAGCTGGTATAGCTGGGCCAGCCCAAAGTGGTCGGCTCGCTCGACGATCAGCGTGTTGGCGTTGGGAATATCGAGGCCACTCTCGATGATGCTGGTGCAGACCAGCACGTCAATCTCCCCGCCCACAAAGCGCAGCATCACCTGCTCCAGGTCAGCCTCCCGCATCTGACCATGGCCCGTGGCGAAGGTCGCCTCCGGCACCAGCTTGGTCAGCCGACGTCTTGCCGTCTGAATCGTCTGTACGCGGTTGTGAACGTAAAAGACCTGCCCACCCCGCTCCAGTTCACGGAGGATAGCCCGCCGCACCAGTTCAGCATCGTACTCACCCACATAGGTGGTGACCGGCAGCCGCTCCTCGGGCGGTGTCTCGATGGTACTGATATCACGCACACCAGTGAGCGCCATGTAGAGCGTACGTGGGATGGGAGTGGCCGTCATCGTCAGCACGTCCACCTCGGTGCGCATGCGCTTGAGCTGCTCCTTATGAGTGACGCCAAAGCGCTGCTCTTCATCGATGACCAACAGGCCCAGGTCGGCGAAGGCGACATCCTTCTGCAGCAACCTATGGGTGCCAATGACGATGTCTACCTGTTGGGTGAGCAACCCTTCCAAGATCTCGCGCTGCGCGGACCGGGACCGGAAACGGGAAAGCATCTCCACTTCAACCGGGAAAGGAGCCAACCGTTGGCGGAAGGTGGCGTAGTGCTGTTGGGCCAGAACCGTGGTTGGCACCAACACAGCGACCTGCTTGCCATCCAACACTGCCTTAAAAGCCACCCGCAGCGCGACCTCAGTTTTGCCATAGCCCACGTCACCGCAGATGAGTCGATCCATCGGCTTGGGCCTCTCCATGTCAGCCTTGACATCGGCAATAGCACGCAGTTGGTCCTCGGTCTCGAAGTACGGAAAGCTGGCCTCCAGTTCTGTCTGCCACTCCCCGTCTGGACCAAAGGCGTAGCCTTCAGTCAGTTCGCGGGCGGCGTACAGCTCCAGCAGTTCGCGGGCAACCTCCTCCGCTGCCTGCTTAGCCCGGGCCTTGACGGTCTGCCACTGAGCCGTACCCAGGCGGTTGAGGCGTGGCGGCCGATCGTCAGCCCCAATATACCGGCTGAGCCGGTCCGCCTGATAGATCGGGACGTAGAGGCGATCGCTCTCCTCGTACTCCACGAGCAGATATTCGCGCTCTACCCCTTCCATAGCCCGCGTGACCAATCCCCGGAATATCCCAACTCCGTACTCGACGTGAACGACAAAGTCACCAGGGGTCAAGTCAGCGAAATAGGTCTCAGGGGCAACCTTGCGACGACGGACAGCACGCCGGGGCTCCGGACGGCGCCAACCGAACACCTCCGCGTCTGTCAGCAGGTGAACAGAGCTAAATGGCTGCCCCAGATCGATGCCACGAAGCACCCAACCCTCAGCAAGGGAACCCTGCACAAAGGTCAGACCCGCCGAAGGTAGCTGGGGCAGTTCCTCCAAGGGTCGGACATAACTGTGCTCCACCCCCCACAGTTCAGCCAGACGGCGGGCCTGCTGGCTGACAACAACTACCTGGCCGCCACTATTCTGAGCAGTGCGGATATGCGCCAACACAGGTTTGAGCTGCCCGCCGAAATGAGAGCCAGGAACAAAGCTATCGGCCAGACGAGAGGACGGACTGTCCCCTCCATGGCCCAGAATGAGAATAGGCCGGTCGGTCAGTCGCTCTGACCACTCGCCCCAGGTGATGTACGGAAGAGGAAAATCGGATGGGAGCGCCGCCGCCTCTTCTGCCGCGGTCTGTAGGTCCACACCATCCTCCTCCAGCCCTGCCCAGGCGTCCGCTAGCTCCACCTGGTCCTCCACAACCAACAGCCCCTCAGATGGGAAATAGTCCAGCAAGGTGGCAGATTCGCTATAGAGGTAGGGCAGGTAGAACTCTATCCCGGGGAAAGGCATGGCGGACGCCAATCCGCGCTGATGAACTTCCAGCTCAGCGCGTACGTCGGCCGCCAGATCAGGCACCGTCACTGACGCCCCGACCAACTGCGCGGCGACGCGGTCGGCGACGCGCGGACCGTGACGAGGGAGCGCCTCGCGGGCCGGGGTGATGGTGACGCGCTCCACGCGCTCCTGAGAACGCTGAGTGGCGGGGTCAAAGCGACGGAGCGACTCTACCTGACTGCCAAAAAGCTCGACGCGCACCGGCAGCGAATCGGACGGTGGAAAGATGTCGAGGATGCCCCCTCGGTGACTGAACTGACCGGGGGCTTCCACCACGCTGACTGGCTCGTAGCCCAGTCCCGCCCATCGCCCCAAGGTCTGCTCCAAGTCAAGCGTCTGACCCACGTGGAACTCTCGAATGGACATACGGAACTGATGGAGTGGCAGCGTGCGCTGCATCAGCGCGCGGGCCGAGGCAACGACGACCAATGGGGAAGACGCAGATGAGGAATGGAGAGCTGAGAGGACCTGCAGGCGACCCGCGATGACCTCGTCGGTCCAGGGCGCACGCTCGTAGAACAAGACCAACGGCTCGGGGAGGTGCAGAATAGGCTCTGGGTCGGGAGCCCAGTCGCGCAAGGAGTACACCAATGTTTTGGCGCGCTCCACTGTGCCGACGACGACGAGCATAGGACGCTGCAGGTCACGCGCGAGCGCGGCAAGGAGAGCAGGACGGGCAGCACGCAGCAGGCCCAACGGGGCCAGCGTCTCACCTTTCCGCAGATCCTCCCGCAGGGTCCGGTACGGCTCAAGCCATTCAAAGGGTGCAAGCAGTCCAGAGACGGTCACGCCCCCACGCTCCGATTATGTCGACTCATCGCTGCCTCGATCCCCTCGCGCAACCAGGCCTCGACGGCAGCTACCGCACGCTCCAGCGTCTCCTCTACCACAGGCCTCTCCTCCACAGAGAAATCCTGCAACACATAGGCGGCCGGATCCATCCGCCCGGGCGGGCGACCGATGCCGATACGCAGGCGCGCGAAATCGTGAGTTCCCAGGTGCTCGATGATGGAATGCATCCCTTTGTGACCCCCGCTGCCCCCCTCTGGGCGCAGGCGCACCGTGCCTGGAGGCAGGTCCAGATCATCGTAAACCACCATCAAGCGTTCGGGCTGCACCTTGTAGAAACGCGCCAACGGCACGACCGCTCGTCCACTCTCGTTCATAAACGTCTGTGGCTTGGCCAGAACAACCCGTTGCTCACCGATAGTGCCCACAGCAACGAGGGCTCGCTTCTGCCGCTTGTCAAAGACCAAGTCGTGGCATGTGGCAAGGCGATCGAGACAGCGAAACCCGACGTTGTGCCGGTTCGCAGCGTACTGTGGGCCTGGGTTACCTAGTCCCGCAATGAGGTGAGGTTCCACAAGCACATCCCATGCGTTGCCTGCGGCCGAGCGCCTCGGCCGCGCGTCACCGCCACGGCGCTCCCGTGCGTCGGCGCAGGAGCCAGCGCACGACGGCCTTCACGAACAGGTAAAGCGCCCATAGCAGGAACAATACGAAAGTAATCTTCCCACCGGTGATAAAGGCAGCCCGCAATGAGGAGAAATCAATCGGCAGGCTAAATCCTTCATCCTCCCCTGCGGGGGTGGGCATCTCCTCTAGTTCCTCGCTCTCAGGCGTGGGAGAGGGAGGCGACGTCGGCGTGGGGGGCTGCTCAATGGGAACCAGGGTGGGTGTCGGCCCGACCACGGCAGTAGGAAGGGGCTCCGGTGTGGGCGGTTCGGGCGTCGGCGTCTCAACAGGCTGAGCGTTGTTCACGGTCAGATTCATCACAAAGAAAACGTAGGGACTGGCAGCATCGTCCACGCCCCACACCGCCAGCGCCAACGTGTACTGGCCATCGGGTATAACAGTGGTGTCCCACGTTGCCAGCACGTTATTGTCTACCTGCGTCGCTTCAACGATGGCAAAGTCCACCCATTGCGAATCACCGGTGGGCTGCGGTCCAGCGGCGTAGCGCAATTGATAGAACCTCATGTTGGGATGAGTAGCAACGCCTCTGACCTCCACCGCCCCACTTACGGTCATGCCATCCGTCGGATAGCTGATGATCGAACGTGCCTGAGACGGCGGTGCTGCCCAGCCGGGCGGACCTACGGTGAGCAACGCCACCACTAGTACCATTCCCACAGCCAACATACGCTTGTACATAGGACTCCCTCGTAGCATAATACGTAATGCATACACGTGAACGTGCGTCACCCCTTGTGCATCACGTTTCACACGTCTCACACGCGTAGATAAAAAGTGTAGCATGAAAGGGCCAGAATGACAAGGAATGGGGGGCCTCCCTCAGATTGACCGGCGGCCATTCCTCTGTTATACTCCGCCTATGTCACCCATGGATGGCGCAACGGAGAGGAATCGACGGTGTTCTTGTATATGCAGATCATCGCCCTCTCCGGACCGGTGACGGGAGAGATGGTATGCACGAAGAAAGCGATTCAACGCTCATTGCTCGTGCCAAGGATGACCCAGAGGCATTCGGTCTCCTGTATGAGCGATACGTTGGCCGCATCTACAACTACATATACTATCGCACAGGCAATCACCACGACGCAGAAGACTTGACAGCGCGTACGTTCTACAGGGCGCTGAAGCACTTTTCACGCTATGTGGATCGGGGAGCACCCTTCTCGGCGTACCTGTACCGCATCGCGCATAACATCGTGGCAAACTGGCATCGAGACACCGGACGGCGGCAAATCGTCGCCATCGATGGCTTGATGCTGACGACGCGAGAGCGCGATGAGCCAGCCACCATGGCTGAGCGAGTAGAGGAGCAGGAAGTGCTGCTCCGGGCTGTTCGCAAGTTGCCGCCGGAGCGGCAACAGTTGCTCATCCTCAAGCTTGTCGAGCAGATGAGCAACGCCGAGATCGCAGAGGTCATGGAACGGACGGAGGGAGCGATCAAGTCACTCTACCACCGGACGTTGGTGGCCCTGCGCGATGAGTTGGCCGATGAAGGGAAATAGAACATCGATCAACGAAACTGAAACGCGGGCGGATGGGAGGAGGTCTCGAAGGAGAACGAACGATGGAAGACGAACGTGTGGTGGAGCTGATATCGGCTCTCGCCGATGGACTGATCGGCGTCCCAGAGGCTAAACAACAGATCACAATGACCGACGAAGAAAGTCGCCAAATAACCCCTTTGTTCCAACTCGCCGAGCAATTGCACCAAGCTATGCAACCTGTACAACCTTCGGCAGCCTTTGTCCATAGCCTGGGCAAGGAACTGGTGGATAACGCTAGGCGCCAAGCCGCGCTGTCAAGGCGACTGCGGAGGGCAGTGTTGATCGGTGCAGCAGCAGTGGGATCGCTTCTTTCCATCGCATCGGTAGTGGGCGCGATAATCTTTGTGATCGTGCGGTGGCGCGAACGCGCACACGCTTCCACTGCCCAGGCACCGACAGGCTAGCTAGGCGATACGCGGACAACAGCACCTCCGACAATTGGGAGCCCCGTTTTGAGCGGGGCTCTTTTGCCGTCACCGAATATGCGATCATCGAAGACGCACGCGCTCCTGATGCTGCTCCAGGCGGTGCTCCATACTGCGGAGCCGCTCCTCAAGCTCCTGCAGCAACAACAGAATCTGACCAATGGCCTGCTCGATGGTCAAATCGCCCCTTCCCCAAGCCAGAGTTACGTTCTCCAATCCATAGGTGCCCACGGCCATACCCCCTTTCACACGTTAACGTGTAGTCCATGCCAAAAATCAAGGGAGCCAACGCTCCCCTCCAACGTCACTCCTATTATACACGAAAACGTGTAAGTTGTCAAGGCACCCGCAGGACAAAAGAGCAAGTTTTAAGGTTCCGTCCCTTCATCTTCCCCCGTCGTGACCTGATACTCGAACCCCGCTCGCTCGGCGACTAGGGTGAGCAGCCGATTCATCCCACCCCGCGGACGATACATCCCAGTCTCCCACTCACTGATAGTCTGCTGTCGCGTACCGAGTTCCTCGGCCATCTGCTGCTGCGTCATACCCATGTGCTTTCGCAGCGCACGAACGGACTTGCTGCTCCATTGGTACTTGGTCTTGCGCTTGCCCACGCTCATCACCTCTCAGCCGATTCTACTCGCCTCTACCATGTGCGTCAAGTCCCGGCATCACTCGCGACGCAGGAGGAGGGGCAGGTAAAGCCGCGCGACTGGCCTCAGGCCCAGCACCTCATAGACACGTGTATACACCTCCCCACTTCTCACCCACGTATCGGTGATGGGCACGATGCGTCTGTACGCATCATCGGCGCTGGAGGCCCAAAGCGCGTAGGGCCGCCCAGTATAGATGATGGTCGTGGTGAACGCCCATGGCCTGGTCACGACGGGTGTGACCACATCGTACCCGCCCCCGTCAAGCAAACGGAGCGACACTTTAGTTAGGGTGATCTCCTCAAACACGATGACTGAGCCAGGGCCAATGATAGGATCGTCCCAGACACCATTCCGGTTCTCGTCGGCGAACATAGTCCCGACGCTGACGTGAAGCGTGCCGGTAATATTGAGCATGGTATGGGCCTGGGGTTCCTCAGGCCAGGGCGAGCGGTTGCCAACCCGGTCGGTGGCCCGCGAACGGAAGTAGTAGGTATGACCGTACTGACCGGTGAACTGACTGGCGGTGACCATGGTCGAGGGCCGCCAGTCAACCCA
>Ga0180438_10007303_pt1 | contig 14466 bp, 12 predicted proteins | sample SS_ome_12_FD_132455 | JGI IMG/M metagenome (GOLD analysis project Ga0180438, IMG submission 132455) | Hypersaline lake sediment archaeal communities from the Salton Sea, California, USA - SS_3_D_2 metaG | ecosystem: Environmental > Aquatic > Non-marine Saline and Alkaline > Hypersaline >...
GGCGATAGGCGCTGGACGGCCGCCTCGAACATGCTGGCCGTCCCGGTGCAGGCGACGCCGAAGGCCAGCGCCGTGCCCACGGCCGGCAGGAGCGTAGTCGGCCCGTTCGGCGACTGAAACAGCACGGGCGAATCGACGCGTCCCGTGAGGAGCTGGTAGACGGCCGTCGCCGCCAGCGTGCCGGCGACCAGCGACGGGCCGGAAGTCGGGAGCCGACGCCGTCCCAGCTCCCAAGCGCCCAGGACGGTCCCGGCCGCCAGGCAGAAGGCGACCACCTGCTCGGGGGGGAGAAGCAGCGTGGCCGCCACCAGGGTGCCCATCACGGCCGAGAGCGTGGCGCCCCTCCTGAGGAACACGGGGGCCAGGGTCGCCGAGGCCAGGATCAGGCAGAGCCAGAGCGCGCCGTGGTAGTCGATGCGCGTGAGGGCGCCGGAGGACCCGACGAAAAGGGTGACGAAGGCCGCAGGGGCCACAAGGAACATGGCTCGGAACCAGCCGCTGGCCGGCAGCGGGGGGGCCGCAGTCTCGTCCGGGCTGGGGTACGAGACGAGCTCCCTCAGGCGGCGCCGGCTTCTGGCCCGCCAGGACTCGCATGCCGACCGGCACTGTGGCGGTGCGATGCCCTGGGCGTCGAAGGCGACCGACTCCATCCTGGCCAGCTCCTGCACCACCCGGGGGTCGTGCGCATCGGCCAGGAGCTCGCGGATGGTCTGTTCCGGGGACAGCGGTTTCCGGTGCGGTCTCTCGGACGTCATGCCGACGAAGGCCTCGACCGTACCCAGGATACGCGCGCCCATGGGGATCTGGGAACCGGGTAGGCCGCGCGGGTACCCGCTCCCGTCGATCCGCTCGTGGTGCATGGCCACAAGGCGGGCCGCCATCTTGAGGTGATGGGTCTTGGAGAGAATCCGGGCCCCGCCGACGGGATGCCGGAGCATCTGTTCCCGGTCCCTCTCCTCCCAGGTCGGCTTCTTGAGCAGGACGTGTTTCTCTACGCCCACGTAGCCCATGTTGAGCAGGGGGATGGCCTTCTCGAGGGCGGCCCGTTCGAAGGGTCCCAGGCGGACCCTGTCGGCCAGCCCCAGGGCCAGGTCCCGGATGCGGTCCGTCTCGGTCTCCAGATGGGGCGCGGTCTTGAGCAGAATCGTCCGGAGGACGTCGATGGACTGCTCCAACAGCGCCCGCAGGCGCATGATGGCCGCCCCCAGGCGGGTCGCGCACAGCTCGGACGCATAGACGATGGCGAAGGGGATCCAGAGCTGGTGGGAGTAGAGGGAGGCGAGTATGTACGCGCCAACAGGCATCCAGAGCACCTGGGGGATCGACCATTGATGGTTCGCACGCCAAAGCCGCCGAAATGGCTCCCCGCTTTGCAGGCAGACGACGCCCGACACCAGGAACGTGTTCACCAGGCGGTAGACTAGGCATGCTGCTACAAGTGCGAGTACGAGGCGTGCAGTGGGTGTTTCGAGACTTGGAAGACCAGATCTGATACCAGATCCAAGTACTGTTCCAATCACCAGGGCGGCGGACGATAAGCTCAGGACCATCTGTCCTGTGTTGAAAACCGTGCGCCAGGGGTCGAAGCGGCGTAGGCCTCGTCCTGACGCACGTCCTGCCTTGGTATCAGACCTCTTCGCTGGCTCCTCGGATCCGGGCGTTTTCGAGACCGGGCTGTGAATGGCTCGTAGGAGATGCCCTACTGTGATTTGAACAGTGACAGCAAGCAGGCTCGTCCTGAGACCTACGGACAGGAGCATCCCGAACACTAGGATCGGGGTTGTCACTGCGACTTGACCACCCGAAAAGCCACGAATACGGACGGCTGCGGGTATCGTCAGCAGCGTCACCCACGTCAGGACCTGAGCCGCCGAGAGCTCCTGACCTGCGAATAGCAGCGCTCCCAGCACAGTGCCCCCGGCAAGCGCGACTACAAGCGCGAATAGCTTGTAAGTTGGAAGCGGAGCCTGGGCCTTCGGCCGAGACATTAGTACCTTCCACGTTGGCGCGGCGCCTACACTTGGGCACTCAGCTACTCAACGGGATTATCGGCACCCCTGAGGCTAGGCTTAATCTGGAGGGAGTTTCGTGGTGAGCGATGGGCGGGCATTAGACAAAGCAAAGCGGGCCCGCGACCTTGCGGCACCCGCTAGATAGCAATAGTCAGGATGGATGTCCCCTACAAGACGGCGACTACCACCAGAAGTCAAAATGCACGGCCACAAGCCAATCCCACAGGAACATCAACATCTCCACACCTCCCCCGAGGAACATCCAAGAAGAGATACCAACACCACCCTACCCAACAACTAGGATAGCAGAAGAGGCCAAAACTGTCAACTCTTTTCTAGGAATCGCCAGTTTTTCCCACCCCACCCGAGGCTAACTTCTGGCAGGAGTTCGGGTTGCGCTATCCCTATCCCTAGCCTCCCATAGTGTAGTATAGCAGATTCCCGGAAGCACTGCAACAGGATTCTGCAGCAGGCTAGATTTTCTTACATATCGGGCCTCTCCCCATGCCATCCAAACAGATGGCCGGTCAACGCCAGATTCGACAACCTCCCTGGCAGGCCGGGTCACCTTGACTGGGGGCGACACCCGATTCAAGGCCCGGCCGACTCCTCCGAGACCGGCATCGTCCCCGCGGCCCTTCGCAGGACCTCGCCGGCTCCTCCAAGGCTCACGACAGGTTTCGCGCGGCCCCGGGCGAAGATGACGACGATCCGCGCTGGGAATTCTGTCTTGACACTACACAAGGCATGTGCTAGCTTGCGGTAATCACTTGAATTGCATGGGGTTGGGTGGTTGACAGTCTATTGGTGAAGGAGGAGCTCTCTCTTGAAGGAATTCGAAACCAAAGACTTCAGAAACGTTGTGGTGGTTGCGCACAGCGGCGTGGGCAAGACCTCTCTCGTCGACGCCATGCTCCACAGTGCGGGCATCTCGAAGCGCCTCGGCAAGGTCGACGACGGCACTTCACTCCTGGATTACGCTCCGGACGAGATCGACCGGAAGGTGACCATCAATCTCGCCCTTGCGCATTTGGACTGGGGCGGTTGCCGGATCAACATCATCGACACCCCGGGGTACAGTGATTTCTACGGCGATACGCGCGCAGGAATCCGCGTCGCCGACGCGGCGCTCGTGCTGGTTCGGGGCGACGGCGGGGTGGAAGTCGGGACCGAGCTCAACTGGCAGCAGATCGAGAAGAACAGCCAGCCGGTCCTCATGGTGATCTCACGCATGGACAAGGAGCAGGCCGATTTCAAGGCCGCGCTCAAGACGATCCAGGACCGCATGTGCCCTCAGGCGGTCCCCGTGTTCCTGCCCTGGGGACGGGCCGAGAACTTCGTGGGCGTGATCGACGTCCTGGCCGGGAAGGCCTACCGCTACGGCGACAAAGAGGACGGGTCGTTCACGGAAGAACCCGTGCCGGACGAGCTTGCCTCCGAGGTCGAGACCTACCGATCGCAGATCTACGACCGGGTGGCCGAGTCCAACGATCATCTTCTGGAGAAGTACCTGGAGACGGGCGAGCTCTCGATGGACGAGGTCGTCACGGGTCTGAGGGGCGCGGTCATCCAGAAGACGCTGGTGCCGATCTATTGCGCCTCGGGCCCTTCGAACCGCGGCGTCCGGCAGGTCCTGGACGGGATCGCCAGTCTGCTGCCCTCGCCGCTCGACCGGGCGCCTGTCGTTGCGAGGAAGCCGGGCAGTGAAGAGGAGATCGAAATCCAACCGTCGCCCGGCGGGCCGCTTGCGTGTTTCGTGTTCAAGACTATCTCGGAACCGCACGTGGGAGAACTCTCCCTGTTCCGGGTGTACTCGGGCACGCTCAATGCCGGGGCCGAGATCTACAACCACACGTGCGGAGGTGCGGAGAAGACCGGCCAGATCCACGCCGTGGTCGGGAAGGAGAGGAAGGAAGTCGCCCGGGTCGTGGCCGGCGACTTCGGCGCCGCGGTCAAGCTGAAGGACACCTCGACGGGCGACACCCTGGGTGATCAACGCACGCCCCTGCTGCTGCCGCGGATTGACCTGCCGAAGCCCGTGATCGAAACCGCCATCCAAGCCAAAGCCAAGGGCGAAGAGGAGAAGATCGCCAGCGGTCTGGCCAGGCTGCGCGAGGAGGACCCGACGTTCTCGGTCACCGTGAATCCCGACATCCAGCAGACCATCATCTCCGGGATGGGCGAGCTCCATCTGGAAGTCGTGACCTCTCGTCTCAAGAAGCGGTTTGGTGTGGAGGTGGAGCTCATCCGACCCAGGATCCCGTACCGGGAGACGATCAAGGGCAGCTCCCGCGTCCAGGGAAGGTACAAGAAGCAGACGGGTGGGCGCGGGCAGTACGGCGACGTCTGGCTCAGGCTGGAGCCCGTCAACCGCGGGGACGGTTTCGAGTTCGTCGACGCCATCGTCGGCGGCGTGGTGCCCAACAAGTTCATCCCGGCCGTGCAGAAGGGTGTTAACGAGGCCATGCAGAGCGGTGTTCTGGCGGGATACCCCGTGGTCGACCTCAAGGTCATCCTGGACGACGGTTCGTACCACACCGTGGACTCCTCGGAGAACTCCTTCAAGGTGGCCGGGTCGATGGCCTTCCGGAAGGGGTTCCTGGAGGCTCGGCCGTTTCTCCTGGAGCCGATCTACAAGGTGACTGTGTGGGTGCCCGAGGACTACATGGGCGACGTGATGGGCGATCTGAGCAGCCGGCGGGGCAAGATTCAGGGAATGGGTTCGGAGGGCGCGTTTCAGGTGGTTCGGGCCACGGTGCCTCTCGCCGAGCTCTACCGCTACTCCACGCACCTGCGGTCGATGACGCAGGGAAGAGGCGTTCACGAGCAGGAGTTCTCGCACTACGAGGAGATTCCCAAGGACCTCGCGCAGAAGGTGATCGAAGAGGCCAAGGCCGAGAAGGAAGCGGTGTAGGTCGGGATCCTGCCTTGAGAATGGCGAGCGCGGTGCGCGTCCGGACGAGCGCACCGCGCTTTGCTGACGCAGGGGACGGAAGCGGGAATGGGGACATGCGGAGGGTGGGCGCGTGACACACGATCGATTCCGACACGCCCATTTGAGGTAGGCGCGTGATCTCACTGTCCACATGCTGGCGGGCCAAGTCGGGCCTGACGGGGCGCGAGATCGTGGATCTCTACGGCGGTCTGGGTTTCCGATTTCTGGAAGTCGAGTATCGGTTGAGCTTCGAACAGGTGGACGACATCGCCGCGTGTGTCCGCGAGGGGCGGGTCTCCATCTCCTCGGTCCATAACTACGTTCCCAAGATCCCCGGCGAAGGGGACACGGCCGACGGCGGGGATCGATTCCTGCTGTCGTCACTCGATGAGGCGTCCCGGAGGCAAGCGGTCGAGAAGACCCGACGGACGTTGGAGTGGTGCGAGCGCCTCGCGTCTCCCGCCGTCGTGCTTCACCTGGGGCGGGTCGAAGCCCAGGCGAGTCAGCACCCGCTTCTCGATCTCGTCCGGGCGGACGATGGCGACTCGAAGGAAGCGGATGAAATCCGGCGGGCACTGGTCGACGAGAGAGCGCGAGCTGCCGGTCCGCATCTCGACCAGGTCGTCAAGAGCGTCAAGGAAATCCAGAAGGTCGCCGCCGATCTCGGCATTCGCGTGGGTCTCGAGAACCGCTACTACTACCGCCAGATTCCCTCTCCGGAGGAGCTGGAGGTCCTTCTCGCCGAAACGGACCGCAGGGTCGTCGGCTACTGGCACGACGTGGGCCACGGACAGGTGATGGAAGCCATGGGTCTGCGAGGATCCCTCGAGCATCTGGAGAAGGCGGGAGATCGCCTGATCGGCGTCCATCTCCACGACATCAGGGGCGTCGACGATCACGCCGCGCCCGGAACCGGGGAGTTCGACTTCGAGATCCTGCGGCCCTGGCTCCGTCCCGATACCCTTCGGGTCGTCGAACTCCATCCGCGAGTGACCGAGGAAGAAGTCGTCCAGGGCCGGGAGTTCCTCGAGTCCCAGGGGCTCCTCTCCTAAGACGGAGGGCGCTTCCCCGAGCGCCGGGCGACGAAGCCGCAGGGCGGGCGCGGGAGAGCGCGCGGGCGTCCACCCCTCACGCCTCACTCTTCACTGTTCACCCCTCGCCCCTCTCTGCACCGCAGGGGCCGGGGCCGCCCTTTTTTCTTGCGGTTGCGGGCGGCGCGTGCTAGATTCTGTAGTCGGTGTATTGTGCGTTGAGTCATCCACTTCCTTTGCTTCAGGGGAGAACCGAGGGGTATGTCTGGTCATTCGAAATGGGCCACGATCAGGCGCAAGAAGGAGCGGGTAGACGCCGCCAGGGGGCGGATCTTCACGAAACTCATCCGGGAGCTGACGGTGGCGGCCCGGGCGGGCGGCGGCGACCCGACGGCGAACATCCGCCTGAGAGGCGCAATCCAGGCCGCCAAGGATGCAAACATGCCCCAAGCCAACATCGACAAGGCCGTCAAGCGGGGCACGGGCGAGCTTCCGGGGGTCAGCTACGAGGAGGGAACGCTCGAGGCGTACGGCCCCGGCGGGGTGGCCTTGCTGATCGAGGTCCTCACCGACAACCGGAACCGGACCACGGCGGAAATCCGGCACATCCTGACCAAGAACGGTGGGCGTATGGGAGATGCGGGCAGTGTGGCCTGGATGTTCAAGCAGCAGGGCCTCATCACCATCGACAAGGGCAACGTGGACGAAGAGGTGCTGATGGACGCGGCCCTGGAATTCGGGGCCGAGGACGTGCGCGCCGAGGAGAGCTTCTACGAGGTTACGGCCAAGCCCGACGCCTTCCAGACCGTCCGGGAAGGACTGCGCGCCAAGGGGGTCGAGTACTTGGAGGCGACGCTGGCGAAGGTCCCCCAGAACACGGTCACGCCCGAAGAGAAGGACGCGGGCAGGATCCTCAGGTTGATCGGTGCCCTGGAGGACCACGACGACGTCCAGGACGTTTTCTCAAACTTCGATGCCCCTCTCGATCTGATGGAACGCCTGATGGCCGAGGCGTAGAGCCGGTCTCCATGCGAGAAGGGGAGTGGGTAGCTGCGCGACCGGAGGACCGGGCGGGACGCCGGACGGGAGGCCATTCGGAACCGGAATCACCGCTCGTCTTGGCGGCACTCAAATGGCGCCTGGGTCGGTGCCGCTGGGTTCGGTCTCCTGGATGTCTCCGGAGTCGGATACCTCGTCCGTGGAATCTGCACGACCTATGGGCAGGGTCTTCCGGGCTTCGCGGTCTGTGGCTCGTCACAGCGACTGGGCGGTGGGCGATCGGAGATGAGAATCCTAGGTCTGGACCCGGGCTCCAACGTGACGGGGTACGGGACCATCGAGACCACCGGTTCGGGCGTGACCTTCGTCTGCGGGGGGAGAATCCGGGTCCAGGGTACCGGCTTCCCGGAACGCCTGAGACAGATTGCGCGCGAGGTCGAGGCCGTCCTCGCCCGCGAACGTCCAGACGTTGTCGTGGTCGAGGACGTCTTCTCGTCGCGGAACGTCCGGGCCGCCTTCAGGATCGCCCAAGTCCGGGGTGTTCTGTTGCTCAAGGCGGCTGAGGCCGGGCACACGGTCGCCGAGTACTCACCGGCCGAAATCAAGAAGGCCGTGGTCGGCAACGGCGCGGCCGCCAAGGAGCAGGTTCAGTTCATGGTCAAACATCTTCTCGGGCTTGAGGACCTGCCGCCGGCGGATGAGGCCGACGCTCTGGCCGCGGCCATCTGCCATTCGCAGCGCGCGGGGGCCGGGGTCAAGGTCGAAGGCGGGAGCGCGATCTTGGAGGGCGACCGGTGATTTCCCGAGTCAAGGGTCGAATCCTCGAGAAGGGCCCGTCCCACCTGGTGCTCGACGTTTCCGGGATCGGTCTCCTCGTTCGAACGCCCCTCAGCGCCTACCATCGGTTCGGAGGAGAGGGCGAGATGGCCGAGGTCGTCACGCACCTCCATGTGCGGGACGACGCCCTCGATCTCTACGGGTTTCCCAGCCACAAGGAGCGGCGTCTGTTCCGGATGCTGTTGGGGGTAACCGGGATCGGTCCCCGCTCCGCCCTCGGGATTCTCTCGGGGATGAGCATCGAGGGTCTGGAGGCCGCGATCATGAGCGGGGACGTGACTTCGCTCACCCGCATCTCGGGCGTCGGGCGCAAGACCGCGCAGCGCATCGTCGTGGAGCTCAAGGGGCCGCTCTCGGAGGGGCGTGAACCGCTCGCCGTGGGTGCGGGCGAGGGGGCGGAAGACAAGATCTCGGGCGCGGTGGAGGCGTTGGTGGCGCTGGGACTAAAGCGCTCCGAAGCGTACCGGTCGGTGACCCACATCGTGCGGCAGACCGAGGGCGAGGTCTCCCTGGAAGATCTGGTCAAACGGGTGCTGGGGGGGACGGTGTCTCCGGCCGCCTGCGAGGAGATCGAGGAAGCGAGATCCGAGGCTCGCAGATGACGGAAAACAACAGGATCACGGATCCCCACCTCCGGGCCGAGGAGGCCGAGTTCGATCGGACCCTACGGCCTCAGCGGCTGGGAGAATTCGTGGGTCAGAAGCGCATCAAGGAGAACCTGAGCGTCTTCGTCCAGGCCGCCCTCAAGCGGAACGAGGCGCTGGACCACGTTCTGTTCTGTGGCCCGCCGGGGCTGGGGAAGACCACGCTGGCCCACATCATCGCCCGGGAACTCGGCGTTGAGATCACGTGCACGTCCGGACCCGTCCTCGAGCGACCCGCGGATCTTGCGGGCATGCTGACCAACTTGGGCCCGAGGGCCGTACTCTTCATCGACGAAATCCACCGTCTGAGCCATGTGATCGAAGAGTATCTGTACCCGGCAATGGAGGACTTCCAACTGGATATCATGATCGACCGCGGCCCCGGGGCGCGCTCGGTCCGCCTGACACTCCAGCCCTTCACGCTCATCGGGGCCACGACCCGGGCGGGCATGATCACGTCCCCCCTGCGGGCGCGCTTCGGAGTGGTGTCCCGCCTCGGTTTCTACGGCCCGGACGACCTGTACGACATCGTGCGTCGCTCGGCCCGCATCTTGGGCCTGGACGTGGACGAGGAGGGCGCCCAAGAGATCGCTCGGCGCTCGCGGGGAACGCCCAGGGTTGCCAACCGGCTGCTCAAGAGAGTGCGGGACTACGCGGAAGTCAGGGCCGACGGCCGCATCAACCAAGACGTCGCCCGGGCGGCCCTGGAGCTGCTGGATGTGGACGAGAAGGGTCTCGACGTCATGGACGCGTGCATCCTGGAGACCATCGTGCACAAGTTCGGGGGTGGGCCGGTGGGCCTCAACAGTCTGGCCATGGCCGTCGGTGAAGAGGCCGAGACGATCGAGGAAGTCTACGAGCCCTACCTGGTGCAAGAGGGATACGTCCAGCGGACTCCGAGGGGACGGCTGGCGACCCAGCGGGCTTACGAGCATCTCAAGGTCGAGAAGGGCTCTCAACAACAGTTCTTCTAATGTTGGGGGGCGGGACCGTGAGCCCGTGGGAGGCGATCGGGAAGATTCTGATTGGCCTGGGTGTTGTGTTCGTGGTGGTCGGAGTGCTCCTGCTGGTGGGAAGACACGTTCCCTTCCTGGGCCACCTGCCCGGGGACTTCTCCATCGAGAGGAGAGGACTCCACGTCTTCGTTCCGCTCGCCACCTGCCTCTTGGTCAGTGTCATCCTGACCCTCGTCCTGAATCTCCTCATCCGGAAATAGAGCACGGACACGCCCGGAGGGTTTCGCGCCGAATGTCCAGAGTCGTTCCCGATAACCTGCGACGGATCGAATACGCCTACGAACTGCCGAAGGACCGGATCGCCCAATTCCCCCCGCGCAACCGGGGGGATTCCAGGCTTCTCGTCCTCCCTCGGGCCGGGGGAGCGATCGAACACCGGGCCTTCAGAGACCTCGGATCGTACCTCTCCCCGAGAGATCTGCTCGTGGTCAACGAGACCCGTGTCATCCAGGCCCGACTCTCGGGCGCCAAGGCCGAGACCGGGGCTCGCCTGGAGGTGTTCCTCCTGCGGGAGCTGGGGGACGGGCGCTGGGAGGCTCTGGTCAAACCCCAGCGACGGGTTCGCCCGGGCGTTGAGGTCGACCTCGGCGGCGAGGTCCAGGTCCGGGTCGAGGAGTGGGCGCGGCCGGGCGTGTTCGTGATTGCGGTGGTCTCGGGCGGACCGCTGGCCGAGAGCCTGGATCGCCTGGGCCAGGTGCCGCTGCCGCCCTACATCCGGCGGGACCCGGTCCCCCAGGACCGGGAACGCTATCAGACGGTATTCGCCTCCGAGCCGGGAGCCGTGGCGGCGCCGACGGCGGGCCTTCACTTCACACCCGAGCATCTTGAGGCCATTCGCCGGAGCGGCGTGGGCCTGGCAAAGGTCGTGCTCCACGCCGGGCTGGGCACCTTCCGGCCGATCCAGGAGCACGACGTCTCCCGCCACGAGATGGAGGCCGAGTACTTCGACGTCGGCGAGGAAACCGTCCGCCGGATCCTCAGGTGCAAGGCGGACGGCGGGCGCGTGGTCGCCGTGGGGACTACGACGACCCGGGCGCTGGAATCGGCGGCGCGGTGGGACGGGTCGGGGCACCTGACGCCCGCCCGGGGATGGACGCGCCAGTTCATCTACCCGCCGTTCGAGTTCCGGGTGGTGGACTGTCTGGTGACCAATTTCCATCAACCGGGATCGACGCTCCTGCTGCTGGTCTCCGCGCTGGCGGGCCGGGACCGGATCCTGCGCGCGTACCGGGAGGCGCTGGAGAAGGGATACCGGTTCCTGAGCTACGGCGACGCGATGCTGATTCTCTAGAGAACCGGACGCGTGAGTTTGAGTTTGCGGGGCGAGTCCCCTCCCCGGCGGCGAGACGGCGGGACAGCGAGGGGCGGGATCGGTCGACAAGTCAGACCCGACCGCGTTGAGGATGTGAGTCTTGGATCTGGGACACTCGGCGATTCGATTTGAGATCGAGGCGGTCGACGACCAGACGGGCGCCCGCGCGGGGAAGCTTCACACCCCTCACGGGGTGGTGGAAACTCCCGTGTTCATGCCGGTCGGGACGCAGGGGACGGTCAAGACCGTGTCCCCGGAGGATCTCTCGATCTGCGGGGTGTCCATGATCCTGGCCAATGCCTACCATCTGTACCTGCGGCCGGGAGCCTCGATCGTGCGCCGGGCGGGGGGGCTTCACCGGTTCATGAGTTGGCCCGGTTCGATCCTGACCGACAGCGGCGGGTTCCAGGTGTTCAGCATGTCGGATCTCTCGCGGGTCACCGATGAGGGGGTCCGGTTCCGCTCCCACCTGGACGGCTCCAGCCACCTGTTCACCCCGGAGAGCGTAGTGGCGCTCGAGGTCGATCTGGGCGCAGACGTCATCGTGTGTCTCGATCAGTGCCCCCCGTATCCGTCGACGCCGGCGTTTGCAGGCGCGGCGGCCGAACGGACCGTCGAGTGGGCCGGGCGGTGCGCCCGCACCTTCGGAGATCTGAAGTCCAGGCCCGAGGAACAGGATCGCCCCCAGGGCCTGTTCGGGGTCGTCCAGGGAGGCACGTTCGCCGACCTCCGGACCCGGTGCGCGGACGCGCTGGTCGAGATCGGGTTTCCGGGGTACGCGATCGGCGGGCTGTCCGTCGGGGAGCCCAAGTCGGCCATGGAGGAGATGGTGGGCGTCACGCTTGGGCGGCTGCCGTCCGGGACGCCCCGCTACCTGATGGGCGTCGGGTTCCCGGACGACCTGGTCCTGGGCGTGTCGCTGGGGGTCGACATGTTCGACTGCGTGATGCCCACGCGGAACGCCCGCAACGGGACGGTTTTCACCCGGCGGGGCAAGCTGGTCGTCAAGAACGCCGAGTACCAGTCGGACTTCCGGCCGCTGGACCCGGAATGCCCGTGTCCGACGTGCCGGGGGTTTTCTCGGGCCTACCTCAGACACCTGTTCCAGGCGGGCGAGATCCTCGCTCCGAGGCTGGCAACCGTGCACAGCCTCTACTTCTACCAGTGGCTGATGCGGGAAATGCGACTGGCGATTTTGGACGGGGGGTTTTATGATTGGAGAAGGGAGTTCCTGGACCGGTACGAGGCGGGCTGGTAGGTCTCGGTCCGGGCGGACGTTGGCCAGGCTGTGGGAGTTCTCAAGGAGAGGTGAGGGATGTTGATGACAGTCGGAAGTTGGGTCCTGGCGCAACAGGGGCAGCAACGCCCCGGCGCGTTGATGCAGATTCTGTTCATTCTGGCCATCTTCATGATCTTCTACTTCCTCCTGATTCGGCCCAAGCAGAGGGAACAGAAGGCGCAGCAGAAAATGGTGAGCGAGCTCACCAAGGGCGATCGGGTGCTGACCTCGGGAGGCATGTTCGGCAGCGTGGTGGGGCTGAAGGACGACCGTGTGGTCCTCCGGGTCGCCGACAATGTGAAGCTGGAATTCCTCAAGACCGCCGTCGTGCGGAGGCTGGGGAGAGAGGATTCGTAGCGGAGCCATGGCCGTACTTCCCATCCGGACCATCGGAGATCCGGTCCTAAGAACCGAGGCCAAGAGAATCGAGGACGTGACCGACCGCGTGGTCGAGCTGGCCGAGTCGATGATCGAGACGCTGAGCCCGGCCAGGGGGATCGGCCTCGCCGCTCCCCAGGTGGGCGAGTCGCTGTCCCTGATCATCGTGCCCTCCTCGGAGGACCTGGAGAGCCTGGCGCCGCTCGCCGTCGTCAACCCGGAACTCAGCCAGCTCGAGGGCGAAGAGGTGGCCGAGGAAGGGTGCCTGAGTATCCCGGGCTTCTCGGAGCATGTGAAGCGGGCGGCCCGGTGTGTCCTCAGGGGCCGGGATCTCACGGGGCGGGCGGTCGAGATCGAGGCCCAGGGACTCCTGGCGCGCGTGTTCCAGCACGAGATGGACCATCTGGCCGGCGTGCTCTACATCGACCGTCTCTCGCCGCTCAAGCGGAAGATGCTGCTTCGACAGATCCAACGGGAATCGGAGGAACGGGGGTAGATTCCAACCGTGTCCATTATCTTCGCGGGAACGCCGGGTTTCGCCGTGCCGTCGCTTGCGGCGCTCCACCGCGCCGGACACGCGCCGGCGGTCGTGGTCACCCAGCCCGACCGGCCCCGCGGCCGGGGTCGGAAGCTGGAGCCCCCACCGGTCAAGGCCGAGGCGCTGCGGTTGGGCCTCCGTGTAGAGCAGCCCGAGAGGTTCTCGGCATCCGCGTTCCTGGAGGTTCTTCGGCCGCTCGAGCTGGAGCTGCTCGTGGTGGTGGCGTACGGTCAGATCCTGAAGCCGAGGGCGCTGGATCTCTTCCCAAAGGGGTGCATCAACCTCCATCCCTCCCTGCTTCCGAAGCTGCGGGGGGCCGCCCCGGTCAACTGGGCCATCCTCAACGGGGACACGGTAACGGGGATCACGACCTTTTTTCTCAACGAGCGGATGGACGCCGGGGACATCATCCTTCAGGAGTCGGTCGATATCGGGGCGGATGAGACGGCGGGCGAGCTCAGTGCTCGGCTGGCCGAGGAGGGGGCGGACCTGCTGGTCCGCACGGTCGAGCTGGCCCTGGAAGGCCGGGCGGCCCGGATCGCCCAGGACGACGCCCGGGTGACCCTGGCGCCGCGCCTTCAGAAGTCCGAGGGTGAGGTGGATTGGACGGCCGGCGCGCGAGCGGTCCGGGGACGAATCATGGGAACGAATCCGTGGCCGGGAGCCCGAACGGCCCGCCGCGGTGTGCCCGTGCTCCTGTGGCGGGCGCGCGTCTGGGAGGAGGCGGGCTCGCATCCCGCTGGTGTCGTTCAGGATATCCGCGAGGAGGGGGTCGTCCTCGGGTGTGGGATCGGCAGTGTGCTCATCACCGAGGTGCAGCCTTCCGGCAAGCGCCGGATGCCGGGCGGCGACTTCGCCCGGGGCTATCGGGTGGTGGCGGGAGAGCGGTGGGGGCCGGACGCCCCGGGCCCCGGGGGATAGCCGATATGGCGCGCGGGGAGAGGGGGGAGCGCGGGGGCACGGCTGCGGGGAGCGCGCGGCGGACCGCCCTCGAAATCCTGTGTGAGGTGGACAAGGGGAAGGGGCTCGAGCGCCTTCTGGAGGAGAGGCTGTCGGCTGCGGCGCTGGACGCCCGGGATCGGGCGCTGGCCACGCACCTGGTCCAGGGGACCATCCGCCTGAGGAAACGGATCGACTGGGGCATCGGGCACTACCTCTCGGGGTCCGTGGAGGACCTGCCGGCGCCTATCCGGAACACGCTCCGGCTGGCCTTCTACCAACTCCTCTACCTCGACCGGATTCCCGAGCGCGCCGTCGTGGATGAACACGTTTCCCTGGCGCGGGCCTTCGGCCACCGGGGTACGGCGGGCCTTGTGAACGCCGTCCTCAGGAGCTTCCTGAGGGCCGGTCGACGGATCCCGGGCCCGGCCGGAGGGGACGAGGCGGTTCGGATCGCCATCGAGACGTCGCATCCGGAGTGGATGATCCGCCGCTGGGTGGGTCGGTACGGGCCGGACGAGACTCGCAGGTTGGCCGAAGCCAACA
>Ga0180438_10007304_pt1 | contig 14466 bp, 9 predicted proteins | sample SS_ome_12_FD_132455 | JGI IMG/M metagenome (GOLD analysis project Ga0180438, IMG submission 132455) | Hypersaline lake sediment archaeal communities from the Salton Sea, California, USA - SS_3_D_2 metaG | ecosystem: Environmental > Aquatic > Non-marine Saline and Alkaline > Hypersaline >...
ATTGCTCCATATCCACATCCTAGATCTAAAAGAATACTTTTCTCTTCAGGAATATGCATATTTTCAATTAATACTTTTGTTCCTAAATCTAATTTCTTATACGAGAAAATCCCCGATATGGTTTTAAATAGATATAAATGCTTTCTTAGACTAACAGAAACAGTGTGAAAATTTACTTTAGAATCTGAAAATTCATAAAAATAATGGTCCTCTTTATCATTCATCTTTTGCGTTTTCCAATCTGTTTTAATTTGATGCTTCATCCCATCTTGGATATATTCCTCGTTCCATGAAAACCTTATTCGAATTTGCAATTATTCCTGCTTTAGCTTTATATATCTCCATAGCATTCATTCTTGCTATACTAAAACCAACAAGTTCTTTTTTTAGAGTCATTAATGCGACAATGGATCCTTTTTTTATCCTTGCATCAGTAAAGCAAACTCCCGCAGCCGCTAGGTCTGCGCCATGACATATAGCATCCACAGCTGTGTCTCTAATGTATATTTTAGGAACATGAGCAACCATCTTTTCCATAGGTAAAATAATCTTCCTCAAAAACGATTCATCTCCCTCTTCTACATATATTCTATAAGCATCTTTCACATTTTGAAGATTAACTAATGTTTTATCTTCAGAAAATTTCCCTACTCTAGTTCTTCTTAGTTCCAACATATGTGCTCCAGAGCATAAAGCTTCACCGATATCAAAACACAATTTTCTTATATACGTACCCGCCTCACAACCTACACGAAATAGAACATAGTTCTTCTCGATTTCAAGAATGTCATTATAATATATTTCACGAATTCTTAGTTTTCTCACTACAGAGGATTTTAATGGTGGAGTCTGATATATTTTTCCCGTAAATATCTGAAATACTTTTTCTAATTTCTTTCTCTTTTCTGGTTTATGAAGATATATAATTCCTACGTATTCTTTACCAGCTGTTAATAATGCTGACAAAACTCTTGTAGCTCTCCCTAAAGCACATGGTAAAACTCCGGTCACCTTCGGATCTAAAGTACCTCCGTGCCCCGCTAATGGTATTTGCAAAATTTTTCTAATCCATGAAACAACTTCATGGCTAGTTGGACCTCTTGGTTTATCAAGATTTATAACTCCATATTGTAATAAAGACTCGATACTCCTTTTTTCTGGTTCTAAACCGAAATCAGGGTTAGTATTATCTTGTGATTTAATTAGTAATTGTTCAGGTTCATCAGAAGGTAATTTTTCAGTGATCTTTTCCATTTTTCTAAGAAATTTAACTTTAATTTATAAAAAACTCAATTTTTAGCATTATAGTATTTATTAAAATATAATATTTATACTATTGAAATCTGTTAAATTCATTGAAAAAAGCGGGCCATGGGGGAATTGAACCCCCGACCTTCCTGCTTGCATTGATAAGCAAGTTTCAGGTTAAAAGCCTGCTGCGCTACCTGCCTGCGCTAATGGCCCAAAAATCAGTTCTCGAGAGAACATAAGGCTCAATGTTATTTAAATCAATGAAACTATGTTTCTGAAATAGTTAATAAAACTTAAAGTTTTTCTTTTATAATCAAAGATCCACTAAATTCTGTCTTACTAAAAACATAAGAGATGAAATTCATTTAATTAATTCAATTCTTTTCTCAAATTTTACAATAGTTTCCCAACTTAAAGATTAATGAAAAAATCAATTTTTCCATATTTTTAAATCGCACTCTAATAGCTTCTCCAAACTTTCGATGTCTTTTCTATATTTTTGGGAAAGTTGATTCTTTATTTCAAAGGGAATTTCTTCCTTTTTCTTTTTTGTGCCAAAAATATAGAAAAAAATTCTAAAATATGAAATATATCCGATAAGTTTATCCCTATTATATTTTGTGAGAAATGTGCTTATTCTATGAACTAATTTTGAGGATAATGAAAATAATCGAAATAATCGAGGTTTTCCTGATGAATTGACTTTTGTTTTAATAATATTTCTATCAAATTTGAATAAATCAATATTAAGAAATTCTGAAATTTTTTTCAGACTATCCAATGGATTTCTAACCATTTCTTCATAGATTAGTATAAGAAATCTTTGTTTTGGAAAATATTCTAGCCAATTTTTAAGTTGGTTGGTATATAGACCTTTTTTATATATCTCTTCTTTGTTCCTCATTAGCTCCTCAAAATTTTGGCTTATACCTGTGTTTAATTTGTAAAATTTGTAATCTGAGATTGCTCGATCTACGGGATTTCTTAAAATTAAAATAAATCGTGAATTTGGGAGACTTTTAGCTATAATTCTAGGATTATGCTGAAGATAAATATAATTTGGAGTGATTTCACCAATAGCTTTATAGGAGATGGAGGGGTCTTCATTACGAAAATATCTCCCATACCATTCTATTCCTTTATTATAATGATAACTGAAGAAATTAATTTCTTTTTTAAATGGACATAAATAAACTTCGGGGTGAGATTTCAAGATATTATATAACCATGTAGTACCACTTCTTTCAGCACCTATTCCTAAGAAATTGGGCAATAAAATATTATCCATTTTACTAAAATGTAGAAAAGATTTACTAATTAATAAAAATCTCTTATAAGCTTAGCTAGAAGTATTAAAAAATCTCTAAAAAAATCTTCTTATATATAAATAAGAAAGTATATAGAATATTAGGTTATATATATCATTAAAATCAATTCTTAAGTAAGAAAAAAATAATTCAAATAAATTGAGATAAAGAAGCTCTATCTCATTAATATATCAACAAAATTATTCGCAAACTCTCTTATTTGTTCCCAATCCCGATAATCATGCATTTTTCCTTCAGGATTCTCAATACCTTCCTCCTCTTTGAGAATGCCGATAACTATTTTTCTTGTCATTCCAGATATAGCTGAGCCTTCAGTTAAATCATAAGCTCCGCCAAAAGCATCTTTTAATACAGGATTTAATCCGTAGTCTTCAAATTTAGAAATAATATATTTTTCAATTGCCTTATCTATATCACTTTTCTTTGAAGCTTCTCCACAACACACATAAAAACCCAATTTTTCTTGCATCTTTTTTAATTCTGACTCTCTCTTCTTGATAAACTTTTTCACTGCTTTAGTCCAGCGTTTAATTTTTATCCCTGTGCCTATAATAATTCCATTATATTCTTTCAATGGAGGAATATCTTTTGGTTTTATTTCGTCTAGATTATAACTTTCAGTATCAAATCCTCTTTCTTGAACGATCTTTTCTAATTTTTCTGAGATCCCTTTAGTTGTACCATACCGTGTGCCATATAATATCAATACTTTCCTCATTTAAAATCCTCTTAATAATTTCTATGACATTTAACTTTATTTTATAAATTTTTTTTTATATTTAAACAAAATGAAGTTCAAGATTTCACTTTATAAATGCTTATTTATTTCATTAGATTATATAAATCTCAATTATCCTCCCTAAAATGCTCATAACCGATTTTAGATACTTCAATTTTTTTGTTTTTATCTAATATAAAATAGATCTTTTCTTCAGGAATTATTTGTCCAATTTTTATTAGAACTCCCCCATTGGATTCAACTAACTTAACCGCTTCTTTGTATTTTCTGAGAGGGATTGTAAATATATGTATAAACTCCTCCCCTCCATTGAATATTAACTCTTCTAATGGTATTTGGAACTCATTAGAATATGCAATTGCTTCAGAATCCATCAAATCCTTATTAATTTCTATTTCAAATCCAAAACCTTTATTTGATCTCATTAGATCCCTCAAGGATTTTACTAATCCATCAGATGAGTCTATACTGGTACTTGCTAATTCATTTTCCGATAAGATATATGCTTCAATTCCTAGTATATCTGGCTCTAAAACACTCCTTATAGAACGCTCGTATCGTCTAAAATCATTAATATTTCCTCTCTTATTAAGGAGAATGTCAAAACCAACACTTGTTAAACCGAATTTGCCATTAATTACTAATAAATCCCCATCTTTTAAGCCCTTCCGAGGGATAATTTTTTTTGGATCTTTAAATCCAAATACTGTTGGATTAATTATCACATCCTTTGAATTATTTAGATCTCCTCCAAGATAACTTAAATTCCAACTTTTAGATGAAGAAATAATGCCTTTGATTAAACTTTTAAACTGACTTATTAACAAATCATCGGGCAATCCCAATGATATTATTATACCTATCGGCTTAACACCCTTGACAATTAAATCACTTATATTCATAATAACAGATTTACGTCCCATTTGAAAATAGTTCATTTCAATAGGTGCATCAGTGGAGGAGACAAACATATCTGAATTAAACACAATTGAATTGAAACTTTCTTGAGACTCAAAAAAGAATGCATCATCTCGAATTAAACTTTCATTTGTCTCCTTGAAAATTAAGTCTTCGATAATTTTTATTAATTGAATCTCTCCAACTTTAGCAATGGAATTATTAGAATTCATTAGCAAAATTTTATAATTTTCTAAAATTTATATTAATAAGATCAAAATCTGCCTCTGTGGCTTAGTGGTATAGCGATTGATTCGTAATCAAATGATTAAATATGTCATTTGGTCAGGAGATTCGGTCGGGGGTTCAATTCCCCCCAGGGGCTCTATTTATACTTCTTCAGTGACAACATATTTTTTAATCATCAGCAATGCAAGCATTTTAAAAGCATCATTTATATTTTCACCCGTCTTTGCGGAAGTCTCAATATAAGATAATTCTAATTCCTCTGCTAATTTATTTCCTTCTTCTAATTTAACTGCTCTTTCATCTTTTAGATCTATCTTATTTCCGACTAAGATAAGCGAGATATTCGGTGAGGCTTTTTTAATCTCATTGTGCCAATTTTTAATATTCTCATAAGATTTTCGATTAGTGACATCATATACCAGAATTCCTGCTTCTGCGTTTGCTAAATATGATTGCCTTACGCGCTTAAATTGACTCTGACCTGCTAAATCCCATATGACAAATCTTACAACGCTATCTAATTCTTTAAAACTACATTCTTTTTTCATGATGGAAGTACCGATTGTTGATTTATAATCTTTTGCGAAAGTGTTTTCAACAAATCGATGAACCAAAGATGTTTTCCCAACAGCACCATCCCCGCCCAAAATTAACTTAAAAGCATACTCTCCAGATTTTACTTTAATCTTTTGTAATTTTTCTATTTTTCGTCCAATATTTTCAGCATCTTCATTAGAAATGAGTTTAGGTATAACTGGACTTACTGTTCTACCGTCAAATATTCTCGCTATTTTTTCTGCTGTTAGATAGGCATATGGAAATACTGGATCAATGCCTGCAATTGCTTTTAAAATAGTAACAAACACCGCTTCAGGACCTGCTTCACAGAAAATGAATCTGTACTCTTCAGTATCAAATGTACCAGTGCCAAATGAACCTGAACTAAATTCTTTTGTAATTCTAGTTAATACAGGCTCTACTAGAGCGCTTACTCCACCAACAATTTCTTCATCCACGCCTTCACCCGTAGAGCTAGTTAAAGCATCTATTACCAAACCCTCTCGATTAACTACAAGAGCAGCTACTAAATTCTCTCCTATACTTTGCTCATACCATTGGAGTAGCGCCTCTAGCTTTTTTGTATCAATAGACATATACCCACAGCCACCAGTTAATTTTTTACAATTTTATATTAACTATATAAATGCATTAAAATTGCCATAGTAAAAATATTTTTAGATTAAAAACTTACTAAAACCTCAACAAAAAAGATTTTTAAAATTTAAGTTCCTTAATACCTTAAACTAAATATTATTACATTTGATGTTTTATTTTAAAAAATCATTTATTCGCATATCTTCGCAGGAGTCGCCAAGCCTGGTCAAAGAAGATTATAACTTCGGCCAACGGTGCTAGACCGAGGCTCTAGTCTCATAGGAGTTCGAGGGTTCGAATCCCTCCTCCTGCACTTTATCTAAAACTAAAAACTAAATGTGAAGAATACTTGAACTTCATAGTTTATTTTGAAGTCCAGTTAAAAACACTATAAAACAGTTTAATTCTTAATAACTATAAAGTAAACATATATTTTTTAAAATTTATCTTAAAAATTCGAATAAATAAAAAACCAAAGTTAGATAAGTTTACAAAATCATGCAACACTTGATGAAGAATATTCTAGAATCTGAACTTGTTGATGATACTGCTACCATTAATCATATAAAAAACTTAGCCTTCAGCCGTACAGCTACTACAGAGGGTGAGATTTTAGCAGTAAAATATATCGACAGTGTCTTGAAAAAAGAAAAAATGAAAACAATTATTGAGTATTTTGATTGGACTGGTCCAAAAAGAATCTTAATGAGAATTGCTTATCTTATTATTTTTAGCTATTTAATACTCTATCGATTATTTGTAATCATTGTTGCTTATTTTGCTTTGAAGTTTATGTCAGCTAAAATGCGAAAGATGTCTTTGATTCAAAAGGAACAATCAAAAAATATCTATACTAGGATAAGAGCTAAAACTAAAGCAAAGAAGAGACCCTTAATTATTTTTAGTGCACATTATGATTCATTTTCAGCAAACGTGCCTTATAGAGTTCAAAGTGTTTTATTTTTTATATTTCGAATAATAATCTTACCCTATTTTGTAGTGATGATTTCATTATCTTTATTAGTTATCGCTGACTTCTTTTCTGATCAAATTTCTAATGATCTTTTGATCAATTTGGTATATTCCTCTACATTAATTGAATTTATAATTATCTTTTTAATATTTTTATTAATTTATGATAATAAAAAATCGACGGGTTCTATTGATAATGCAAGTGGTGTATCTATTTTATTAGAATTAGCAAAAATTATAAATAAAACTCCATTAGAGCATCATGATATAATTTTTCTATGGAGTGGAGCTGAAGAATGGGGTATGATTGGTTCAAAACGTTTTTGTGAGAGACATAGAAAAAAGCTAATAAAAAAATATGATCTCGATCATTCCTATGCGATAAATATAGATATGGTCGGATCTTATATCGGGCTTTTAAATAAAACTGGGATGAGAAAAAAATCAATCAATAAAGATTTAAATAAATATATTAATTTCTGTGCGAAGAATTTAGATATTCCTATTATAAATTATAGCAAGTTAATAAGACCTAATAGTGATTATCTTTCATTTCGATCATTTGCTAAAAAAAATAATAAAAAAATGCAGGTGGCTTGTTTTCACTCAGAAAAAGATTCCAAATATATCCACTCTGCAAAAGATAAACCAGAAAGGTGCTCATCCCGAAATCTAAATGCATGTTTAGATATATGCTATAATACGATATTACTCATTGATTCCAAAAGAAGCGAGTTAGAAGAAATCAGATAATTTCTGTTGCTTTATTCTTGGATTGTTAGTTAAACTTTCAACATATTGTTCTATTAATTCCATACGTTGAATTGTATACGCATCTAAATTGAAATTTTGACATAGACTGAGAGCTCGCGGGATATATTTTTCTATGCCACCTTTGTTAACTGTTAAAATGATATTTCCACCACATTTTGAACAGTTCCCTGCATTGGAAATCGGAGGTCTTTTATATTTTTGATTGCATTTTACACATCTAAATTCTTGAACTGCGAATTTTCTAAGGTTGCCAAGAATATCCGGGTTAAAGTGGGTTGAAAGGATTTTTTCTGCCACATTTTTTTCATCAACTGCTTTAATAATTTTTGCTAAGTGGAGTTGAGCATCGATTTTATCATCCATATTCTCATATGTTTTATATGAAGTTGTAGTAGGTCCCTCATTTATATTTGAAGTGGGGATATTAAATCCAATATCTCCATAATTTTTACCTTTTTTAATATGATTATGCACTAGATCCATTAAATTCTCAATTTCTGATGGATCACAGTAATTTTGTGTTGCTTCATAAAATTCTATAGGATATCGAAATAATGTATCAATGTTGTGAGCTTCAGTGTCGATCTCATTCGGATCTAGTTTTGTGGATATTACTAAAGTTGCATCCATTCTCCCCCCTATTTTACTCGGTAAATAATATCGAGAGAAATTTAAAAGAGGATCTAAAAGCATCATAATACCATCTTCATCTCCATCACAGTTTCTCCGTTTAGCAGCGTGCCAGAAGGGATGAGCGTAAATAGATCTCACTGGTGAAAACCCAATGATTCTACCAATGATTCCTGCACTTGTATGAGGGGCTAATCCAACCACCAAATGACCTATAAGATCTTCTTTCCGCGAAACATTATAGAAACTCTCCATTTTATATACATATTCAAGCTCATCGTCTATAAAATTCGTCACCTTGATGAAATATTCAGCGCAATCATCAGAAAGAATAACATCTTGGACTTTTAATTCGCATATTTGTTCTTCATCCTTTAGGTCATTATTTTCATAATCTTTGGTATAACCAAGAGATCTTAACTTATCCACTTTTGTTTTTATTTCCTTGGGCTTGAAGTGGGTTAAAGGAATATCAGTAGCATCATATCTTATTTCTGCTGTTTTATATACCAAAAGCCCATTTTTCGCTCTTAATAGTCCCTTTTCAATGGGTTCTGGAATTTTAAATTGGTTAGTTAACCCAATGATACCTTTAAATTTGTTTGGTAAACTTTGTCTTAGTTCTTCCATTACCGAATTAATATGATCTTTAAGATTAAATATTGCTTCTGAAGAAAAATCTAACCTTCCTCCACATTGTTGGCATTTCTCTTCATTTTTAGGATAATATTTCTTACATTTTATACAAAACTTCTGGAAGATTGTGTGATTTCCACATTCAGGACAAATATTAAAAATTGAAATTGTTTTACATTTTGGACAAAGCTTTCGACAGACATCTATTTTTATTTTTCCTAATTCTATTGCTTTTTGTACCAACCTTGAGCTTCCAACTTTATCACTTAGAGGGAACAAAGTATGAATACCTTTCATGCTCTTTCTTTCTGATTTTTCTGGTCTTCCCATTCTAGTACCCATAAAATAAGGATATTTACTTTTTAGCTTTATTGATGAATGATTATAAAAATATTCGAAAGGTTTGAAATTTTCTTTAGTGATAGATTTATTTTCTCCCCTAAGATCAAAGATATGAATGAGTATGTAACTAATATCCTTGTTAAATAAGAGCTTCCCATTTTTTATTGTATGCGGAATAAATGCTTTCTCGAGTAGGGATTTAATATCGATTTCATAATTGAGAACTATTATATTTTCAGAAGGATTAAAACCTTCAGATAAACAATGCTTTAATTTCTCTAAATCCTTAAATTCAAAACTCTCCCAGAAGAAAGTATATTTAGGATGCAGTGGAATACCAAATTTGATAGATAAGTCGATTGATTCTTTAGCATTAGGAATATTAGTAAAGGGATTACTAATAAAATCCATCAATTTGGGATCAATATCATCCTGATTTTTTACTGCTTTTTTTAAATCTAGAGCCCACCACTCTTCTACATAACCAGAAGGGATTAATTTATGATTGTTTTCGGCAAATTCACCATATCCAAACAATATATCTCCTAAAAAAAGGATTTCTTCTATATTAGGGAAAATTTTTTTTGCTAATTTCCTGCTTTTTACTTTTATAACGTCACCATTTTTTAATTTAACAATAGGGGGTTCAATTGAGTCAACAGGACATATGCTTGTACTTTTCCCCGGTCTTTCAATTCTTAATTGTGTTCCTATTGCAATGAAATCATCTAGAATGCCCATTGTGGCTGGATGCAACCCTGCCGCAGCCAAACCAGTATTTCTAGATCTTCCATATCGGATCCGATGACCCCCCACTCTAGATGGGTGACTAAAAACGGGCCTTCCCGCAATTATATCTGAAATATATTTGAAATTTGGAGTAATAATTTGGCTATTATTTTCCTTTTCCTTTTTTCTCTTTTCGTTTTCTTGCTCTTTTTGTCCAATCTTTTTTAAATCAGCTAACCATTCCCAACCTTCTAATTTCATCGTATTAGCTATTTTTAGAAGTTTTGGAGATTTAGATATAATTCCATCATTTAAAACTAGACATGCTCCTCCACGTACTTTATTAGTATCAATTCTTGGTAAATTTCTAAATGCAGACACTTCCTCATCTTCAGTAGAATCTCCGTTAATTTCTACAGGCAACTTTTCAACTGTAAATCGAATTTCTGCGTTTGTAGATGGATACTGTAAATGTACACGTCTGTCATAAATTTTAATTTCTTCCAAATATCTACCTATCTCTGCTTCAGTTGCTTGAAATTTAGGAATATTTGACTTTTTCCTCACATAATCCGCAATCAATACACATAATGCTGCAGTAGTCCCTCCTGCAGCTCTTATGGGACCAGCAAAATACAATGATAAATATCTCTTATTTTGATGATCTTTTTTTATTAAGATTTTTGAAATTCCCTCCAATGGAGCACTAACCACCCCCATTGTCTTGATTGCTAAACCAACTCTTATAGCTCTCTCAACACGATCATCTAATGACTTAATATCTCCGATCTTTTGTTCCAAAATATCAGTTACAACTTGAAAAGCAATTTCATCATCACTTTTACCTTCTCGTTTTAAGTTACGAATTAGTTGGGAAACACCTTCAGGGCCTACTAATTTTTCAACTCTCCCTGCCAAATCCTTAGCCTGTGGTGATTCTACAAATATTTCTGGATCTAGCCCCTTCTTTCGTGCATTTTCGGCTATTTTGTAACATTTATCAACTTTATTTTGGATTGTTATAAAGTAATCTTCTCTTTCTTCCCTTAAATCTATCATTTATTTATTGCCTTATAAGAATTAATTAAAAATCTAAAAAACAACTGAAGTTATATTAATCAATTTTTTTAATAAAATTAAAGTATTTTATTAATAGGCTAATTCTCTCCTTATATTTGAATATTTAGAGGTTATTAGTTTTTCAATAGAATTAGTTATTTCTAATACTCTATGTTTATAAAAAAAATATTTGTTTTTACTTTAATAATAAATAATTATATTTCGAAATTTATTTAATATCATAATTCTAGTGAAATTGATTATTATTGAACGAAGATAAGGTAAACCAGAAATCTCTCATAATAAAAAAGTTAATTAATTCTGAGATCAATATAACACCCTCAGTCTTAAATATGATTTTAAAAATGGAAAATCCCAGTCAATTCTTAGAATTAATTATTCAAGAAACAAGCTTTATTCCTCAATTTCGTAGTCATATAACTCCTGAAATTTTAAAAAAAGTGTCAAATGAAAAATTAAGTAAAATTCTTCAGAGAAAAGAAAAAATAAGTTCGAAAGAAAAAGGTACATTAATTAATAATAAAGAAAAAATTGAAAAAAATCTTAAACCAAAAGAAATAATTGTATCAGATCCTTTGATAAAAAATGGAAAAGAAACGACTCAATCGAAATCGAAATTAAAAGATTTTAATTCAATGAGCGAAAAAATATTAAAAGCCAAATTAATTTCCGGAATTAATGAAAATACTAAATCTCATTCATTATTTCGCCCTAGCGCTAAAGATTATGATTTTGATTATAGCATTTTAAAGGATCCAACAGGAAGATTATACACAAATGGAGATTATGATGATTTCTATAATTTGACTTTAGATAAATTCAAAAGTTTAAACAAACTAATGAGGAAACGTTCTGATGTGCTTTCAGCAACTAATATTAATAATATTTTGCGACTCTCAAGCAGCTCTGAAGTATCAACAATCGGTTTAGTGAAGAATTTTCGCGAGACCAAAAATCAGAATTTCTTTTTTGAAATTGAAGATCTTACAGGTTCCATCAATGTTTTAATTCGAAAAGATAGTGAAAATCAGAATAGTCATACAATCTTTAATCATCTTGTGTATGATCAAATGCTTTATGTCCAAGGAACATATAATCCAGGCGAAAATAGAAATCGAGGGATTATTTTTGCTAATTACATAACAAAAATAGACATTCCAACTGATTTTCAGCCAAATCTAGCGGAAATACCCTTATCCATAGCTCTTCTATCTGATACCCATATAGGAAGTAAAGAATTTGAAGAAAAACTATTTAAAAGATTTATTAGATTTATAAATGGGAAGATTGGAAATGCTAAATATCGGGAAATGGCATCTAAAATCAAATATTTAGTAATTAATGGAGATCTAGTCGATGGGATTGGAGTTTATCCTAATCAAAAGAAGGATCTTGAAATATCTGACATTTTTAGGCAATATAATAAAGCATCTGAATTTATCTCTCAAATACCTGAATATATTAAAATATTTTATACTACTGGAAATCATGAACCTGTAAGAAATGCAATTCCCCGACCAGCGGTTCCAAAAAAATATTGTAAAGATTTAATTGATCTTGGGGTTATATGTCTTGGAAATCCCTCTCTGATTCAAACTCATAAAGTAAATACTCTTGTTTATCATGGTGAAAGTATTCATGATATGAATATGCTTATACATGACTTCAACATTAATAAACCAACTGAAACGATGAAAGAGTTACTCATATCTCGCCATCTAGCTCCCATTTTTGGTGAAAAAACTCAGATTGCTCCAACAGATAAAGATTGGTTAATCATTGACAAAATTCCTGATATCTTTCATACTGGACACGTCCATATTAATGGATTTGATCGCTATCGACATGTTTCACTAGTAAATTCTGGTTGTTTTCAAGCACAGACTGATTTTATGAAGAGTTTTGGTATAAATCCTACGCCTGGAATAGTTCCAATAATAGAGTTAGATAGTTTATCGTTCTATCCGTTAGATATAAAAAATATTCTAAATTAATACATAAAACATACAATTGGTTTTAGTAAATGAGATTTAGCGTACCTCGTGGCGATGTAGATGAAATGTTATTATATATTTGGAAAATAATTGACCTTCCTAATATTTCATATGAGGATTTCTTATATAAAATCATTTTTGAGTACTTTATATTCACGCCTAAAGATGCTTCATCATTTATCGATTCTGCTCTTAGTAAAGGATCATTGGTTCGTGATGAAAAATCAAATGTTAATCTTTCAGATGATTTAAACCAAAAATTTATAGAATGGCAGGAAAAACGACAAGAAGAAATTAAGAATAATATTAAATCTCTTAAAAAAAGAGCAAAGATAGTGAGAAATCTTCAAAATGATGATGAAAATAAATTTAATCATATTTTAAAGAAAATTGTGGATGATTCTGCTTTAAATCGTGCTGTATCTGTTCCTGACGATGCAATAAATTTGGAAAAAATTGATAAAAAAAATGGTGTTCTTGAAGCAAAAATAAAGGGAAGTGAAGAAAATGTTTACAATGTGAAAATCAATCTCAAAGAAAAAACCATATTTCATAATTGCCACGATTTTAAAACAAGAAGAGCTAAACAAAAGATGTTCTGCAAGCATCTCGTTAAATTGTTTTTAAAATTAAAACGAGAAAATGAAGATTTAGCAATTTATTTTCTTGAGAATATTATAAATAAAATTAAAGCTTGGGATTTCTCTTCTTAAAGTAATTTTTTAAACACATTATTTTTTAATCTTACTTTATCCGTTTGTAGAAGTGTTGGTTTAATTTGAAGTAAGTTTGCCATTTTAATTTTTGGTACTTGTTTTAAAACACGCTCCAATAAATCTATATCAATATCAAGACTGATAATTTTTGTCCTCCCATAATGTCCCATGGATTTTGTAATAGCTGAAATTAGTCCCGCTAATGCTAATTCATTGATATAATCGCTAATCCTTCTCTTAGTTAACTGTTTAATGCCCGGAATTCTATTAGAAAGCTCTGAATGTACTTCATAAATATCACCAGATGTGATTATATGCTCCTTACTATATCTTTGTAAAAGAAATATTGCTGTTATCGTTAGTTGGGATTGAAGAGGCATTGATAAAATATATTCCACTACATGATCTTTATCAATATCCTTTTGGGCTTTCTGAACATGAGATTCTGAAATTGTTTTATTGTGTCTTCTTTCAGCAATCTCTCCTGCTTTACGTAAAAGTTGCAAAGCTTTCCTAGCATCACCATGCTCTTTAGCAGCTAATCCTGCACATAATTTTATTACTCCGCTCTCGATGATACCTCCAGGAAAAGCAATATCTGCTCTCTGTTTAAGAATATCAGCTAATTGGTTAGCGTTATAAGGATGAAATACTATCGGTTCCTCTTCACCCAAACTGGAAGTTACTCTGGAATCCAAATAATTAATAAACTTCAACTTATTAGATATTCCGATCAAACTTGTACGACAATAGTCTAAATTTTCATTTAATCGTGTTAAATCATATAGGATTTCATTACCGCCTTTTTTTGCTATTAAAATATCAATTTCATCCAAAACAAGAAAACATATACTATCCTTGATACGAATGTCTAATAAACCCAGTAATTTTTTAAAAATAATATCTTTCGGTAATCCTGTTGGAGGAATTTTCTCTTTTCGACTTATAGTATTATAAATATGAGCTAAAATACG
>Ga0180438_10007305_pt1 | contig 14465 bp, 9 predicted proteins | sample SS_ome_12_FD_132455 | JGI IMG/M metagenome (GOLD analysis project Ga0180438, IMG submission 132455) | Hypersaline lake sediment archaeal communities from the Salton Sea, California, USA - SS_3_D_2 metaG | ecosystem: Environmental > Aquatic > Non-marine Saline and Alkaline > Hypersaline >...
TATGTCCATTTCGATTCCGAATCGGAGGGAATTAAACACGATATATATGTGGTTGATAAAATCGAAACAGGCTGGGGAGTTCCCCAACCACTCACCAGAACAGAATTGGGAACGAGGAGGATCTCACCATCCGTAGCGAGTAACGGAAATCTCTATTTCAGCGGTGATTTTGACAGTCCCGGCCAGAAGGATATTTATTGCTCGAGGTTGATCGATGGAGTTTACGCCACTCCTCACAATTTAGGTCCATCGGTCAACTCGGAGTATCATGAAGAGCATGTCTATGTATTCCCCGATGAGCGCTGGATACTCTTCGATTCTTACAGGCCGGATGTTTACGGCAAATCGGATATCTATGTCAGCTACCGAATAAAAGACGGCAAATGGAGTAAAGCACAGAATCTTGGACCAACAGTTAATTCAGAAAATTATGATTGGTATCCTATTGTAACACCCGACGGTAAATGTCTAATTTTTTCGCGTACTCTATCCTCTGGCAAAATAAATCTTTACTGGGTGGATGCAAAAATCATTGAAGAGCTAAAACCAGATGATTTCTTATAATGAAACCATACCTTGGGCTAATGTTCAGATTTTAGGCCCTCCGGCACAACCTGGTTATGGATTTTTGCAATGCTTTCGAATGATAAAAAATCCTTTTAAGCGGATTGAGAATCTGTGAGAATCGATAGGCAAAATATCCTTAGTCGATTTTTGGGGGTATCCAGAATCAGAGATTACTAATCTAGCTTTTTCATGGCATGAATCGGAGCCGGGTGAATGAGAAGAAGGAGTCGTTCCATGAAACCAAAAAAATATAAGAAACAAGAAATTATCCGAGTGTATTCAATCCTTTTGATCCTCATCGTTTTGTCCTGGTGTTCCTCTGTCCCGGATGCGGCTTCAATCAAAGTGACCCGCATAAATGATACTATCCTTAAGCTCTGCGTCGATGATTTCGTAAATCTAGTCGCTTTCATTGGACCTGAGGGCGTGCTGCTCGTCGACACAGGTTTTGATGAGTCCTCCGGGCAGGTCAAATCAATTCTGAAAGAACATGGCGGTGGCAATATCGAATACATCATCAACACACACTCTGATTACGACCACATCGCTGGCAATTCTGCCCTGAGGGGAAACGCAATGGTATTGGCTCATACACACTGCAAATCCCAACTCATTGAATACGCGGATCTAGAATATGACATCCCTTTTGACAAGGCCCTATTTCGCGGGGCTTACCCCACGATAACATTCGAAGAACCTGTCACGCTCTACTTCAACGGAGACGAGATCCAGGTCATTCCTCTAACAGGAGGGCACACGGACGAAGACGTTATCGTTTATTTTAAGAAATCGGGTGTGGTTTGCTTGGGAGATATGATTTCGCCGGGAACCTTCCCGGTTGTGAAACTCAACAACGGCGGAAATGCACATACTTTAGTCGAGAATGTTAAAAGACTGATATCTCTGTTTCCGGAAGATGTGACCTTTATTGTCGGGCACGGCGCGGAGACGACGGTCAAAGAATTGCGCATTTATCACCATATGCTGCAGAGCACAATAGCCATCGTTCAAGAGGCTATGAAAGCCAATATGACTGTCGAGGAGATGAAGCAGAGGAACATCCTCGAGGACTGGTCATCGTTCAACGACCCGAAGTACGAAGAGACGACAGCAGAAACATGGATAGAAACCATATACAGGTCGTATGAAGAGAGAAAGAATGAGATAAAGGACTCGATCCTCAAAGGTGCCTACCTCGGACAGAATCCTCCGGGAATGACTCCCATAGCTTTTGCTCCCAATATCATTTCGACAAATGAGTATCATCAATGTTGCTCAGGTTTCATGGCAGGAGGTGCGATATTCATTTTCAGTCCAATAATTCCAGGATCTGACTGGAAATATAAACCCACTTATTTTATGCAATTGAAAGATGGGAAGTGGACAAAACCCAAAATTGTGCCTTTCAATAACCTATTCCCCTATAACTTTACCGTAGCGCCAGATGGCCATACTCTATACTTCACATCTCTTAGATCAGCGGGCAATTCTTCGATTTTATTAAAGATACCCAATATTTGGTTTGTTCAATATGGAAATAAGGGTTGGACCGAGGCCAGAATGTTAGGGCCAGAGTTGAATCCAGAAAATTATGTAGTCAATTACCCGTCAGTCTCGAATAGCGGAAACATCTATTATTCGAGCGATCAACCGCCTTGTTTAGGCAAAGGAGACATTTTCTTTTCTAAATTTGCAGAAGGAAAATTTTTAGAGAAACAAAATCTCGGAGAGATGATCAACACTGAATATAGTGAAGACGACCCATTTATAGCTTCAGATGAAAGCTTCCTAATCTTCTGCTCAAGTCGACCTGGAGGGTACGGTTCATATGACCTTTACATTGCCTTTCGAAAGAAAAACGGGACCTGGACAAAAGCGAAAAATATGGGGCCAGAGATCAACACACCAGGAGAGGAGGCTCGGCCATCTATCACCCCGGATGGGAAGTATTTCTTTTTTACTAGAGGAGATGTGAACCCTGATTGGAGAGATATTTTCTGGGTGGATGCCAGGATCATCACCAGATTGAAATCCACTCAATTTAAATAATGAGGATTGAGAATAAAGAGGTTAACAGTGACTGACACACTGGATTTTCATGAATTGACAGAACAACACTCGATAGGAAAGAGTGTGTTCCTGCATCTGATACCGGCCTTGATATGGTTTGTTTTCTATTTTCCTCTGGCAAGAATAGCCAGCCGGAACAATATTCCGACTATGTTTATCATGTATCTTCTGGCGGCTTTTATTCTTCTCCCAGTTGAATTGGGGTATCTGCTCTATCGGGGCAAGAAAAAGAATAAGCGGCTTTCTTTGAGAGGTATTATTCTTTTCAAAGAAAAGATGCCTTGGTGGCAGTATGGCAGCTTTGGATTGCTCACTGTCGTATGGATTGTCTTGGTGATGTTTTCTTTCGGGAGTAAGTTAGCCGATTTTTTTAGAGTGAATGTATTTTCTTGGGTGCCGGATTGGTTTTATTTGAGCAGAGGAACTCCGGAACAAAATGGGGCGTTTATCGAGATAATGATGTGGGCGTTCGGTTTGGTTTTTATAGCCCTTCTCGGCCCCCTTGTTGAAGAGCTGTATTTTCGCGGTTATCTGTTGCCCAGACTCTCCAGGCTAGGAAAATGGGCTCCTCTGCTGAATGTTGTGCTTTTCATATCTTACCACTTTTGGCAGCCTCATTTTTTCCTTACAGGAATCATATCCATGCTGCCCTTCGTGTATTTCGTTTGGTGGAAGAGGAATGTTTATCTGGGTATCGGCATACATTGTTTCATCAACACATTTGGCTGGATTGCAGATCTCATCAGAAGGCTCAGCTCATAGGTGAGTCTGGTGATCAGGGGAGCGGAAAATTCTCTATGGGCCAGAGATCAACACATCAGGAAAGGAGGCCCGGCCATCTATCACCCGGATGGGAAGTTCTTCTTTTTTACTAGAGGAGATGTGAATCCTGATTGGAGAGATATTTTCTGGGTGGATGCCAAGATCATCGAAACCTTAAAGCCAGACAATGTAAAGGAAGAGTAATGATGAGTATTCTGAACACTAAAACTCAAACTAGAGAATCCGCTAAGTTATTATCCTCTGCAAGGAAGCGATCCTCAGCTAGAAAAAAACTTGTCTACCCTCTGTTAATGACTTCTCTTGCATGGATGGCATGGATCTCCTTATTTCCTTCAGATTTAAAAGAGAAAGAAGGGTTTTTTTCTTCATTTGATGACGAAATTTCCGGAGAAATGATCGTTTTTTTATCAGACCGGGACGGCAATAGCGAAATCTATATTATGAATGATGATGGTTCCGCGCAGCAGCGCTTAACAAACAATAACTGTTACGATAGTCACCCGAAATTCTCGTCCGACGGGAAACAGATCACTTTTCTCTCGGATAGAAACGGACCCTATGAAATCTTCATCATGAATTCTGACGGGTCCAACATCCGACAAATCACCCGGTCTATTCCGGGCGTGCATTTTCCATCGTTCTCGTCAGATGGATCGAAGCTCATATTCAATTGCATCCAGGAGGGAAAAAGAATTCTGATGATCCTTAATCTGACTGACGGGAAAAAAACAAGATACTTGTCAAGCAGATACAATATGTATCACCCCGCTTGGTCACCTTTGGGAGATAAAATCGCTTTCGATATGGTTCAAGACGAAAATCAGGATATATATGTCGCCAATACTAATGGAGGCGGATTCATGCGGCTAACAGAAAATGCCAAGGATGATTTTTATCCTGCCTGGTCGCCGGATGGGAAGCACATCGCCTATATTGCCGGGAGGAATCGTAATCTGGACATAGGTGTGATGAAAGCGGATGGAAGTGGTAAAAAATATCTCACCAGTCACCAGGCCCTGGATGAGTTTCCTTCATGGGGACCTGATGGGAAACACATCGTTTTCGAATCGAGAAGAACTGGAAAAAAGCAGATCTTCATCATCGGCTCAGATGGCACTGGTTTGAGGCAGATCACGGAGGGTGGTTATAACAATTCGAATCCGGATTGGTGCAAAGTGCCTTATTCAGAAACGGCACTCACAGCAGATAATCAAAAAAAAACCTCCTTCCCCGTCCTCAAAGGTCCCTATCTTGGCCAGAAACCACCGGGTAAAAATGCAGAACTTTTTGCTCCCGAATTGATCAACTATGAAGTCCACGGATCACCATTCATCTCACAGGATGAGAAGGAGATAATAATCGGTTCAATGACCGAAGGAGCGAAATACTACAAAATTATAGATGGTGTCTGGTTGTTACAAGAAATTTTACCATTCGCTATTCCAGAGAACTGCAATGGGATGTTTGTGTCCCCTTCGGGCAAAAGGATATATTTTCTAATCTGGGAAGATAATGATGAAAATTTCTATTTTATTGAAAAGAAAGGGAACAAATGGACGACTCTCCGCTCTTTAGGAGAAGAGGTCAATTCGTTTCCAACTCACTGGCAGTTCACCACAGCCAAGAATGAGAATTTATATTTTTCTTCCGGAGGCAATGTTGTAGTTTCCGTTTTTAATGGGAATACCCATCTTCCACCCGTTCCTTTAAAGCTTGAAAGTAACAAGAACCTGGAAGGCGGGCCACCTTTTATTGCGCCGGATGAGAGCTATCTGATTTTTAGTGTTGGAATGAATGATAGAAATAAAACTACCGATCTTTATATAAGTTATCGATTGAAAAACAATAAATGGACCGAACCGATAAACTTAGGCCCTTCCATCAACATAAAGGACAATTTCGATCTGTGTCCAAAAATATCTCCTAACGGGAAATACTTATTTTTTATCAGCAGAAGGAACAGTCCTGAATTCAGGATTTACTGGGCCGACGCCGAGTTTATTGAATATCTCAAGCCAGAAGAATTGAAGTAAAGGAGGCCTTTTATGGACAAAAAGTCATGTTTTACAAATCGTCTAATGCTTCTCTTAGTTTATCTAATAATTCATTCATCTGTAATATATGGTTACGGCAGGATTATAACTGTTGATGATTCGTTAAGAATTAAAGTTGACGCTCTTTTTTCAAGATATGATAAACCAGATTCACCGGGAGGGGCAGTTGCTATAGTAAAAGATGGAAAGGTTATTTATGTGAAAGGCTATGGAAGTGCCAATTTGGAATATAATATTCCCATTACAAAATCTACTGTTTTTAATTTGGCATCTGTATCAAAACATATTACAGCGTATTGCATTTTCCTTTTAGAAAGCGAAGGCAAGCTGTCAATCGAGGACGACATTCGTAACTATTTACCCGAGCTGCCGGATTTTGGAAAAGTAATTAAAATTAAACACCTTCTGCATCAAACGAGCGGACTGCGAGACCCCTACGGCTTAATGTATTTAAGGGGATGGAATCCGCTTGATGTTTTGAATAATACGGATGTGATGAGATTGCTAAATCGGCAAAAAGAGCTTAATAACGACCCGGGCAGCTCTTATATGTATTCAAGCAGTAATTATATCGTATTATCTGAGATCATAAACAAGGTTAGCGGCAAAAGTCTTTCCGATTGGGCAAAAGAAAATATTTTTGACCCATTAGGTATGAAAAACACAATTTATAATGAGGCCACGGATGCGAATGTCGTGAAAAATAGGGCAGATGCATATAATTTTTCGAGCAAAGGAGGAATATTAAATTACAGCCACCTGAGTTCTCTCGTAGGGACTGGCGGGATTTATACATCAGCTGAAGATATTGCTTTATGGCTAAAAAATATCTTTGATCCAAAAGTCGGAACATCCGAAACGGTTAAACGCTTGTTCCAAATGGAAAAATTGAATGACGGCAATATCCACCCTTACGCTTGCGGATTGATTAAAAACATAAATTATAATGGATATATATTTTATACTCATGACGGACAAATCGGAGGATACAAAACCTATATAGCTCTGTTTCCGGATGATCAGCTAGGTATTGTTGTTATGAGCAATCTGTTTTCATTCAGTCCATGGCCGATTATTAAGGAAATATCTGGATACTGCATAAGTGATTTGTGGGCCAAGCCTCTTGAAGTAACACAAAAGGAAACAGAGAAACTTGAAATGAAACCCGATATTAAAATCAATAAAGGCGTTTATGATGATTATGTTGGCAAGTATATTATAGAACAAATGAATTTAGCGTTTGAGATAATAAAAGAAAATGAAAAACTCTTTATTCAGGGAAAAGCTATCGGAAGACGCGAATTATACCCGGAGACAGAAAGCATATTCAACATTTCAGGAGATGTTGGCAAAGTTACATTTAAACGCAATCAGGAAAATTCAGTCGAAGAATTAATATTGAATTCTAGGGGGAGGGAGATAATCTGCTCAAGGATTGATGGGGAAAGTTCTTCGGAAATAATTAAGCCGGAAGAGATTCAGGATTATTGCGGTATTTACAGGAGTGATGAGATTGATGTTACTATTGAAATCGAATATTCCAATAATCAATTTATTGCAAAACATATTATGTACGAAGATTTGAAACTGAAGCCTGTATCCTCAGAAGTCTGGGAAGGACCGAAGTTTTTTATAAATACTTTGAAATTTTTTAAAGGTGAGGATGATAAAATATTGGGATTCCGGCTGACCGGTCATCGGGTTATTAATCTGCTGTTTGAAAAAGAAATCGATTGATTAATCGGAATACAGCCCTCTTGTATTACTCCATGGTAAGTATCTGTTCTTAAGAAGCAAACGCAGAGTTAACGACGGCATCTACTAAGTAGGTAAAAAAAATATTTAAAAAATTAAAACCGCCAAATTGAGGTGAAGGAAATTCATCATGGACAGGGAATTTCAGTAAATTGAGGTTCTTCTGTCAACATAGAAAGAAGTTTGGACCTATCCCCTTAAACATTACCGTATGGGAAGTACTTATTTTTTATCAGCAGAAGGAATAGTCCTGAATTCAGAATCTACTGGGCCGAAGCCGGGTTTATTGAAGCGCTGAAACCAGATAAATTGAGATAGCAGGAGGTCTATCATGAAAACGAAATTTTTCTTGACCATTTTTACAGTTGTTTCATTGGCTATCTTGTGTCAGGCTCAGCAAAACGAATATACAATAAGTGAAATTGGGAGATGCAAGACAGGTGTTGCTTACGATGTGTTTGCAGTAGGGAATTATGCCTATATCACAACCAATCACGGAGTGACTATCATTGATATCAAAGACAAAGCTCGGCCTGAAATTATTGGCAAAGTCAAAACAGACTCAGTGACGTTTGGGGTCTTTGTCCGGTCGCAAAAACTGTATACGGTGACATGGGACGGGCAATTTATCATAGCGGAGATTCGAAATCCCATGAAACCTGAAATAGTCACTTCCGTAAAAAACCTTGGTGAAACCAATAAGATAACGATCGTTGGCTCTTATGCCTACATTACTTTAGACCATGGGAAGCTTGTGATTTTCAATATAGATGATTCAGAGAAGCCTGAACTTATCGGATCTTATAGTCATACAGGATCATTAAAAGGCATATCGGCTAAAAATGGTATTCTTTATATTGCGGCACGGAGCAAGGGATTTTTGATCATTGATGCGGCCAATCCAGCTTCCCCACAATTAAAATCGATAATTCCTGTTAAAGGCAGTGCAAGAAGTGTGAACATTTATAAAGAATTGTTGATTGCCGGATCCCATACCGGCCCTGTAAATCTATATGATATTTCCAAACCATTATCACCCATAAATCTCAGCAGTATCAACGACGGGGGTGAAGCCTACGGGGTCAGCGTGGAGAACGATATTCTTATCATTGCTGATTTGCAAAGGGGTATAATTGCTCATGACATAAGCAATCCTGAGAATCCTCAATTTTTAAGTCAAATTCAATGTTCAGCTCATAGTGTTCACTATATCAACAATTATATTTATGTAAGCGCTGAAACAGGATTTCATATTTTCAAACTTCAGCCAAGTGAAAAAAGATAGTATTTTCTGACAAATTGAAAAAGGAGGTACAGTATGAAAAAGCGTTTACCTGAGATCTCTCTTGTTCTTCTCATTTTTCTCCTTATTGCCGGATGCAAGGCTCCCGCGGTGGACACGTCTTCTGACTATGATTTGGTAAAGGAAAGCATCGAACAATCGATAGGCTGGGCCATCGAGAAGGATTTTGATGCGATGTTCCGCCTATGGGCCGACGACATGTTTCATTTCTGGCTGGTCTCCGAAAGCCAGGTGGTGGGTTTGGAGAACTTTAAAAAATATGCCGAACGGTGGAAAGATCCCGATTTCCGGGGAACCCGCTTCGAATTCAAGGACTTGCGCATCGTGTTTTCCCGTTCCGGTGATGTGGCTTGGTATTCCTGCTTTCTCGATGACTGCGGCTCCTACAAAGGCAAGGAGACGTGTTTGGAAGACGTTTTCCAGACCGGCGTTCTGGAGAAAAGGGACGGTCGATGGGTCCATGTGCTGGTGCACGGAGCCTATCCGATAGACAAAGTTCCAGAGAATTATGTGAGGCGCTTTTATTCGGGCCTGTTTGAAAAGAAAGAACAGAAATAACTGGTTGTTTCTGTTCCCCCATGTGATTTGAAACAAAAGAGGTTTATTATAAACAGCAAATTTAAATTATTATTTTTGTCAGCATTCATTATTGTTGCTGGAATTTTATTCTCTCAGGAAAAATCATCAAACTTTCCCGTTTTAAAAGGCCCCTATCTCGGTCAAAAACCGCCGGCACTAAAACCAGAACTCTTTGCACCTGATTTCGTAAGTGTAAAGGAAGGCGTACATGGAAACATTGTCTTTTCACCCGATTTTAAAGAAGCAGCCTGGAGTCCAAATTACTTGGTAGACGATAAGCACATATTTTTCAGAATGGAATATTCTGACGGACAATGGAGAGCCCCTTCGGCGGTCCACCTCAGAGAAGGATGCAGTCATGGAGAGCCTTTTTATTCCTATAATGGTAAACGGTTTTACTTTCTTTCCGGGCAAATAGGTGCGTCAAAAAAGACAGAAAATGAAACGATCTGGTATCTAGAGAAGAAGATGAGTGGCTGGAGTGAACCGAAACTCCTTGCTTCTGTTTTAAATTCATTTCAAATGCATTGGCAATTCTCTCTCGATAAAAAAGAAAGTCTTTATTTCGGCGGCAAATCAAGTTCTGATGAATCAAGCGAGATATATTTTTCCAAATATGAAAATGGTGAGTATCAGAATCCTGTGAAGCTTTCAAAAAATATCAACACAAGTTCAGGAGAATTTGCACCATTTATATCCCCAAACGATGATTATCTTATTTTTACAAGAGTGATCATGCAGGAAGGCGCTCCGCCCCAGATGAATCTTTTCCTAAGCTTCAGAGATAGTAGCGGTAAGTGGCAAAAGGCAAAAAACTTGACAGAAAAGATCGGATTGCCTGCAAAAACCCCCTTTATTATAATGTCACAGGCAAGAATAACACCCGACGGCAGGTATTTATTCTTCACGTTTTTTAATGGAAAGGGGCATATGGTTTATTGGATCGATGCTAAAATTATTGAAGATCTGAAGTCAACAGAATTGACTCATGGGAGGAAAATTTATGAAAACAAAAATACTTTTTGCTGGAGTTGTGGTTTGTCTAAGTTTTATCTTTTGCAGCTGCGCTAGGCCGGACGATTTTCAGGTTTTGACGGGATCCTACCTCGGCCAGAAACCTCCAAGCATAGAGCCGGAAATCTTTGCTCCTGGACTCATAACCACGCATTATTCTCAAAGCTATATCGCATTTTTAAACGATGGCCGGGTTTGTGTCTTTTCAGAAAGCACGGAAAAAGGGCATGAAACGTATTACACTTATGAAAAAGACGGGAATTGGACAAAGCCACAGAGGGCTCCCTTTGAAGAGCTGCAGGGTCACCCCAATTACACCACAGGTCCCCTGGGCCGGAAGGTGTATTACCATTCTGGAAACCCGACTCACCGCGATGATGACAAGCTTGATGACAACATCTGGACCATTGAATGGACTGGTTCGGGCTGGGCGGAACCGGAAGTACTGCCCGAACCGGCCAACTCGGAGTATGGCGAAGCCTATCCTTCTGCAACGGCTGACGGCACGGTCTACTTCTTCACCTGGAGAAGAGAGGGCACCCGGGGAGATGATATATGGTTCAGCCGCTGTATCGACGGACAATACCAGGAAGCGGAGCGTCTTCCCTGGCCCGTTAATACGGATTTTATTGAATATGATCCCTATGTGGCTCCCGATGAAAGTTTTTTGATTTTCGGTTCGGATCGTCCGGGCGGCTACGGAAAAAGCGACAATTATATCTGTTTCCGTAAAGACGACGGAAGCTGGACTCCTCCCATAAATCTGGGCCGCCCTTATAATTCTTCCAGTTATGACCTGTGCGCAAATGGGAGTCCGGACGGCAAATACTTCTTTTTCACAAGCGGAAGAAATACGGATGTCGACAAAGGTAATATCAGAGAAAAAACCGATCAAGAGCCGGAGGATGATGCCGATCTCTACTGGGCGGACTTTTCTTTTATTGATGAATTGAAAAAGATCCTGCTCACTAAACGGAACGCCGCAGAGATCATTAAACGGGATTACATAGAAAATGGTATTCAGTCTGCCATTAATATATTGAATAACCTCTATTCGGATCAACAGGACAGCATTTTCTTCTCACCGTTTGAGCTTCTTTCCATCTGTAGAAACATGTTGATAGAAGAGAAAACCGGAGATGCCGACTTATTCTTTTCGTCCCTTGATAAAACACTGTCGAAAGATGTCTCGATCAAGGAAGGTTATGCCCGCATCTGTGCCATGAACGGTTTTATTTCCAAAGGCCTGAAAATTTTCGAGGAGCTGGAGCTAGAGGATCCGGATTTTAATCTCAGTGATTCCTTGTCTGCTCTTGGATATCTCTTTTCTCTCTACCCTGAAAAAACTGAAGATGCTCTGTCGGTTCTGCATTTCACAGTGGAAAAATTCCCGGGAGATCCCTGGGCCTACTTCAGCCTTGCCCGGATTTATCGAAGGCTCGGCGACCTGGAAAAAGCCATCACAAACTGCCGGAAGTCATTGGAAATCCGGCCGAATGTCGGAGATGTTTCCCAGCTGCTAGAACGTCTGTTGGAGGAGCAGGAGCAGAAAAAGAAGCATGAAGAATCCTTCCCTGTTCTCAAAGGCCCCTATCTCGGACAAGAACCACCGGGGATGACGCCCGAATTGTTCGCACCTCAGGTTTTCAAGACAGAAGCTCATGGAGGGCTCGTCTTTTCGCCCGACGGCAAGGAGGTCTATTGGGATCTCATGGAAGAAGGACGGAATATCTTGTTCATGAGGATTGAGAACGAAAAATGGACAAGACCGGCAGAAGTGCCTTTCAGGTCAAAGTACGGGACGGGCGATGCGACATTCTCTCCGGACGGAAATAAGCTGTTTTTCACTTCCCAGGAATCCATAGACGGAGGAAGAAAAGAGGCGGAAGAAAATATATGGTATGTCGAACGGAAGAATGGAAGTTGGGGAAAACCAGAACCGTTAAATTCGGTTGTGAATTCATACCCTCTTCATTGGCAGATATCAGTTGCAGCCAACAATAATCTGTACTTTGGGGCCGAAGGCGACATATACGTTGCCTTACCTCAGAATGGAAAACATTCAAAGGTTAATAAAGTGTCCACATCAATCAATACGGATCATTATGAAGGTACCCCCTTTATCGCACCCGATGAGAATTACATGATATTCAGCAGGTATGGGGGCGAGCTCAGGTATGCGGACCTTTTCATAAGCTTCAAGCATCGAAACGGAAATTGGACGGAAGCGAAAAACATGGGATCCCGGATCAATTCGAATATGCATGAGCTCTGCCCGAATGTCACATCTGACGGAAAATATCTATTCTTTAATCGAAACTACGGTGAAAAGGGAGACCTGAGGGTATTCTGGGTGGATGCAAAGATCATCGATAAATTTAAAACTGATGAATTAAATTAAAAAAAGGATCTAAGATTTAATCCATCTCTTTCCATATGAGCTTGATAATACCGCAGAATTTTGCAATCCTGTATCTCAACGATCTTTCTGCGAAAATAGATCTCTACGATCAGAATGACCTGGGCTATCTCATATTTCAAGTTCAGCAAAGACGGTGTCGATCGTCTTGCCAGAAGGAGATGCATTAACGGCAAATTCCAAAACGAGAAAAACATGAAAAAAAGGAGGCACGATATGAAAAAGCGCATTGTGCATGTATTTGTGTTTTTGGTTATCGGACTTTTTCTGACATGTTCCATCGCTCCTGCGCAGGAACAGTCTGACGAGGAACTCAAAAAAAGGTATGCGCCGATCCTGGGTGAATACGCCTTTGAATTGGGTGGACAAACCTTAACTTTGAATTTTTATGTCAAAGGCGGTGCTCTATGGGCCGATTCCGGAGATGGAAGACCGTTTACCATGAAACCAGCCGTCGAAAATACATTTGAATTTACTGCAGAAGATTCCGTCAACGGAACTTTTGAATTTAAATTTTTGAAAGATGACCAGGGCAAATACTCCGTTTGTCATGTCGTTAATTCCGGGATGGGATTGGACCTGAAGGGAACAAAGAATGGAGCTGTGAAAAAAAGCACCAGGCAAACAGTGACGGTCGAAGATTTTTCAGCCGAAGGCTTTATTCTCGATATCGGAGGCGGCGGAGAAGGAGTTATAGGACAGCTCAAGGGCCCGCAGGTGATCGCCATCGACATCAGCAAGCGAGAACTGGAGGAAGCCCCGCCGGGTCCGTTGAAGATCGTGATGGATGCAAGGGATCTAAAATTCCTGGATAACACGTTCAACACGGCAACGGTGTTTTACACATTCATGTACATCGCCTCCAGCGACCACCAAAAAGTGTTCGAAGAACTCCAAAGAGTGCTCACACCGGGAGGACGCCTTCTTATCTGGGATGTCATATTTCCTGAAAGGACCGATGAAGCAAAGAATACGGCACTTTTTCTTTTCACGTTCAAACTTCCGGACAGAGAGATAGGAACGGGGTATGGAGTCAGACGGCCGGAGGGAGAACAAGGTCTGGCCCATTTTATGGAACTGGCCAAAAAAACGGGATTCAAGATCGTCTCCTACAAAGAAAAAGACCAGTCGTTTTTCCTGGAAGTCGAGAAGCCTAAACGATAGGGCAACCGCATATTTTCATTCAATCATTCCAAACCGGGAACGTTCGAAACCTGAAACTGCAATACAAATCCGCCAACATCGACAAGATCAAGGTCGAAGCCGAGGAGCAGAGTCCACGAAGCCTGTCCGATCGACAAAGTCGCAGAGAATTATATGAGGCGCTTTTATTCGGGCCTGTCTGAAAAGAAAGAGCAGAAATAGCTGGTTGTTTCTGCTCTTTTATGAATTGAGGCAAAAGAGGTTCATCATGAAAGGCAAATTTAAATTATTATTCTTGGCAGTGTTCATTATTGTTGCTGGGATTTTGTTCTCAAATGAAGAAACATCAAAATTTCCCATTTTAAAAGGTCCCTATCTCGGCCAGGAACCGCCGGGGATGACTCCAGAGATTTTTGCTCCGGGAATCGTATCGACTGAGAATAACGAGATAAATTCAGTGTTCTCACCTGACGGCAAAGAGCTCTTTTTCGCCCGAAGAAATGGAAATAAGCTTTTGATGTATTTTTCCCGAAATGTTAACGGGATATGGACGAAGCCAAAAGAATTCCCTTATTGTGAGGGCACTTTTAACGGCGATATGAATTACTCACCGGACGGCAAACGTCTGTATTACTGTTCCAATCGAAAAACCGATACCAGCCTCGGAGATCTGGATATCTGGTACAGCGAACGCACGGAGACAGGCTGGTCCGAACCTGTAAACCTGGGTCCTCCCGTGAATTCGTCCAGCAGCGAGACCTATCCTGTATTCACCCAA
>Ga0180438_10007307_pt1 | contig 14463 bp, 14 predicted proteins | sample SS_ome_12_FD_132455 | JGI IMG/M metagenome (GOLD analysis project Ga0180438, IMG submission 132455) | Hypersaline lake sediment archaeal communities from the Salton Sea, California, USA - SS_3_D_2 metaG | ecosystem: Environmental > Aquatic > Non-marine Saline and Alkaline > Hypersaline >...
CGATGGCCCGCGCGAGTCTGTGTCGGTGGTCTTCGATCGGCGCGGGGTCGGTCGTGTATGTCGTTTTGCTCGTGGTTACCTCTTCCGGCACGGCGAGCAGCGCTTCATATGCGGCGCGCTGTTCCGCCGAAAGGGCGGCCCCGTTGTCTTTCAGGAGGTCGCGAAGTATCACGAAATATTCGTAGTCCTCGATGCCCTCGCGGAGCATTTCGAGCCGTTGGCTCGATACCGGTCCCTCGAGGATCGGCCGGCCGGGCCGGCCATCGGCGCATTCGAGCGGCGGATACAGCAGCCGGCCCGCCCCGTTGCCGTAGCCGAGCCGGACCCCCCGGCCCAGGTTGGGCCGACGCCACGACATCGGGTCTGCGTACGGATTCTGTGGGTAGTCCGGGTAGGCCGGCGGCGAGGTCCACAGGTTGGTCGTCCAGATCAACACGCCGGAGATCTCGTATTTCCACGTTTGCCAGAGCCACACGCGTAACTCCGTGCCGGGATGATCGATGAAATGCGTCACGTAGGGCGCTTTGGGAATGTCGCACACGTACCACCAGAACGCTTCGCCCTCCCTTAAGCGCGCCTTGGAACGGGTGTACTCGTAGTTTGACGTCAGCGGACACCACAGGTCCACGCCGCCGAGCAGGTCTTCCTCGACGTGGATCGTCAACATCCGGCGCAGGTCCGGCGCAACGGCATCGAGACGTCGATTGCTTTCCATGACGAAAGGGTAGTCGTACGGGGTCGGCTCGTCGAACCAATAGACAAACGCTTCGTCGAGCCAACCTCGCTCGCGCAGATGTGCCTCCATCTGCGTTGCGTAGCTCGTGAACAGGGCTTTGTATTCCGGCGTGTCTTCACCGAAACCTCTCAGACTGCGCTCATGTTCCGCAGGCCATTTGCCCCGTCCCATGCCTTCGAGATGCAGTCGAAACGTATTGAAATGGTACTTGGTTAAAGCACGTTCCATGGCCGTGTCCCAGGCCGGCCAGTCGAATTCGACCTTCAAGCCGGCCGGATCTACGTCGTCGCCCGGGCGCACCTCCGGCCACGTCGCCGTAAACGGGTCCATCGGCACGGGATCGTACGGAGACAGATGGTTTGTGGACATCGCCTCCATATACAGATCCCAGACCTGCCGCTGGTCCGCCTCGGTTTCGAGGCCGTGATAGTTGTTGATCGCACCTTGTGAAAGGCCAAACGCCGTCTCGCACGTCATGCGCTCCGGCAGTGCAAAATCGTACACCTCGACGGTAATGGGCGCCGCCGCCTCGTACCGTTCCGCCGAAATGCGAATCGTGCCGCGGTAGGCCCCGGCCTTGGCGGCCTCGGGAACCTTCACGCGCACCCAGATCGCCTGATTCGTCCCGGCCGTCACCGCTATCGGCGCGGACAATGGCGGCAACGGGTCCGGCCACGGCGCGGCTACGCTCGACGCGTCCGTCGGGATCGTCACCGGCACATACCGGACCTCGAGGATATCGACGGCCCCGGCGGCAATGGTGGCCCCTTCCGGACCCTCGAGGTCCGTGCACTCGACCGCCAGCCCCGTCAATCCGGGCCGGGGCGACAACACCAGTTGCGCGGCTTCCGCCTCATTGCGCGCCGCCCGGATCACCAACGCGTCGCCGTGTCGTTGCGGAACGGGGGTCTTCGCGCCAACCTTCCACCCGGACGATGTCCGCCAGAGACCGACCTCTTCGCTCGAAGCGGGCAGTTGTTCTCCGTAACCGGACTCGTAGAATGTCGATACGTCAAAATCGAACCCCGCCCGGAACAACGTTCCCGGACTTACCGTGAGTTCCATATGATGCCGCCCCGTTTGCGTCAGCTCATACGGCACCGCCACCACCTGCGATCCCGGCTCGATCTTGACCAGCCGGCCGAACGATGCGGTATCCCCGTCCGGTCCGGTCACCCGCGCGGCGGCCTCGACTTCGGCGGGCGCGGCGCCCGGGAGATCCAGGTCAAGCAGTACACGGTTCTCACCATGCGGGATCAGGTCCCCCAATTCGAGTACGGTCACCTCCAGTTCGGGCGCTGTCTCGAGTAGCTCGACGTAGTGCGTTTTTCCCGTGGCCGTGACCGGCGGCCCGTCGACCTCGGCGCGCAAGTAATAGCCCCGCAGTCCCATGACGTTAAGTTCGAAATCCCTTCCTGCCGGCTCGTCCGCTTCGCACCGAATGCGCACAAACACGTTGTCCGCAGGAAACATCGATTCGGGAAGTTCAATTACCTGGCCCCGAACGTCCGCGATGCGCCCGACGTCTTCCCACACGGCGCCGTTCGTCGACGCTTCTACGATCAACGCGCCTTTCTCGCGGTACGCCGGCGCCAAAAACACGCTGCCCCGCAGGAACTGCCGGCCCGCGAGCTCATGGTTCATGAGAAGCTCGGAACCATCCCCCATCAGAAATGCGTCGTGATTGAAATAGGTGTTTTTGTAGCCCGCCAAGGCACGGCCATGGTTGACCTTATGCACGTCCCACGTCATGCGCGATTCAAACACGTTGCCCTGAACGAATTCGCCGTCTCCTAGAATCAACCCTTCGACCATCCGGTACACCGGCTCAACACGATGCACGGCGACGTTGTCAAAAAACAGCCGGCCGCGCCGCATCCGTGCGTGGCCCAGCCGGAGCCGCACGTTCTCCTCCGTAATCGCGCTGGGCGTCTGAAAATACATACGCACCGGCGCCCAGCGGCCCGGCTCGACGTCGTATAGAACGTAATTGCTGCACCTAGGCCCGATGACGGGCGGGCCGCCTCCCCGTTGTTCCTGGAAAACGTCGACGCGCAGCACATAGCACGCATTCGGCGCCAGCGGCAGCGGCTCGGACAACCAATAGCTGGTGTGGTCCTTCGTGCCATCGACATACGCCGACCACGCACCATCCACGGCTTGGTCTCGGGAACGGCCGCCCGTGCCCGCGTTCAACCGCCACCCGTCCGGCGCCTCGGCGGTTCCCGTTTCGAACGAACCGTTCGGCGCGGCGATCTTCTGCGCCCAACCGGAACCGGCGAGTATCGCCCCAATCACGCCGAGAAGAATCAAACCAATCCGAAAGTGGCTTGAACGCATAATTTCTGCTCCTTAATGTGTCTCGACTACGTTGCATTGACCCGAAGTAGGCGGGCTCCGCCCAAGAATTGCGACCGGCACGACCCACACCCTAGCACACGCTTACCCAAGCATCGCATATTTCTGCCGGATCCACGCCGCCGAGGAACCCAGGAGAGTATACGGTCTTCACGGGATCGTGCACAAACACGTGCACAGACAACCGGTCCTTGACCACTGAAAGCCGAAAGTTGGAAGCTGAAGACTATAGACTAAATGCCATGTTTCAAGACTACAAGGTTACCTATCTTCGGAAGCACATCAAAGTCCGCGAGGCGCACCCGATGCCCTTCTTACGGCACAGGGGGTTGCCCACACCCTCTCCGAATCGGCGCGCAGCGTCCCGCACGCGTCGATGATCACCCAGTTCGACGTGACGGCCTTCGTCGAATATACCAAGGCCTCCCGCGAGGCCATGAAGGCGGCCAGCGCGTTGCGCCTCGGCATTGCCTGGACCCTCGTTGCGTTCGACGAGAAATACCGCACGCCGCTGCGACGGGCGGGATTCCTCACCCGAGACCCGCGCCAAGTCCAGCGGAAGATATACGGCCGGCCCGGCGCCCGCAAACGGTTCCAGTTCCCAAAACACTAGCACCGCATACCCAACCGAACGCTATTATTGCCGCAGGTTCGCTAGTGCCTTCGGATCAACCAGATTGACCCGGCGGCCAGAAGTAGAACGGCGGCGATCCCAACGACTGCTGTCGTGGGACTCGCACTCTTGACGGGATCTGCGGTCGTGGGCGCCGGGTTATCTTGGCGGGGCTTCTGGTCGACCTGCCCAGGCAGAGTCTTTTTGGCGAGAACTTGATCGAGATCCCTTTTCGAATCCTCGATCATGCGATCGAATTCGTAATCGCGGGAAACGTCGCGGCCCGCCTGCTCGTCCAGGGTAACAACAAAGACTCGTCTGTTTTCTGGGTACCCCGTCGCCTGCCATGTAAAGAAGTCGTCTTCAATCGGTACATTGACCTCGATAGAAGTAACACGTATATCGATGGCCCAGCCGTTCGAGGAAACGTTCGGATCGCTCGCGTGTCTTTCAGAGTCGAAAGAGACCTTCATGGGGAACCAAATACCCGGTGCTACCTCCTGTACATCAACCGAGTATTTGTCGTCCCTGAAAACCCCGTTGTGTTCCGATGACATCACCATTTTCGTGGTGAGAAAACCCTTGTCTGGGTCCACTGTGTATACAATAGTCGGCGAAGTGGATTGGCCCCTGTACTGCTTGATCTGAATGACTTCGTCTCCATCCTCGACGACCCGCTCGGCCGAGAAGGAATAATCCCCAGACACCTCAAGGATGTCCCTAAAACTCTGTGCATTGAAAGCACCGACTGCAAAGTCTAGGATGTCCTGGATTTCAGCCAAGTCAAGCTTGATCTTCGCCCTGTCGCTCATGGTTTCGATCGATTCGTGTTCGTATAGGTAAAGCCAGTCGCCTTCTTCCCACAAGCTGAGGTATGCCTCGTTAATAACCTGGTGTCTAGTCGAACACCCAACGTACATGCCCTCGCCGTCGGGAGTGGCCGCACCCCAGGGCGTATTCTGCCACGATGTAGTCTGCGTGTCCCACCGTTGCTTACTGCCCTTGTCCACGCGATGGATAATCTGCTTATGTGTGACTTTATGTAACTCGCCATCTCGCACGCCATAGCTCGAGCTCTCGAGTTCGATGGTTGCGACGAGGCTCTTGATTTTGTGTCGGCTGGCTTCTTGTTGCTCAATGACGATCTCGAGGAGATCCTCATCGGCGGACGCCGCATACGCTGCGAAAGCGCAAGCCGCCGCGACCCCAACGTGAAACAATGTCCTACCAAGCATGGTCCATTCCTTCCGGCTTCATTATCCTGACTTGACGACCAGCGGAATCGGCGTATCCTTCGTAAGTTGGGGGCGCGTCCGCTCTCGAGTCGGCAACCGGTTGCCCCGAACGGGGCGCCGTTTCGGAGAGCGGACGGTAGAACCCGCACACGGCAACGGCCACCTTTTCCTCCGCGTCTTTCACGGTTACGTAAAAAGCCAATTCGGTCTTGAGCATTCTATCTTCGGGAACGGCGCTGTTCGTAGACACTACGACGGACAACGTACTCGGGTCCGTCGCGTGGCATCGCGTCACATCGAAGAACTCCGGAACTGGATTGTCCACAGCCTTCAATTCGACGCATTCACCGTACGGTGACACCAGTTCTACTACAGTTGTTGGGCGGACTGTACACTGAATGCCGTCGGCTTCCTTTCCCCAATCCAGTTTGCTCACGCCCGGGGTCGTCGCCGCGGCCGGCATTGTCCAGACCGCAAGAACGACCCCCGAGACGAAAACCCATTTGTTTATCGTCTTCCCGAAGCTCTTGCCGAACGCTCTCCGCATGAGCCCTCGCATGGCGCACGGTTCGATGAGCCGGCTCAGCAACGCCATAGGGTTTCTCGCCATACGGTCTGCGTCGATCATATCTGCACCTTCCAGACCGTCGCCCCCGAGTCTACGTCGCCCACAGGTGACTGGTGTTGACCGGTTTGCCCTGCAACTTCAAGTAATAGAACAGTTGCGCTTTATGTTGGCTGAGATGGGCCACCATCTGCAGGAGACGATGCCCAAGAATCATCTCCGTGGGGTCCCAGGGGGCCCTTGAAGTCCGGTTGGCGAGTTCGTCTTCGTCGCATCGGCCCAGCATATCGAGCGCCAGTTGTTTGTCCTGCGCCAGAAGCGCCTTGGCGTCGGACACGCTGCCCAAGGTTGGCAGCTTCTCCGCCGGCGGCAACATCTCCGCCGGGGATGAGTCGGCGGTATCGACGCCCGCCGGCAATCCCCAATCGCCTGTGACGAAGCCCCGCATAGGGGCGCCGCAAGCGTCCGCGAGGTGCATGAGAAGCTGGCCGGTCGTCATCCAATTGGCTCCTTCGGACGGCTTCCAGTCCAGACGGTCTTCGTCCACAAGATCCAGCAGTCGTTCCGCCCCCTTATAGGCGGACTCGATTTCGCTTTTGAGCAACTCTGTCCAGTCCATACAAGCTCCTTTCATCTCAGACGCCCCATCGGGGACGTTCCACGGCAGGCCCAACCATTTGCTAGCTGCCTCCTGCCGTGCCCCAAAAAGGCAATACATCCCTGGAACGAATAAACGTCAGCCTGTTGGCACACCGGGCCGCTACGGCGCACGCCACACGATGTCGTGTTCAGTGGGTGATACTTTTGTGGATTCAAATATGGCGATGCCTGTCTTCCCTTTTTGGCCTATGAGAGACAGGCTCGCGCCGGCGTCATGCGCGCCCAACGCCATTCGGGGTTCGCCGCTCTTGCTCTCCATCACGAAGAGCGGATCCCCCTCCTCTATGCCGAGCCAAGCCCGAGTCCTGCCTGCTTTGTCAACCACCTTGAGGACCCGGACCTCGAGAACATCCAACTTCTCAACGGCACGGTCGGTGGCGGCGTGCACTCTACCCGGCAGCTTGGCCGAAACCATTCCGCCGAGGAACGCCACGGTCACGGCAAGTACTGTAAGTGTAACGCACCGGCTTCTCGTCATTGAACCAATTCCTCTCGTTTGAATTCGCGCCGGATCTTCTCCGGCTATACATCTTAAAGCAGCTAACGGTTTGCGCACCACCTGCGCCATGAAGTGGCGTCAGGTATATGCGCGCCTTAGGCTCTCCCAAGCGTCGTCACATTCCACGTCGACACCTCTCGGATGCAGGAACACCGTCTCGTCCGCCTTCAGATGTACGGACACCACCGCCACGATGTCGCGCGAGGTCCGACGGCGGCGAATGCGTGAGGGCTTTCGCTGCGGAGAACGTCCGGCATTCGCCAGAAAGTATCCGCGACGATCCCCATGTCCGGACGGGGCGTACTTTTCGGATCGAAGGGGTGGCCGTCGTCGCTCGTCATACTGGGCATCACGAGCGTGCCCGCAGCACCAACGGCGGCCCGCAGAGCCGTGATCAGGCCCAACGGCCCTCCCTGGGCCGGACGAATCTTAGAAAACGAAGTGTGCACCAGAAGAACGCCAGTGGGAGTCACGCCGAGCGCGATGAGCTGTCGCACCAACGAATCTTTCGACACGGCATCCATGTGCTTGTCTTTGCCGAACATTGGCATCGGCTGCGGGCGAACCGGAACGAAGTTTTGTGCAACAATGAGGCGAGGCGTCATACACAAACAGATGCGCACGTTTGCCCGTCAGCTTCACGCCTTTGTTGGGCATTGCATTTAGTTCTTCTAGCGAATCGATTCTTCCACGATCTCAAGCCATTGTTCAAATGAATCGGCCTCCCAATTATTCCCGGGCTTCAAACCCTTTACATCATACTTTCTCGGCTTGCCGCCAAACCAATTGAACCAGCCTTTACCTGGAATGCAGACCAGAGGTACATTAAACTCTTTGATCACAAACTCAGTACCATCGGGAAAATCACTACGTTTCGGTAGGCGATCATTCATATCAGCTGTCTCCATCGAATGTTCGGAACTGTTTACTCTACGCTATCCCGTTCTCCCCTGGCGAGTGGGAATCAGCGGGCGCAACGGACGGCCTCTTTCAAGAGCTTCATCGGACAAGGCCAGGAGCCATGTGGTCCTTCGTTTTGGGATGAAAGGGAAAAGGCGAAACGGCGGCAGGTGGTACGTGAATCGTTCGGCAAAGGCATAGTAAGTCTGGCCGGGTTTAAGACAGAACTCCTTGACATATTGCTCTTTCCCGTCAACGGTTGCCTTGTCGTCGAATGAAGGGGCGATGTAAAGCATGATTCTATTCGGATAAACGGTTAGATCCCCAATCGCGCTCTTCAGGGTAATGCTGCTCTCACGCCCGGATCCGTATCCAAACGCGTATCCCGTGTCCGGAGGCGGCCCCTTCGCACTGTGAATCCACTCAAACCATACGCAGGCTTCTTGTGCAAACGGTGACACGTAAGTGTCGCCTTCCAATCGCACTGGAAGCGCGCCCCGTTTCCTGATCTCTGCAAGGTCAATGCCATTTCCCTGCTTCGACTTCATACTCGTCTCCATGAGCGATGCTAGCCTACGACGAGATGGATCACCCGCCTGTGAGACTTTGACGCAGCGTAGCGCCCGGCGGAACGGCGCGGAAGGAGGCCGGGTGAATCCCATCGTTGGGCGGACGCTTTCTTCCCTTTGGGTCGTAACATACTTGGCAAGTGATGTATCCCCGAATCTTGCGCGGGCGTAGGTACGCGTCTCTGTGGCTCAGTCGTGTACAATGATCTAGACACCGGTTGCCCAGTATAAGCGGGGCTCATCGACCCCCTTCGGATAATCGCGCCGCAACGATCGTCTGTCGCTTGCCAGCGATTTCAGTGCCGCTACAGACAGTGAGCCGTCTCGGCGGCCGAGGTCCGTGGCTTCCTGTTGAGTAAGAGGCATAAGAGTCCAATACTGTGGATCGTCCCCGTCCACCCAATCGATCTCCTCTGTGAATATGGAGATGAAGCGCTGCGCGCACGCTGAACATGTGAGAACGGCAACGATGTAATGCGATTCATCAATAAGGGGGTCTTCACGTCTAAGCTGGCCCCTTGCCTCCCACGCGGCTTCAGCGGAGGGGGGCCAACAGCCTTTGCATCCGAAGTTGTCTTTCGATCCGTCGTTACCCATCGTGTCCACCTCCTGCTATGCCACCCGCCCGCCGAACTGTGCCCAACTAGGAGCTGGGTGGCGTGCGTGGGGCACGCCTCACCCACCAGTCCGTAGAACCATTCAACACCAACCCGCCCTGTAAACGAACGGTCGATCAGCGCGCCCGCTGCAGCGGTTTGCTAGCGGGCCCTATGTATCCTCTCGAAGATATCGGCCAGGTTTCCACTCTCAATATCCGTCACATCTACATCGAATACCTGGCGAATCTTCTCCATGTATTCCTCTGCACTGCCCCCCGGACAGAAATCCCCAAGACATGATTCATCGGAGATGAAGACGGGGCTTACCGATGCAAACCCCATCACCTCGCACAGGAACCGCTCCGCAATGTCCGCATACCTGTCTACGCGCTTCGTTGATGCGAATGCAATCGGAACCGTCTTGCCAGGACGCGGCAGGCGCCCCTCTGCCGCTCGTCGTTCTCTCAGCCGCTCCGCCAGGTTCCCATACGCCTCTTCCCTTGATTCGCCAGTCCCCATCATACCCCACCAATTGATGATCTGCACAACCCACCGCGGCGCCTGCGGGTCGGTTTTCGCGTGCTCGCGATAGCGCAGCGGATAGTCATCAATGGACCAGTCCGATTTGAACAGCGAAGCGATGTACTTAAATATTGCCTTGAGTTGATCCATGGTTGCCTGGGCCCACTAACGCGTCGTGGATAAGCGGCCAAGTCCGAATCGATCCGCCGCGCCGGTTACGTCCGCTTTCTTCAAGTACTATTCTCACGTCAAGCCTGTTTGAGCTACAACGTCTGTTAGGGTCTACGCACATGGCAGGACGAGGGTATGATTCACTCCGCTCCGACTCCGGCCATCGACTGACCTGGTTGACGGCGTTTCAGGATCCTTTCCGCACTGCGCGCAACATTAGGATCTTCAGATTGGGCATGACCTAGGATCTGCTCATTAGATTCACGACTCAGTATCTCTCGGAGTGCATGACCGAAACGTCCAGCCTTGCTATCGTATTCAACAAGTCTGCTTATCACGGGAAGGGCGCGGCGATCCCCAGATTCCTGAAGCACCACAAGTGCCGCACGTAATTCCCCACGGCTAATGTCGCTGACGGGACGATCGTCCTTCGTCACCAAGCATTCCTTATTGGCTGCCCGTTTGAAGAGGATGATAAGCGACGGCACGGGCTCGGCGCCCATGCTCACGAGTTCCTTATGCGCATCACTGGCCGCCCGCGACGTCCAGTCGGCAGCGCGGATTGAAAGCAGCTCAGCGATGCGCGGATCCGGTTCGGCATCCATCGCGTCGGGAAAGGGGCACGAGGTTTCGGCAGGGCTCGTCCCCCGGCCAACCGAAGCAAATGGCGTGATAGCGGGGGTCTCCACCGCTAGCTCGGCCGTCGCAGGCGACGGCACATTGTCTACGTCGGCCCCACAACATACAATGCTCAACAGCAACCCCAACGACAGCGCCAGGCTCTTTTCCATGGCTCTCTCTCCTTCTGGACAAGTCTAACGTTGTCCGGATGCGCGACGCGAGGCACCCGACTCGATCCTTCGGTTAGCATTCCAGTTGATTACGGCCTTAGCAATCCTTGGCGGGTATGTCTAGGACAAAGTCGAGGCGCCCGACATTCACACCGTTTCTCGTAGAGGCAAAGCTGACTGTTTGTTTCTTAGTGGCATAGCCGACCGATTGGCCGTATGCGTGGACTTCATAGGCGTGATTAGGATCCAGTCCCGAGAAGCAGTACGCACCGTTTTCATCTGACTCAGCGCACCAAACGCACCTGTTTGGGCCTTCTCGCCACGAGCAGCGCAACGGAACGTTGGGGCTGTGCCTGCCAAGGGGACCGGATATCGTGCCCGCAATCCTGTAATCGGTGTCGGGATTGAGAACGAAGTCAACCTCGCGGATGACGCCGGGTTCCAGCGTCAATGTGCGACGGGCGCTTCCCCGCCCATCGTTTGTCCAGACAAGGAATTCTAACGGGACGCCCGCAGCAACGCCGAACGACGTATAGTGGCCAAGAGCACCGGTCTTTGCCGCTACGATGGAGTTGCTGTCTAATTGATTAACAATCCAAATGTAGGTGTCGGCAACCGGCTGCTCCATGGCATCAAGGACGACGCCGGAGATCTTGGCGCCCATGGCTACCTCCATGTCCAGGCGTGTGACTTGGCCGGGTGCGAGAAAGGCTCTTGGATACTGGACACAGTTGTAGTAAGCCGAGATCGCTCCGTGCCGGTGAGGCACCAGGTGCCAGTCTTTATCTCTCGCGCCAACGCCGCACATGCCGACCGGAGCATTCTTTACGGTGTACGTTCCATCAGGGCGGTTCACCCCGCAGAGTCTTGAGTTGATGACTATCGGTATCCCCGGAGCGCCTTTGCCTGACCGGACGTACGTGACTCTGCCGGCGACAGTCGCCAATTCTGCGGGGGCCGCTATCGATGTCTTGGCGCCGCGTCCGTCCTCGGTTCCCGTGACAGGTATAGTCGCGCAGGAAACCAGTGTGAGCATTCCGACGACCAACAGAGACTTGTAGACGGCCGGCGGGCGTACGGGCCTCGGACCTTTGTCGGCGCTTCTGCAACATCGTGAATTCATCACGACCCCCTTCGAGGTTCTGAGCTGCGCCATCGCCTGTCCACGCAGTATATTATCGGGGTGGCGCTATGCGTGTAACAAGTTTGTAACGACCGGTTTGCTCATCGCGGTGGGCAGGCCGGCTACGTGCCAGTTGTGTGCGTTGTACATCTGGGTTTAGATTCTATTCGCACTCCCTGCCTAACGCCGCAAATCAGCGGCCCTGGTCCGGTGCACGCGCTGGTTATGACATTCCTACTGTCTATCCCTTCTTAGGAAATGTCCTAAATTCAATTGCCGTTTCGTCGCCTTTGCAGGTCTGGCACGCTGGGCAGTTCGTCTTTGCCTTCCACTCGCATATCCCGCGGTATGCGCCGCACATGCCGATCTGCTGTTTGTCCATTCGTTGCATCCTTTCAACGGTCATAACTTGTTCATACATTGTTTCTACGTATATGCCCTATAGCTGGACAAATTTGCGGCGTAAACGACACCGGCCACACATTCATAATATTCCTAATCACAGTATCTTACAAGCAGAACCCCGTTTACCAAGGGTTCTTACCGAGTTTATACGTAAGCCTCCCTTCGTCCCCTTCAGAGAAAGTCGGCGGGGCCAATTACCTCCTTGGCTTCCCGGCCGAGAACATGCCTGTACATGGTGGTCGTTTTCACACTCTTGGGTCCGCGTAGCTGTTGAACCGTTCGAATCTCGTGACTATCTGAGAGCAAGTGCATCGGGGCAACTGTGGAAAGTGATTGCCGCGTCGGCGCCTTTTGGTAAGTAAGGTTGTCCGTCGCCCGCCTCCGGCGGGCTATTGTGTCGGGTCGCGCCTACCCCCGGGTTCCGCTTCGCTCCACCCGGGGCTTTACGCCTTCATCCCTTCCAGGGATTCCGGACTACCGAGCCCGCTGTAAGACCTCGCAGCGTTCTCATGCGAATCGCCCCGCCACGGGCGGGGTCAGGGGCCCGCAATGATCAGCCTCTTGGACTTGTTTCCATATTCTCGCAAAGAAAGCCGCGCACATTTGCCTAAGGGATTTATGATTCGGCACATGGGCCCATCGAAGAATGCTGCGACAAGCTAATCCCTTTGCGGGGCGAAGGCGTCGGCGACGGCTTCGGTAAGGGGAAACTGACCTTCAGGCGAGTCGCCGTATTGCTTGCGCTCGACGTGGCCGTCCATGTAAAGGACTACGGCATCCCTGCGCTTTTCGCGCTTGCGCACCTCGTGGACGTTCTCGAACAGCACCGGGATCGTGCTCTGTCCAATGTTTGTGGCAGCAGGGTTGTTGATATCCGTGATGAAGAACCGCTCGATGCCTTCTCGAATCCTCCGGAACGTGTGCTCGCCTTCTTCAATCCTCGGCTCGCGATACTCAGACGGGTCGAGTTTTCGGCGTGCCTCAGCGACAGCTACAGCCTCCTCGTCATTCTGGACTGGCCAGGGCATGTAGGTGTAGCTCTGGGCAGCTATGCGCGTGACGCGCTCCCAATCGATAGATTCCTCAGCCACCAAGGTCTCGAGTTCGCGGCGCAGTTCCTCTGCGTTCGGCAGCCGGGGGTTCACCAGGATCGTCAAATCAGTCAAATACTTCGGATACAGCTCCTGCACGTCGAACATCCACACGTCTTCATACGGCGCGAGCGGCGGGAAGAACTCTTTGTTCTCGTTCGCATACATCCTGAACACAACGCCGAGTTGCTTGAGGTTGCCCGCTGCCGTGGCTATCCGCTTTTCCTCGCGGGCATGGAACATGATGGGAACCAGCAGCGCGCCGATGATGACGGTTATGGCTGCAAAGACTGCAATGCGCAGAACCAGCGCACGCACCGGCGGCGCGCCCGCGGCCCGTTCGGCTTCTTCCTCCCGGACGCGCGCCATCACGGCGGCGGCAAGGTCTTTCGAGGGCGCGCCTTCGTCAAGCTGATCGAGCGCTTCGAGGGCTCTCCGCTCGATCTCAAGTGCATTGCGCCATTCGGGCGTTGCCGCCAGCCGTTCGTCTACGCGGTTGCGCGCGGCCGGCGACAACGTGTCCAAGAGATATCGGCGCAGCATTTCGCGCGCTTCGGGAGAATCGGGCGTCAACTTCGTCATTCGTTCGTCTCCCGCAGCGCGTTCATCAGAAACCCAACCGCTTTGTTCATTCTCGATTTTACCGTGCCTACGGGGATGTGCAGTGACCGCGCGATCTCGTCGTAGGCCATGCCCTCGTACCGCGCCATGAGAAACACCGCGCGGTGTTTGTCTGAAAGCTTCGCCAAGGCCGCCTCGAGCCGTTCTGCGGTTTCCGAGGCCGCAGCGTGGTCGCTCGGATTGGCTTCCGGCGACGCGATACGGTCGGCCAGACTCTGCGCGGCATCCTCGCCGCCCAAGGGCCAATCGAGCGACACCTCGGGTCGGCGGCGGCGTTTACGCAACCGATCCCGGCATAAATTCGTTGCGATCTTGTAGACCCAAGGCCGAAACCGGCCCGTCGTGCGGAATCGATCCCGATGCGTGTACACCCTCAAAAACGCCTCCTGAAACAGATCCTCGGCCTCGCCCGCATCGCCGAGCATCCGGCGCATGTAATTGAACAACGGGCGTTCGTAGCGTTTCACAAGCGTCTCGAAGGCGTCCGTATAGCCGTCCTGCACAAGCGCCATGAGCGCCTCATCGGTTCGCTCGGCGCCAATCGGTTCGCTCTTCATAGAATACGACAACCATCCGCCCAAGGTTCAGTCGCCCTGTCCGTCGCATCGGTATTACAGCAGAATGTTCTGCGTCACGATCTCCCTCGGATCGTTATGGTGACACTTGGACTGGAACCTGTCAACCGCCCCCTTTCGCGGACGACGGGGCTGCGATTCGAGAGTCGGCCCGGGTAATGACTCCTTCCGGGGCGTTGATGGTGGCGTTTGCGTCGCTTAAGTACTACTGCGGGAATCAATCCTCACGCACAAGGGTTGCAATAGTCGAGCCGGACATCTAAAATGAAGCGAGTTTATGGGTACACGCCCGCGCCGGTTCGTCTTTAACGTCGAGCGGCGCCGTCGCAGAATCGGGAAAATCTTAATGGCAGCGATTCCGCTGACACGGGTCGGTCCGGATAAGGGGCGCAACTACGAATATCACTGGACCGGCCAGTTTCTCCAAGCG
>Ga0180438_10007310_pt1 | contig 14458 bp, 11 predicted proteins | sample SS_ome_12_FD_132455 | JGI IMG/M metagenome (GOLD analysis project Ga0180438, IMG submission 132455) | Hypersaline lake sediment archaeal communities from the Salton Sea, California, USA - SS_3_D_2 metaG | ecosystem: Environmental > Aquatic > Non-marine Saline and Alkaline > Hypersaline >...
ATTTGAATTCTTATTATAACTCTTAAACTCTTCAAAATTCTTTATTCTAGATTTAATAAGCTTAAATGTGTTATCATAAATTCTATTCGCAAGATTTCTCTCTTCCGTAGTAAATTGTTCAACCTCTGGAACATTTGGATCATCTAGTTTTGTATAATCAAGACCGGAACCATCCGCCGCTGTTAGTTCTAACCCGATTCTATCTAAAACAACCGTTACGACATTATATATACGCGTCCTAATGTTAGTTTGGAAAGTAACGGGAGACGCTCCTCGGGTTAATCTAGATTTATTTAGGTTGGTTCTATCGTCCTCAATGTCTATTTCTAATTCTGTAGCAAGAGCGTCAACAAGAGAGAATCCAGTATTTGATGCTTGATATATTGCTTTTTCTATATCGCCTTCACTTATATACATTAGATAGTAAGGATCTTCTATAGAAAGACTTGCGCTTCCTTGACCATATTGTACAGATGTTGTACATGATAGGCTTTTAACTAAAGTTAATTCTATAACACCAGTTCCTATACCAGCCTCACCTTTTCTTTCAAAATTTACATCCTTTACCCAATTTGTTGTTTGGCTAAATCCGTTTAATGTTAATACCTGCCTTAGCCTTTTTATTTCGTTACTGTTTTCATAAAGATATTCGCTATATTTATTGAAACCAACAAATCCACCATCATCATTTGAAAAAGTTTCTGAGCCTGGAAGAATTGCTCCATCATTGAATTCCGAATCTATTCTGTTTATTACATCATAAATGAATCTAGCCATAGGGCTATTTATGATTCCTTGTTTTTTTATTATTCTGTCAATCTTTGTTAGTTGTTCATAAGCAGTAATTTCTGCACATTTATTTTCAAAAAGTTTTTTAGATGCTCTTACAAAATGTAATTCATCTTCATCCATCTTTTCTGGAGAATAGTTCTCTGCCAAACTAGAAAACATTTTTTTCTTTATTAGAACTATTACTTCTGGAGTTTGAGTTACAACATTTCTAACATTTGGCTTTGTTTTGTCTTTATTTGCAAAACCATCTATGATATAATTTCTTTGTGCTCCTATCTCTATTGAATCAGCAAGTCTCTTTGCTGCTTCAGATAAAGCACGATTCTTGTTTTCTGTACCCATGTATGCTTCATTGATTCCTGAAGCTATACCTGAAGCTAAATCTTTTGCTCCTTGTACAAAATCACCAAAAGCTCCCATTTAAACTCCCGAAAGTATACTTTCTATTATTTCAGCGTTAGTTCTACCTCTAGTTGGCACTTCCTTACCAGAATAAGTGTAAGGTATTGTATCGTGATCCGAAGGACCAGCCAAAGGTGTTTTATGCCATGGAAGATAATTTCTTCTAAAGCCTCTTCTTTGAGTTGCTGTAAAGTTCATAGAATAATCAAACAACCCTAGCTTTCCAATACTTTCTGTGATTGAAAAATCATTGAAGAATCCTCTATAAACCTCTCCCATCCAATACATCTCTATAGTTGATGCATAATAGCCTAAAGTTGGTACAGGAATCTCTATTAGTTTTTTGGGAGTTTCCTCTATACTATCTAGAAAGTTAGTTACCTCTGTTAAGCCTGGAAGAGCAACATTGAGAAAGTTATCTTCTTCTTGTTTTAGTTTTGTTGCTTCTTCTAAAGATATTACATCGAATGCTATTTGTTCGCCACGATATATATCGTCTAGAACATTTATACCCTCTATTCCAGAAGAACCTGTTGTTCCAGAGATGCTTATTTTAGTAAGAGCTTCTCCCCAGTATTGAATAACAAAGCCGCCTTTTGTTCTTTGTGTAGCTATTTCTTTAGATTTGCTTATTTGTATGTTTTCTGGGTTCACATACATTTCAATTATTCCTCGTTCTGGTGCGAGGAATTTCATCATTCTTCTTACGCCATATTGTGCTTTGTTAGAAGGTATTGATTGGTTATATGCTTGATAATACTGATTAAGCAATATAGGGTTGTTTGCATATCCAGCAACAGGTGCGGCAGAGACATATGGGTTCCCTGCTGGAACCGTCGCGTCTTTTTGACCAAAATATGGAGAAACTCTACTCATTAATCACCTCTGCTTATTCTACTCATTGCTGTTGAAACTATCTCATATACCTTGCTTACCATTGTATTACCATCTTCATCATTTATATTCAAATCTAACGTCATTTTAATAGGCTCTACCTCTATTTTGGGAGGATCTGGCATAATTACTTCAGGCATTCCTGCTGCTGATGTGAATCCAAAGTTTTCATCTATTCCTTGCTTCATAGCATCATACAAATCACCAAAGCCGCCTAATTTTTCTGTTGCAACGTCTACCATTTGACCAAAAGCCATCAGGCTTTGATTACCTGTAGCCTCTAATGCATCAGATAGATCTTGTAATGAATTCTTGAATATACCACCACCAACAGATACCTGATCAACAAATGCTGTAGAAAAAGCTTGGAACATTTCACCAGCGGTAGATTGCATTAATTGTTGAACATGTTCTCCTGTTAGGTCTTCTCTAGCAAACCCAATAGTTGCAGCTTGTCTTTCCATCGCTTGTTCTGCAAATGGCTCTGTCATTATATCTCTATCACGCCCCATAGGAGTTACCCTATCTATATACTCTCTATAAAGTTTATTTGTAGCAACTAAAGTAGATTCTAATGCTTTCATATTTTCAGAAACAGTAGCCATTATATCTGTTTGTTTAGAGGCTATATCTTGACCATTTTGCATAGCTTCAGATAATGCGTTTTGAGCATCTACAGATCCAGCCGTACCAAGCTCCACATTAGACATTACTTCTAAAAGTCTGTTAAGTTCGCCGGTATCGCCGGTATCGCCTATACCCGTCATTTGCTGCATCAATCCTCTTTGAACAAGGAATGCTCTTTGCGCTCTGGTATCTTCTGTTGCTTCTTGTAATGATACAGCACCTCTTCCAGTCATTCTTTGCATAGTCTCTTGCATCATGCTTACAATTTCACCGGTTCTACCTTCTTGTATCATTCTCTCTATATTTAGACCTACACCAATAGCACCACCTGGAGACCTCATTCCACTCATTACTCCAACAAATGACTTCATAGGGAGATTCATTTGAGCAACAGCACTTCCAAGGTTCTTAATTAATGTCATCTGACCCTTGATACCAACATTCGTTCCCTCAAGGGCTTTAGATACATCATTAAGTATTGGAACCATACCCTCTAATTGGTCTCCCCACATAGCAAATGTACTATCCAAACTTGCAGCCAAATCACCAAGATCTTCAAATGCTACACCAGCCTCTTTACTGGCTTTACTTAAGACAGCCATACGTTCTGCGGCTCCTACAGCATCCTCACCAAACGTATAAAGCATTTCCTTAGCTATTTTCAAACCATCTTCCGTACTTATACCGATACCTCTAGTCATTCTCCCAATGATTTGCTCTGTAGTCATTGAGTATTTTTCAGCACCTACAACTATTTCGTCATATATTTTGCCGAATTCACCAGGCAATGTTTTCATTACATCAAGAATCATCTTATTTGCATCTTCAAAATGAATTCCAAGAATATTGCCTGTATCAGCAGCTTGTCGGGCAACCTTATTCATAACACTTTCATTTTGTTCAACCATAGTACCCCCACCTTCATAATATGTCTGGTAGAAGTTACCTCCGGTTTGTGCTGCTGACATTATAGAATTTTCAAAAGTCTTTACTTGGTTTATAACTTTAGTAAAATTTTGAACAGCCGCTCTCATATTTCCTGGCAAAAATGTCCCAACCGTATCAGCAAATCTAGTAGTTGCTTTATTTGCTTGCTCTGAAAGACCAGAATAATCTTTTAAAGAATCTCCAAGCCCTGTAGTTCCTTTTGTAAGCATTTCTATAGATAAAACAGTATCTACACCAACGCTTGCTAGACCCTGATTTGCTTTTATTGCTTGAAATGTTTGAGAAGTCAAATCGCCCAAACTTTTACCAAGAATATTAGATACTTCAATGTTCTGTTTACTGCTCTTTACAATACCATCTGTCGCTTCTTTGGCTTTTTGAATTCCTTCAGTAAAAACAGATATGGCATTTTTACCACCCTCAACTCCTCTAGTAAGCCTGTCTATTACAGAACTCAAGTTACTGATCGCATTCTCAAATCTTCCAAGAATATCTGATCCTTCTGATATTTGGTCTAGAATGTCAGTATCTACCATGTTTACCTAATTGAAATTCTCTTTTTTCTTCGTCTTCTACCACTGTTTTCTTCTTTATTCTTAGCAGCCTCTTCAACGAGCTTAGTAGCCATATCCAACCCTTCTTCATCCGATTCAAATGTTTTTCCATTTTCCATTTCTTTAATTTTTCTAGCCATCTCCGGGTTATGAAAACTGCCAACAAAACAACCAAAGTCTTTCATTAATTGCGATTTCTCTTCTCTTTCTTCAATCCAAGAATAAAAATGCCACATTTTTGTATAATCATCCATATCTAGTATTCTTGGATCTGTTGGTAAGCAACCGAGCCGCTCACATAAAAAATTCAAAAACTTATGATCCGGCTCTTTTACGATTTTTTTATATCTTCTATTACCTCCTTAGCCTCCATTTCTGTTTGAGGCTGTCTAACAGCTATATTATTTTCGTAAAACTCATGCAACTCAACTATCGCAGCTTCGGGCATTTCCTCTATCATCGAAACTCTCATTTCTAAATTATCATTCTCACCCAATATATCAGAAATCTTTACATCGTCTATAGCATACATAGCAAACGCCAGCGTGAAATTTCTGATATCATAAATCTGATCAACATGCTTTTGTTCTTTTTGTAAATCAAAAGCAGATTTAACAAGTTGTTTTGACTCCTTAGCAGATAGATTTCTCAAAGTAATGGTATGACCATCTATATCCATTTTACCATATTTTCTTTTTAGACCCAAAAGAACCTCAAGTTTATTCTTTTTATCTGGATCTAGAGAATTTCTTTTACGTCGAACCTCGTCGACTTTCTCAAAAACATCTTCACCATCAGCAACCTCTATTACTTCATTTGCATGCGCCATTTCATGCGCATATGCTATAGATGGATCTACCGGAGCCCTTCTTCTATCAAAAACAGGAGGCTGTTCCATTTGCGGAGCCGTGGGGTCATCCACAACTAATCTTTTTATTCTTTCTTGGCGTGGATTTTGCGCAAGACTGCCTATAGAACTTTCTATTCTACCCATAATTCACCTTATTTAAGTTATAAATACCTATGAAGTATATATAACAGTTATTAAGAGGCAAGGAATGCTGCTGTGATAAGACCAGGAGCATCCATTGATCCACGACGCTTGCCAACGTCAGCAGCAAGTTCATAAGGATCGTATTGCAATGGAATAGCTCTTTCTCCGCCTTGGGCGGCTGGTTGCTCACCATCACCAATTCTGCTAGAAATGGTTTCAGCTTGCCAACTCATATTATCTGATATAATCCAGTTACCTGCCTGGATGTTATAAGAAATAGATTCAATCCAAACATTCTCAATAAGAGTAATAACTTCAGAACCACTTCCAACTTCTCCGTTGAATTGGTCTATAATCTCTATATCAAAAGGTATTCTTTGAGATTTTACATGTAAGAAGCCTCTACTAAAAGCTTCTGTAATACGTAATCTATCAAAACGAATACGCTCACAAGAACCAGTTATATTTGTAGACTGATTTGGTGCCGAGTCAATGTGACCATCGGTTCCAACTTCATCTATCATTTGAATACTTCTGTTTTCATTTATCTGAAGACTCTGTACAGCACCAACAGGCTCATTCCCGACCTTGATCAAAATCATGGTCGCTAGACCAATACCAGTCCTATTTACTGTCGTGCTTCCAGTGTTCTGTAAAATACTTTTAGTTTGTGGATACGGAACTTGATTTGCAGGGGCTGGTGTTGCCATTATTCTCCTATGTTGTTAATTATGTTAAACTTAATGTATGTTTATTGACATTTTAAATTACTTAAATGCCTTTAAAATAAAGAAAAAAATGTAAACATCCATTGTTTGTTATTATTTAATAAAAACAAAAAATGGATGTGAATAATTTAAGGAAGGATTTTAAAGAGGGTTATACGGTACCAAGTTCAAATTTGATGTAGATCCAGTTTACTGGGTAGGAAGGTACGACTCTGAAAGTGACATTCCATTGTCTTGGGTCTACCGTATCTCTTTTGACTTTAACATCCGCGTATTCGGTGATAAGACCTTGTGAGATAAAAGCATTCAATATAGTGATAATTCTGCTTTGTAGAGAGGTTCCGAAGGCTGGGGTTTCGGCTACGCCGATAAAGCCTTGGCATCCAAGTCTAACGTCTTTTGCAATCTTATCTCTAATAAATACGATGCTTATTTCTTCTTCCTCTGGGAATCCAGATTGTGAAGTTGTTTTACCCCAAACGACTCTACCACCACCGAGTACGGGTTCTACTAGAGTAATACCGGCTCTTGTGATATTTTCAGATTCGGTTGAGTTATAGGTTCTATCATTTAGAATAGAGAATCCACCGAGAGTCTTGTTGGTTAGAGGAATTGCTACATTTCCAACACCTGATAGGTATCCACCACTTGCCGCAGCAAGGTAGAATCCATCAATGAATGTATTTGTTCCTTGAATATTTACAACAATTCTATCTGGGTAGTGGTAAACACATCTAAATGTACTACCGAAAGCATCTGAAACGCTGTAGTTAGCAAGGTCTTCTATATTACCGGCTAGAATTTCTGAAGCATCGTCACCTTGAATTCCCTCAAGAATACCGAGATCTTCAACAGCGGCTAAGCTTTGACCTGTTACGTTGCTAACTGTAAGCCCATCGATTGCGCCAATAAACAATACTCTTTCTTTTCTATTCTTGATTCTCGACATCTTCAAGCAGTGTTGTAGAGAAGTATTAAAAATAGAGCTTATTGTTTGTGTTGGTAGAGGAACTAGAATATCTAATTCGAAACTCTCAAGTTTTAGAAGTGCATTTGTCCATCCTGCATCATAGAATGTAGCATCTTTTGTATCAATTACACCGACGGTTAGACCTTGGGTATTTGTTAGTGCTAAGTCTTGTGTTAGAAGAACATAAGCGCTTTGTTCTGTTGAGTCTACAACTCGGAAGTCCAAGCCAGATTCAGAAACAAATGGTGCTGAACCAGAAATTGTTAGTTTGCCATCGCTAACACCAGTTATAGTGAATGTTCCATTGTTATTTGCATTTGTTGCACCCCAGATTACCATGGCTGTAGTTGCGCTAACATCTGAAAGATCAAATGTTACAGTTGCCGAAGAAACTGTAGCAGTATTACCAGCTCCAGGTGTTATAACAAGGTCACTACCTTCTCTTAATACACCATCTTGCATAATTACAGTGTAAGAGTAAGGTGCGGCACCTGTTATAAACGACATTGGGTTTGCCTCATAAGTAGGATTATAGAAATCTACCTTATTTGGGAATATTTGCTCTGTAGTGCTAGTTAAAGTATTAATTATAAAGAATGTCACAGTTGTATCAGAATCTGGAACAACTCCAATTGGTAATGGGAAGCTCAAATCTTCTTCCGTGGCATTTCCTGTTGCTGTATCAACAACTCTATAAGTTGTTCTTCTAGGAACACCAGGTGCAGCTTGACAACACAAAATACCTGGAGTACCATTAGCAAATGCTAACTGAGCACCAAGCGAAAGAGTATTATCTGTACTAGCCAAACCGTGCTTTTCAGCCACCGATTCCATATCTGTAAAGAATTCAGGATCATTTATGTCAAGAGTCGCTATGTATTGACAAACTAGCTTATCTCCAGTCTCTAGAACTCCACTTTCAACCATTATTACAAACGTATCACCAACATTGAATGCCGTGCTACCTTCTGTAATTGCAAATCTAAGAATTCCGTTGTTTCTCAAAACACCATCAGATTGCCAGATTATTGGTTGCCCATAACCATCCAATATAATACCAGAAACAGAACCCGAAACCGTAAACTTGCCATAACCATCTATAGGTTGACCATAACCATCTCTTCTAACAGCAGTACAACGAACTGTCCATGTCTCATTAGGAGCATTTTGGTCAATTAATTCTAGATTGTCTATAGTACCATTGCCAACAATGGTTCCGCTTGCAGTGTAATAAGCACCACCTTGGTCAACCAAATTAGCGCCTTGAAGTTCTATTCTTCCTGTATTGATGTCTATTCTATAATCATATCTAGAACTGAATGAAGTGCCAGTAATGGCTTGCTCTAAACCAGTCAAAGTAATTCCATTCTTAGTTAATGTAGTACGATTAGAGATGATTGGGGCATTGTTTAATTGGAAATGTCTGCCATCAGCACCAGTTGAAGAAGTATATGAAGAATTCAAACCATCCTGACCACCTCCAGCAGCATAGTTTATAACAACTTCTCTTCTACGCCCTTCACCAACAACACATAAAACTCTATTGTTAGCAGGAATAGAAACGCCTGTGCTTACAACTTCTCCTTCCGAAAATACGCCGGGATTGGCATAAGGTACGCCAGGAATATTTATCATTTGTCTCCTAAGTTATCTCCCTCTTTCATAAAAAATAAGGGGGCAATATATTTTCTGTTTATCTCATCATATCTAAGACGAAGAGTAACCAATAACTCTTTCAATCTTTCATTTATACCATCTAATTCCATAATATTTCTAATTTCAAACTTTTCATTATCATATAAACTATCATCTACTAAATACCATACGATAGTCCTTTTATTGTTCTTCAAAATCTTATTAGCATTATCATATATATTACTTCTAGTTAAGTAAACCTCCTCATACCTATCCTCATAAATAAAAGTAGGCTTCATACCACCAACCTCAATATTGTAATACAATGGTAAATCCATCATATTTATTTTAATATTGATCATCACAGTATGTAGATCTTTATTTAATTTATTGTACTCCTGATAAGAGTAAGAAGGGGGTAGGTGTGCGGCTTTCAAAGCCTCATTGAATGACTTAAATCTAGAAATAATTGCTGTGAATGGAAATCCACAATTTTCTTTAGTTATTTCTTTCATTTTGGGCGGTCTACCTAGTTTTTTGGCTAGATTTTGAAGCCCTAAAATTATAGTTTCTTTTGTATACTCTATTGGTCTACCTGAGTTCTCTGATTTCTTTCTGGCACCTCTTTTTGCGAAAGAACGCCAATCTGTAACAGATAAACCAGCAGCAATACGCGCTTTTCCTATGGAACCGAATTTATCTATCAATCCGCTTCTTATTCCATAGGGTATTTCAGAATATCTGGCATTTGGGTGAGATTTTAACCACATCAAAAGCTGTTCTTTGGACCTTTTAGCGGATTTGTTAGGCTTCAAACCAGCCTTGACAATTAAATCATTCCAAGACCCAAATTTCCTAATAATAGCAGCAGCATGAAGATTATTTGCCTCAGCAAATTCCGATATCGTAGGAGTTTTGCCCTTCTCCTTTGCAAATTTCTCTATTAGCTGCGTTATTTCATTAATATTCACGCTTTTAATATCAATGTATTGCAATATTTTGTTGTATTAAAATTGCAAACAATGGATATTATTCAAAAAAGTAGTTAAATATTTCTCTAGCTAGGATATTTTGAGGGGTTGAGCTGATAATTTTATTTAGATACCATCTATCTCTATAGTATACTGCCTTTAGTCCATTTATATTCACAGGGATGTAATCCCACATACGCAAATATGGATCTTTAAATATCTTTTTTATCATATATGTCATTTCGTTTGTATACTTTTCATTATTTTCAAGATACAATGGATATACTTTTTCCTTTATTCTTGAAACAAGTTCTTGATCTTCAACAAGCATACCTTTAATATATTCCACCATACCAGCAACACCTTCTTTTATTATAGCTTTTGAAAATATTGACTCGGCAAACTCATCCATATCTTCCATAGTTTTTGGGTCTTCGCCTATTGTTAATAAATAATCTGTTGAGGTTAAAAGATTCTTTAAATGCTGTACGGTTTTTTTCTCAATTTGATCAATTGCATTTTCGTCAGTTTTAGCTTCAATACCTTTAATAAATTCATTGGTTGCTATATTGATAAAATCAACAAAGCTATCATCAAGCAAAGGTACATTATGAATACCTAAATCATCATATGGTGGATATTCTGCGGGTATAAAATTAGAAAAGACATCATTTATATTTTCTGTTACTTTCATTCCTGTTATCATCTCTAAACATTCTCTAAATTCATTATATATTTTAGAGTGACTTTCTGGATACATTGCTTGAAGTAAAAGATATTGCTCATCTTTGTTTTCTGAGTCATTTACTATCCAAACAGTAGCCCTAGTTAACATTTTTTCGCCATATGGGGTTTGGCTTCCATCTGTAAGATATATAATCCCAACTTTAGGCTCAATAGCACTTCCGGTAACGCCCATATATAGTTCTGGATCTTTGTATTTCTTTTCCGGTCTTATGTCTTGACAACTTGTCCAATCAGACCTGCTAGACATCCCTAAAATATCATTATAATCTGTAGTAAATACTACATAATGAGGTGTAGGTTTAACTCTCAAATCCCAATCTTTTTTACCAGGTATTTGATCAAAACCCCTAACACTATTATCTATCATATGTTTTGCTTCAGATATTTTTTTTCTAAGTTCCTCTCCTAGATCAATCCAATCAAGCGATTTAACAAACTTTTTACCCTCATCACTTTTTATAAAGTTATCGAATTTTTCTAACAAAATTTTTGCTTTTTTGAGTAATGAATTGTAATATTTGCTTACTTTTACAATGTTTTTACCAACAACTATCTTGTTTTTATTTAAATCATATACAGTTAACTGTTGAAGCAAGCTAAATTCATCATTTAATTTTGCACCTTCTTTATATAATTTATTTAAGTTTTCAGGTATAACCTTTTCCATGTTTATAATTTTAACTATACCTCTAACTACTTTATATACAGATGTTTGCATTCTAGTAATTTGTGTATAGATATTGCTTAAGAATTTTTCTGTATTTAGACTGTTAATTAGATCGCCACCAATTTCTACCCTAAAATTCTCTAATCTTGGATCTTTTTCTATTGAATCGATCTCATCCATCTGATCGCGCACCATTGGAGGCATCCAATCTGGAGTTTTTACAGAGATCTTGTGTAGTATTAAGGCTAATTTGTATAAGTCTCTAATCATTACTAAAAAATTTGACTACAGATTCGACCAATTTGGATATTACAGGTCTATCTAAAGCGTAAAAGTTTAATCTTAATACAAAATTAAAGAAATCATCTAAAATTTGCGTATTTGAGTCCATCAAGCGAAGAATATTGTAATAATACTCTTCATCGTAGTTTCCTAGATATATTCTTAATAAAGTATTATTTAGATAGTATCCTAGATGACTGTTATCGTCTTTTAGCTTAACTTCAAGATACTCATAAAGAAGATTTATTATATTACCACATTCTTCATTCAATATCTTTTCTATAATTTCTGAAGCTGTACTTAAATCATCTAATTCGTGTGTGCGCGCTATATAACTTATTTCTTTTGGACCAATTCTTTGAGAGGCTCTATTAACTATATCAGTTTTTACAAGATCATGTCTTAATTGTAATTTTTCTCTAGCCGTCTCTAATATGTTTTCTATTAGCTCGTCTTTAACATCATATATATTTACCAAATCTTGTTTTGTTTTTATACCAACGTCATCATATGGTTTTATATATTTCAATTCAAAATTTGCATAATAATCTTCCGCAGCTTCTTTTTCATCTAATTCTATATGAACTACATCAAAACCGGTATGTTTTTTCAATTCTTCTTTAAATACAGCAGATATTTCTGGATCATTTTGAGGATATATTTGTTGTATGGATAAAACATCTTTTCCCGTTTCTTTATCTGTTAAGATCCAGATTGTAGCTCTCGCTACCATTTTTTCACCATATTTGGTTTGACTTCCGTCTGTAAGGTATATAATTCCAACAGAAGGTTCTGCCGCACTTCCAATTATCTGTTGATATAGAGACGAATCTTTTATTTCTTTTTCAGGTCGTATATCTTGACAGCTTGTCCAATCAGATCGGCTAGACATTCCTAGAATATCATTATAATCTGTAGTAAATACTATATAATAATTGTCTTTAGATTTAGCTCTTAAGTCCCAATCCTTTTTACCAGGTATTTGATCAAATTCTGGAAAACTTTTGATTCTTTCTACACTAGCAACAAGATAAAACAAAAAGTTATTCCTCTTATCTTCATCAAATTGCTTTAAATACTCCAAACCTTTTTTAGTGTTATAGTAATCATTAATTTTCTTAAGCAAAGTCTTTGCTTTCTTAAGCAATACGCCATAATACTTACTTATTTTAAATACATTTTTGCCTACAGCTATTTTATTTTTATTCAAACCATCAAGAGTTAGATTGTTGTAAAAGTTAGAAAATTGATCACTAAGATCTGATAGTTCTTTGTGAAATCCTTTTTCGTGTTCTGGCGGCTCTTTACCAGAAGGAGTGCCTAAAAGCTCCAATATCTCATTAACTCTAGTTTCTTTTTCTTTTAGATCTACATTTTCTAGAGCACTTTTTAGCTTTAAAACAATATTGTATTGAGTTAATATTTTATTGGTTAGATTATCTTTGAAAATCTCTAGTTTTACATTATTTACAATCTCACCATCTATTTCGGCTCTAAAATTCTTTAATCTTGGGTCCTTTTCAATTTTATCAATTTGACCCATGAAAGATTTTATATCATCAGGAACCCAATCTGGTGTTTCTACAGCTAATTTGTATAAAATAGATGCTAATTTGTATAAGTTGTTCATAATGACTGTGTAGCAAGAACCGTATTTGTTAAATCTAATTGGAATTGAATTGTAAGATTTGGATCTGGCACCCAAACTTCATCGGTATAGTGACCCACCTCAATACAAGCTGTTATAACTTCAATTACATTGCTTACAGGAAGCAATCTTCTATATTCGCCCATACATTCTAAGGAAATTGTTTGTTTGTATATATTATCATTTTGATAAAGCTCTTTGGTTTCAGCTCCAACACTTAAACTCTTTATAAATAACCCATCATAAGTTAGTTCATTTCTTATATTGCTTTGCAATAACATAGAAATTGCTTCAACAATGGTAGATCTATCTTGAGGACCTTCAGCCATAACTTCTATATCTATATTTATATCCCACGCGCCAGCAAATATGAAATAAACAGGAATTCTCAAAGAATGTTTATTACCATAACCATCTATAAATAACCTATATCCGTATTGAACACAGTCTTGTTCTTGGTTAATTGAGATTGGGAAGTATCTAGCCCCACTATATCTAACCAAAACGGCGGGATAATAAGGTATATCGAAACGATCTTCTTGTCCTATGTAGATTCTCGTCGTTGCATCATCATAAAACCCAGCAGCAGGATCCAAATCTGTATGATCGGGGGTCTTTGGAAACCCCCACTCATCGCTTACATAGTGATATTTAGTGTCTTTTGCAAAATATTCCCTTAAAGCAGCTATTAAAAGAGCCTTTGGGAACAATATCTGTGTATTCTGTATAACATTGTATGCAGAATACAAATCAGAAGTGAAAAAACCGCCAGATCCTACCATTTAGTACCTAAATTGTCCTGTTATTCGTTCAACTTTTATATGTTCTAGTATAGTTGGGCTTGTTTTTGTTACATCTACTACTGTAAATGGACTGCTTTCTTCAACAAAATACAACCAAAGTGGGAAATACTTATCTGTAGATATGTAACTAGTATAGAATGTATCATAAAGCGCACTAATATCAATATGCATCAACTGATCACCTGTTGCGGTGCTAAAGTAATTGCTTACGCTATTAGTTATATTTGTAACTGGATAAATTACGGCTGTAGGAACTACCAAAGACTGACTTCTGTCAGCCCCAAGTTGGGATGCGGCATAAACTCTAACGTTTATTGATGGATTTATGTTACTTGATACAATAAATGATATGGCAAGCCCACTAGCTCCATCATAAGATGGCAAATTTATTACAAATGGCATAACATAATAACTTCCATTTGTAAAAGATTGCAAATCAAGACATGTACGTATTTCGTTTGTTCCAGTAAAACTTACTCCAGGATCTATACCTATACTATTATATGTTCGCCAACCAACACTATCTAATGGTGTTCCCGAAGAGAATATAGGACCGCCAATGTTTGTATTTACATTAGCTGTTAGATCTGTAAAGAACATTTGACCAACATTTCTTTGTACAGAAACCTTTTCATAAGATTGATTGGTAAATTTGATAGCATAATGATCATCAACAGTTGTTGGTGTATCTGTTACAGTATAACCATCAAAAATATTGTCTTTTACAGCAATACTCTTAATCTTATCATCACCGGTAATCAAGATATAAGATTAAGAGTATTGCTGTAAAAGACAA
>Ga0180438_10007312_pt1 | contig 14456 bp, 19 predicted proteins | sample SS_ome_12_FD_132455 | JGI IMG/M metagenome (GOLD analysis project Ga0180438, IMG submission 132455) | Hypersaline lake sediment archaeal communities from the Salton Sea, California, USA - SS_3_D_2 metaG | ecosystem: Environmental > Aquatic > Non-marine Saline and Alkaline > Hypersaline >...
GGCGCTTTCATATTCCTTTTGTTCGCCATGTATTTCGACAATGTTTGGCTAATGATTGCTGGCGGCATACAAGTTCTTGCAGGCCTTATCTCATTTTTTAAAGCGAGCTTTCGGGTATGGTCGAAGTGACTCCAGGGCGTCCTCGAGTTCGTTCTTTCTCTCAGTTACGACATTGACACAGACCTTTCCGAAGTCCGTGTCGTCTGACAAACGTCGGGTGACTTCGCGGACTGAAAGTTTTGATGCCTGGGAGATTTCAGTAAGGATTTCCCCGAAGCCCGTGTCTACCCTGAGAGGTATTGTTTCGTTGGACTTTCTTCTTTTACCCATTCCAACACCTTATTTATTCATTAACGACATGAGCACATCTCCAACAAAGTATATTAGCTTCACGAACAGCAACAGCGCGAGCACTATGGCATTTCCCCACATCACAATCGCGAGTGTTCGCTCGCCTCCCGCCGTCAGCGCTATACCGAAAGTGCCGAGCGACATCAGGAACCCGAAATAAAGAAAGAGCTCCCTGTACTTGTCGGCTACGTTTGGTGATGTCGACATATAGAAATAACTGGCCGCAATCACGGCGGCCGCGATGGTTGAATGCACCACGTCGGACAGTGTACAAGATAAATAAAAAACTATGCCAAAGTTTTCACACTTTGGCACCGCGTCGGCGTTACTCTCTTCCTGAGAACGCACTCATCAGTAATCTGATAACAATCGCACCCATGACCACGATTATCACGATACCGAGCCAACCTGTTATGTCACCCGCCGAGGCAATCCCCTCGTCGATTGATGCGTTGAGCTGGTACCCAATCGGGTTCGTGGTTGCGTTGCCTGTCGCTTGGATGGCGGTCTTTGTTTCAGCGGCGATGGTGATGCCGATCGCAGTCACCATCGCAACTATGATTAACGTAATGACCCAGCTGGGAAGTTCTCCAACTTTGGCCATGGTTAATCACCTCTTCCACTAAACGCGCCCATCAACAGCCGAATAACTATGCTACCCATGACCACGATAACTACTATACCGAGCCATCCAGTAACGTCGCCAACGGCTGCCACTCCTTCATCAAGGGAGGTGTTAACTGCTGCTTGGGCCGAGCCCATCTCTGTTTTCGTTGTGTCCAGTATGTAAAGTCCTATCGCGGCGATAACAGCTATGATTACAACTGTCAGCACCCACGAAGGTAAATCACTAACTTTTGCCATGCAGGTTAAGCGTGGAACCCTTTAAGAGGGCTTGTAGCAACGTTACTACAAGTTACTACAAGATTTTCTTTGTATGTGATGTGTGTAATCTGTAGCAATAATGAATTTAAGGGCGCCGACTCTTTTCTGCCGTGGCCGCTGGTTCTTCACAACAATCTATTTCTCTGCCATCTCTCGGAGCCGCGCAGATTTCACGCGATCCAGGTTTCACGAAGTGGGCGCTCGACTCAACGGACGTGACCCAGCTGGTTGATGCCTTGCTGAAAGGCGCGACATTCGAGCCGTCTTCGGACGACCCCTCGAAGCTGGTGGCCACCGTTCCAAAAGCAGATGAGGACGGGAACATACCTGGCCAACTCCTCAATCCCTTCGGGCGAAAAAAAGTTATATCGCTACTCTCGGCGCTTTCACATAAAGGCGTCTTTCTCTCCAACCTCAACGGCGAAAAAATAGCGAGGCATGTCAAGAACCTTCACAAGAAAATGGCACTTGAACTATTGCACAACTGGAGGGAAATCGGCGTCGACTCGCCTCGCGACATTCCGAAGATAGCTTACATGGTGTCGGTGAACGTCGACGCTTCGATGAGAAGGGCGATGCCTGGGAAAGGTGGCGGGACTTGGGTAGGTGTGACGCAGCTCCACCAGGTCCACGAGCTCCGCAAGGAGTCGGAGAGAGGAGGAATGTTCTCGTTCCTGAAACGGGGAGGTAGTGAATGATGGTCGAGTTCGGTGAAATATTCAAGCTTCCGTCCTTTAGCATCAAAGGACTCCTGAGCAACCCTATCTGGATGCTCGCAATACTTCTCGCACTGCTGGCAGTCGCCCTCCTGATATACAACCACTTCAAAAAGAAGGGCAAGGTCTACAGTGCCACCATATTCGAGAGAGTGGGCGAAGCCGTGCGGAAGCGCAAGACCAAGGTCTACGCCAAGGTGAAAAACGGGAAGCTCCGCTATAGGATAGGCAAGCTGGTCGTGCCCATCACGCTCGACGATGCAATCCTCTCAAAGAAGGGCAACGCCGAGTTTTTCCTTTTCAAGATTGACAACCGATACCTACCGATTAAGCCAGCTACCGAGGTCGAGCTTGAGAAGTTGAAAGGGACCAAAAAGGAAATAAAGAAAATCGAGCTCAAACACTTCCACATGGCCGTGGGCGTAAATCTCGACGAGATGCAGGCCGCAGCCATAGAGTCGGCGGAGGACGCCAAGGACTTCTCGCACTGGGACAAATGGAGTCAGCTACTTCTTACGCTTGGGCCCTACATGGCCCTAATGATTTCCTATGTACTTCTTTACATCGGCATAAAACAACTGACAGGCATCGGCGCCACACTCCAGCCGTTTATCGACTCAATCGCGGGCTACACTTCGCAGATGGGGCGGGTTGCGGAAGCGCTGGAGATGCTTGCAGCGGGTGGGGGAGGCATACCCCCAGGTTGAATACAGATTTTCTTTGTATTTAATGTGTGTGTTCTGTTATAGCAATTCTAATTAATAGGTTCATATCGATACTGCTGATGCGCGGCAGCATGTTTGATATGATTTTTATTCCTGTGCTTATCGTGGTCATACTTCTCTCGGGGATTTTCACACTCTACATTGGGCGGACAGTCCAGGATGCGGTTGAAGTGAAATTAAGGGCTGAAACTGACGTCGAAAGCTCGGATTATGACAAAGTATTCGGAGGAGCGAACACTGCCCTTGATGTCGCCTCGGGCACAATGCCGACTATCTGCTTTTTCCTTTACATCGCCTCGCTCATCACTTCATATCTCACGAAAAACCACCCAATCTTTATCTTCTTCTCGGTGCTTTTCCTTGCGATTGGCATCATTCTCACAGTCATAACAAAACAGATTTATGATGCAGTCGTGACGGCTGACTTGTCGTTCGGTTCGCAAGTAACGATGTCGACCTGGTACTTCAATAACTCGACCATCATCCTCGCAATCTTCGGCGCTCTCAACATTTTCCTGATGTACTACGGATATATGCAAACGGGGAGGGACTAAGTGGCAACAATTGTAGTCGGAACAAAAGGCATCGAAGAGGTCGCGAAGGCGAGCTTCGTGTCAGATGAAGCTGCTGAAGAATGGGCGCGTAGCCACCAGCAGGAAATCATAGATTATTATACGAAATCCGACTATTACAAAGAGGGCGGAGACTCCCGCAGGACTGTGCGTTCAAAGGGCGGTGGGGGTAGGACTCGCGGCGGCTCAACACCCAAACCCACCCCCACCCCCGCCCCTACTCCCACTCCAAAGGACACAACAACATTTAAGCCTGAACAGATAGAGGAGGTCGTTATCTCTGACGATGAAGGAAAGGAAACCATAACAGAGACCTATGAAAATGAAGTCTTGGTTCAACGCAGGACGAGAACCATTATTTCCTTGCCAAGTACTCCACACGTGCAGGTTTTTGACGAGGGTAAAATTACCAGTATACCCCAAGTCGTTCGGCAAAAAGATGTTTATTTTAGAGAAGGTGGAAAAACCCTCACGAAAACGCGAGAAATCACAGAAGAAAATATTTCACTTGAGGGTTCTCGCTCTTTTATCGCCGAGCAAATCGGGATAATGCAGGGGCCGAAAGCCAAGGAGACTTATTTGAAACAGCCCGCCTTGGCAAAGCCACAGCCAAAAAAATACTACGAGCCAAAGCGGACTTTCACTTATTTGGCAAAGCCACAGCCACAACAGGCGAAGGTGACTTATGCAGGACTAAGCCAGCTTGGAAAGGTCGGGGCACACTTGGCAGTCATACCGTCGGGGAAGGGAATGGAATATTTAATTTCGTATCTTCCAGGCGGCAAGACCCCGACGGAAGTGGCAGCAGAAGCTTATGAAAAATACGGCAGCAAGCCGATGAGTTTCGGCGCGTTTGCGTGGGAGTCCTCGGGTTTGGGAAGCGAGGAGTACGGCAGCCCGATAGGCATCGCCACGACTTGGGCTGCTGGCGGCAAAGCCGTCAAGATAATTTCACCCGCACTTGGCGCAATCCCTGGCGCCTCGAAGGTGACACCCCACGTTGCGAGGGTACTTAGCAGCAAGACCGTTCCCCTCTTAGTGGCGGGGCTGGAAACTTACCGCGTTGGCTCCGAATATGTCTCATCGAAAGAGGCAGGTATGACAACGGGAGTATCTGTCGAGAGGGCTACCACCCGTCTCGCTGCTGACGTCACTGCGGCCATAGCTTTCGATGTCGGACTTGGCGGCAAGCTTACCGAAAAATCACCTATCAAATACGGCAAAGCGGAAATTGAGGGTCAAACATGGAAGGGCATTTATTGGGACAGAGGCCCCAGGTCGAAACTGCTGATAGGGAGAACCGAGACGGGCTTCACGCTTGGAACCCCAACCATAACGCTCACAGGTCCCTACTTACCCACTACCTCCGTCGAAACCGCGCTCGCCACTCCCGCACTGATAAGTTATTACGACGAGCTGGGTGCGTCGCTCGAGGGCGTGCGGCTGGAGTCAGGGCTCGGACTCATGAAGCTGCACGAGTCCTTTGCTGCCGAAACGGCGATGAGCCTTGACGATGTGCTGAAAGAAACCAAATATGTCAGCGAGGCAGCCGACGACCTCGCAGGGTGGCTTGTCAAGAAAAAGGACGCGGCAGTCTACGGTTCAGTTTATCAAAAAATGGTGCTTGGCGAGAGCATGGGGCGAAGCCCGCACGACATAGACATAATGGTTGATGACGCCGCTGCGGCGGCCGACGACTTGTTGACGCTTATGAAAAAGCATTACGGCAGCGACGTCCGTATTTCACCAGGGCACGAAACCTTAATAGAGACGAGGGTAGGTGGAAAATGGGGCCACGCAATAGATATTCACGACGCGACGACCTTGGCTGACGATTTGGCAAGTGCGGCTGCTGGAAGCCAATCCGAAGATTTCATAAGTTTCGGTTTCAAGACGAAGCCGAGAATAAACATAGGTGGCGTCGACTACATGCCGATAAGTGAACAGGCAGTCCGCAAGGGAGCAAGCTCAATAACCCCCCAAAAATTCAGCGTCGACCCCGCACCCCACAGGGTAAAGGACATAGGCGACTTTGTGGACATCGGGGAGTTCGCCGCTACGACGCGGCAGCAGAGAATAAATCCCTTTGAGTCATGGAAGGGGAAGAGAACCGAGGACTTGCTGGATATTTTCAAGTCGACAAGGGAAGGAGCCCCTGAAATATTGGAGGAGGCCACAGACTCCCTCACATGGATATTTTCTCCGAGCGCTGCCGCAGGTTCGCCTTCTGTCAGCCCTTCAATCGCGTTCGCCTCGCCTTCCGTATCTGGATTATTCGACGAGTCACCGAGCGCACCGTCGCCAAGCGGTCCTTCTATGTCTCCAGGGATAAGCCCTCCCTCCGTTTCGGTGAGCCCCAAGCCAAGCAAGTCACCATCACCAGGCTACAAGATGACGCTGCCGATTTCGGTGTCGCCACCACCTGGCAGGAAAGGAAGCCCTCCTTCTTCATTCACATTCAAGACCTCAAAGCCGACATATCCCTCGGTTTCCCCGCCAGCTGGACCAGGAGGTATAATTTCACCACCCCCTCCGCCCCCGCGCAGGACACCCAAACGGGAAAATCAGGGGAGCGCGCCACTCATCACATTCAACATCCCCAGCGGGCAGAAAATAAAGTCCAAGAGCCAAGCCAAGGTGCGCGGTGTCAAAACTGAATATAGGCCATCTTTTGCTGCGCTCGCGCTTGGTAAGAAAGGCAGGAAGCCCAAGGTAATGACAGGTATCGAGATGCGGCCCATAGTCAGGTCGCGCAAGAAAAAGAAAAAGAAAGGTGACATGCTTGACTTCAACTTCGATAAAATCAAGTTTTCGTTTTAGTTTGGTAGCGTTGATTATGGCTGCCTTCGTCATGGCGTCAGCTTCGGCGTGTCCTGTCGGCTATCCAAAATCCAAACCCGTGAACGTCAGTATCGGGAGCAACCAAACCGACTATACCGCCCGCATCAACATAACATACGACAGCGACATGCAGGCGGACTTTGACGACATAAGGTTCATTTATGCCAACGACACAGAAATGCCATACTGGATAGAGGACAAGGCAGACAGCAACTACGCGTATATCTGGTTCAAGGGAAACTGGGACACATACAACGGAACGCAGGCGACCGTGTGCTACGGAAACAGTGGGGCTTCGGCGGGCAGCTTGATAAATAACACCTTCCCCTTTGGGGATCACTTTATTGGCGCTTCACTAAGCGGGGACTGGGACAATCACGGCGGCACGCTGAACGGCACAAGCGTCGTAGTAATTGACAGCAACGGCGCAAACGCAGACTATATCAATTTGACAGTGAATAGTGGCGCTTGGCCTGTGAATTACGCTTTTGCTTCGAGGGGGTATATTGCCACCGACCAGGACAATATGTTCATAGTAATTGGCGACCCTGCACAAACACCCTCCGACATCTCATACAACCAAAAGGGAGCTGAGATAATACATACCGACGGCGGTGGAGAGGGTAACTATACACAAATAAGGTTTAGAAGTTATGAAACAGGCATAGAGTCGAATTATTTGTATTCGCCCGACGTCAGGCAGTATCACACCTACGAACTGCAAAGACAGGGAACGGGACAAATAAATTACCTGATTGACGGAAAAAGTTATCTTAACAGCACGACAGAAATCCCCGACGACGAATTTTCCTTTATGGTAGGTGAATATGGCGACGACAGTGAAACGATAATTGATTGGGTTTACGTAAGAAAGTTCATTTATCCAGAACCGATAGTAACGCTGGGAGAGGAGGAGTCCAGCACCGCAGCAATCGACACACTTTCGGCTTCACCGACTTATCCTTATGTTAATGGGACAGTCACATTTAACGCGACGTGGGAGGACGAATATGATTTCCAAAAGTTCTGGTGGGACTTCGGGGACGGGAACTTCACAGCGGACATTCACCCTAATTCTAGCTATTGCTATCAGGAGAGTGCTGACGAAGCGACAGGCTGCGGGGGGTTGGCGGCGGGCAATTATTCATGCACTTATTACATGACCGACTGCGCCAACATATACGACGGGGACTGGGACACCCAAGGTCACTCATACTCAAACATAGAGGACGCAACAGTTTATATCAATTATACGCTCCCCGACCGCGTGAACGACGCATCTCTTTGGCAAGTAAAATTCGGCGGTTATGTCACCCAGTACACAACCAATTATTCCGTGCCAAGCGGTTGTCTCTCACAAAGCCACCTACGGTTAAAATTGTACTCGGAGAACTCTGACGTTACACAAGGGAGCTGCTGGAACGGCACTGCGTGGCAGGAGATATATTATAACACAAGTGGAGACTACCTATACGAGGAAGCTATGTATTGGGCTGTCAGCGCCGACTATCTGAGTAACTACCGTATTATGACACACATTTACAACACATCAGGCACCTACACGGCGAACGTGACGGGATATGAAGAAGGGAGCGGAATAAACGCGACGCAAGAAGTGTCGGTAACGGTCTACGACCACCTTTCGGCGGCGAACATCACAATCTCGAGCTACCTGCCTTTCATACTCAAGGACTCAAACAACACCCTAAACTACACGACGTCAGGGGGCACGCCGATATTGAATAATTCTTGGGCGGTGACGCTGCCGAACGCCTCGGTTTTCACTTATGTCAACAAGACGCCGCTTTATTTTGCGCCATTCACGGAAGGGACTCACTCCCTGACTCTGACAGTGTGCGACCTCTACGATAGCAACTGCACGAGCGACACGGACAGCTATCACCCGTGGAATGTGTCGGGCGGGGCTTTCCTGGTGGACTCATACAATAAGACCGACTTCTGCCTGGCGGAAGTGTTCGAAGGTGATAGCGTCAGCTTTGACTCGGCGGACTCGTTGCAATGGAACCTCAGCACGGTCAGCAGCTTGGGGACGAGTGCGGAGTTCACATTCAATTCGACCTATGCCTATTACAGCAATGTCGATTATTATCATTTCAACATCACGCTCTATAACTCGTGGGGTTCGTATGAAAGCAATGAATGGTTCACGGCAATTGCGGCACGCTACTCTCTCAATACCTCGGGGTGCGAGTCAAACCAAAACGCGTATTGTTTCATATACGGCGAGCTCTACAACGAGGAAACGGAGGGGCAGATAACGTCCAACAACTCATGGGACGCCTACTTCCTGACCTCCGACGCTTATGGTCACGAGGCAGAGCTGGGAGTCGGTGCGTGGGGACCTACGCTCAACATATCGCTCTGCATAAATGCAACGCCGTCGCTGTCAGAGATAACGCTGGACGGGTGGCTCGTCTACGGTTCGCCAAATTATGTCGACAGGACTTACGCCTTCGACAACGCGGCCATGGATTTCTCGGCCACCTGCACCTACGCAAACGGGCACCGCTTCGATTTCTACACGCTGTCAAACACCACCTCAGCCTATGACGTGACGTTCACGGTATTGGACGGTGGGGTTGCCCTCGACGATGCGCTGCTGAAAATCCAGTCATACTCGAATATCTCGCAGTCGTGGTTCACCACGGCGTCGCAAATGACGGACGACAACGGCCAGGCGCTCATACCCCTCAAACTCTGCCCGACATACTACAAGTTAAGGGTGGAGCAGGATGGCGAGCTGCTGCACGAAGAGAAGCTCTGCCTGAAATCGACCTCACATACGATAGAGATAGAGAGGGCTGTCAGCGAGTTCTACACGCTGTTCGGCGATGTGGCGAGCACCTGCGCCTACTCAGAGTCGGGAAATTATTTTTCATGCTCTATTTCGGACCCGTCGGGAAAAACGGTTTTGGCCACGCTTAATATTTACACTTCTGCCCAGTTCGGTTCTACCACCGTGTGCTCTGTCGGGGAGGCGTCCACTTCAACCACGCTTATTTGCGACACCTCCAGCCTCCCCGACGGCGACTATAAGTTCAAGCTCTTCATAACGACGGCGGACGACACATATATTGTTAATTCGGGGGGCTTCACACTCGGGACGACGACGGGATTGACTCCAGACGGTCCCGTCGTGGCTCTTGCTCTCATACTCACGATGTTGCTCGCGACGAGGCTGCCACCTCCAGTCATGATTGCACTGGCAACTGGCGGGTTCCTTGTCATACGGGGACTCAAGCTCATAACGACGACCTACATGTTGGTGGGGGAACTGCTGGCAATAGGAATAATAGGATTAATGGCGGTGATTGGACGTGAACGCTAAAGACATAATCGTTTCGGCTCTGCTCTTCTCTTTAGTCATAATAATGGGGACCGTCGTCATTGACGAAATGAGCGGGGAGACGACGGAGCTGCCAGGATATGACACGGGTGAGGAACTCCGCGAGAAGGTGACCTCCTACGCGGGTGACGTGAAGGACGTGGCGGAGGAACCTGAGAGCGCAAGCATAGGGCTGACTGGGCTGGCGGGATTAATCAAGTTGGTGCTCCTGGATGCGCCGATTTATGCTGCTTCGGTGATAACGGAGGTCGTAACTTATTTCGGGCTGCCGATTGCGATGGCATACTTCCTCATCGCGATAATCATTATCACGGTCGTCTACGAGGCGATACTGCTTTACAGGGGGGTTAAGTCATGAGCTTTAACGCGACGAACATAACAAACATAACATCAACAATAGACCTTTTCCAGACGGCGAACACCGTGTCATACGGCTACTTCGGGACGTCAATCAGCCTCGTAATATTTGGACTGCTGTTCGTGGGAACCTACCGCATGTCGGGGAATTCACAGAGGGCGCTGATCGCAAGCAGCTTCGCGTCGTTCGTGATAAACCTGCTGCTGGTCCAGATTGAGATGCTGAACGCCTTTTGGGCATCAGTGCCTCTCATCATATTCGCGGCGAGCCTCTTCGTCACAGGCAAGTGAGCATTATGTGGCAAGGCCGCCTACCCCCTCAGGGGGGCTACTTCTTTAAACCCTCGTAGAACGCTATGGCGGCGATGCCTACTGCAAAAACTGGTGCGGCAAACTTCTCATACGCGAACATATCCCACCCAAGGAAGTTCAGGATGAAAGCAACAACAAAGAGCGCAGCGTAGAGAAGCGCCACTTTGAAAAAACCACTCTTAAAGCCCACATATAACTATGTTCCCAAGCTTAAATTAGCTTTGTCATATACCGTTTTGAGCTGCTCGACTCCGACAGGGGTGTAGTGGCGGGCAAGTACAGAGCGGGGGGCCCTGCCCTGAAAAATATCTATGAATGAGTCGGCAACCCCGCGAAGTCGCAGCTCGACGGCATGGAACTTTCGGAGGATTTGTGGGGAGATTGCCACGGTTGCCGCTGAACTCGCATTGCGCCACAGCTTGCGGAACTGCCTGTCGGATATGTTGAAGAGGAGGCCGTCGGTTCGGGTGGAGAGATACCCCTTCAGCAGGTGGCCGCACTCCTCGGAGAAAAAAGTTATGCCGCTGCGCTTGGTCCGCGTGTTGTGGTTCGGCACAACGGCACGGTTACCCCAATCCAGTTTATCGAGTGTCAGGTCGAGGACTTCGGACTTGCGGAGGCCCGTCGAAAAATAGAAGGCGAACACTGACTTAAAAAGTGGCTTCTGGAGGGCGTGGAAGCCCTGTTTTATTTGGTTAAGGCTCGGGAGAGGTGAAAGCTTCGCTGGGGGGATAGGCAAATATTGAAGATTAAAATCCAATTTTAAATAGGTTGTGAAGTGCCTAAAGACCTTAATGTAATTGTTATAGCTCGCGGGTGTCTTTCCTTTTTTCAGGACATCTCTAAGAAACATTTTTACGATACTTTCTGAAAATAACCCGTTTGAGAATTCGTTAAATCGTTTTAAAGCGTCTAATCTGTCCTGAGCCGTTCTTTCGCTCAATCCTTTCTCTGTTATCAGGTAATCTTTAAACTGCAATAAATCGCCTTTAGAAGCCTTGGTAAGGCAGAGGTCGTGGTTTCGAATACCACTTGGGGCTTGGAGTTGTGCTGTTTGTTGCGAGTTACCCTTGGTTAAGTGTTGAGAAAGTGCCATATTTGTATAGCTCGATATGGTAAAACCACGCTTGCGAATTTCCTCAAGCAGGTCCTCGCGAATTGAAAGATGTATTCTCCTCTTCTTCAAAGTGACCACCGTCTTTTTTGGCCCATGATGTGGGCTATTTGTGTACCTTGGCGGAGCGCGTGAGTACCGAGGGCGGGATGGGCTGGGTAAACTTGGCAAGTTCCAGTGGGGTGACGTCCATCACGCCGTCAAATTTCCTCAGCTGATGTTTGAAACCCTGAATGTCCTCGGACTCGCCGACCACGAAGGCGACGAGCTGGTCGCCTGGTGTAGTCCACATCATCCTGACGAACTCTGAGGATATGAGAAACGCCTTGCACTCATCGAACTTCGCAGAGGTTGGATGCACATGAAAACAACAAGTGGTAAGACCTAAACGCTTGGGTTCAATAACTCGGATCGTGTAGGTGATTAGCGGTCGCAGCGTCCTTTTGAGAAAGCTGTTAAATGTAACTCGCTTCAATTTGACGGCCTCGGCAATCTCTACTTCCGAAAGTGACGCGTCTGAGAGGTAGAGGTTAATGGCTTTTGCATACTTGGCTTCAAGCCCGAGTTTTCTCACACGCGAAAAGAGGGCCTGGATGTTGTAATTCATTAGACTAAACGAGCGGTGCGTATAAAAAAGTTTTTTGGTAACAATTAAATGGTAATTTGTAGTATTTGGATAATATGCATATCATTACAGCAACACTTAAATATTGATATGCCCATTATATGCATATGGGTAATGCAAGATTGAAGAAATCTGATACTAGAAAAGGCCTAGTACAGTACAGGGTGTATATGACACCTGGTTTTCGGAGAACAATCAAAGAAGCTCAGAAGAAAGCCAAGGAAAAAAATGCCTCGGCGTTTGGGCGGAGATTGTTGAGTACGGGCCTGTCGGTTGTTGATCCACAGACGGTTTTTCCCGATGGAGGTGAAAACTGATGTCGATACTGAAACATTGGCGGGACCTGGGGTTGATTGAGTGACTTATGACCCTGAATACTGGGCGAAACACGCGGCGGTCATGGCCGAGAAGAACGGCAAGACCGTCCAGGAGATAGTGTACGATGAGTTGGAGGATGTGGTCGAGTGAAAAAAGACTTATACAAAAGAATAGGGCTCGCCAGCTATATGTCGGGCTATCTTGTAGCTGTCATGGGCGGCTTCAAATATTTAGCGGAGAAAAACTTGCCGTTTGCTATTTTTGTTTATCTTGCTGGACTGGTATTTTTCTTTCTTGTGGGGGTCGAAAGCGATGAATGAGGTCTGCATAACGACAGGTAGGATAGCGGTGGCGGCCGTGGTTTCCATGTGCCTCATCGCTGCCTCTTATTATCTTGGTCAGTGGAAGGCCGCCAAAGAGTTCACGAATGCCAGCTTCAAGCGGTTGGTGGAGGATTTGAAAAATGTTTAACCCCAAATCGGAAATAATGCTCCAGGATGTAGAGGTCTCGGAGGCTGCGGAGGAACTCCGCAAGCAGTTTAACGGATACGGGAAGGGCCGTTATGGGAAACGTGACGTCCCAATGAGGGTAAAGCGTCTAACTCAGTCCACTGGTTCTAATACTTTACCCAGAGCACCAAGTCAAGAGGCCCTTCCCATTTCCGCTCCTGTTAAACTCAAAAGTGACAAGAGCATAGTAAAAGGTGTGGATTTCCCATCCTATATAATATATATAGATTTTTTTAGCATAGTCAGTAAGTACATACTTCCTGTGTATGGTCATTCTTACACATGTCCGCAGCTAACAAGGGCAGTATGCAACCTTTACTATGGTTATGTGGCAGACTTGTCTAAACGGCCGAGGGAGGAAATCCTGCGCTTCTCGGTAATATTAGAAACCTTAACCGACCCCAGCACGCGACACACGATGTCGAGACGAATTATTTTAACGGCTAAGGAGTTCGGCTTCGTCTATAATTCATTAGTGGCCAAGATATTTACTATCTTCAAGCAAAGCTGCCGCCCTTCGCTCGTGCGTCTCACTGAACTCGGAATTTTAAAGCGAGTTTCCTATCGCGATCTCGACAAGAAGTCATACTCGAAGCTAATTACAGTGGCTCGGACGATGGCCAAAAACTGCCGACAAGATGCTGTGAGCATTTTGCGACGGCTCAAACTCTACCACATTAACCCAAAATATCAGGGATTGGTCAAAAAACTCGTGAAATCCACCAAGCAAGAGCGGGCGACACTCAAGTCCTGGAGCGCAGCGCGGTCGATGCCGAACGCAAACGCAACGCTCCTCGCCAACCGTAGGCGATATTTGGAAAGGAGGAATACCCGTGGACTGTAAATTAGTCAAGGTGAGCAGCACCCGTCACGTCTCGGTTGTACCGCAGGGCCCCGTGGCACACTGCCAGGCGGGGTGTGGCTTGGAACTCAGCGGCAGAATTGGTTGTCTCCGCGTGGTTCCTGTCGGCAGCGACAGCCAATATTCGCTGCTTGTCTGCGAGTCTTGCTATGAATTTCACAAGTGGCGCGCTACCATCAGGACGTCTACTGCAAGATTTTTCTTAATAGGGCATCGGTTGGTGGAGCTCGAGACGGTTGAGCATTTCGACAAAATTAAGGTCCTGAAAATGACCGACGAGTTCGTGCTTCCCGACATTTATCAACCAGTCTCACATCACGTTCACTCTGGAGGTGAAAAAGTTGGAATACCAAGAGGATAAGATAAAACCACCAGCGGCACCAGCGCCGCAGACGGACAGGAGACCTGTTATGGTCTTGAAGGTCGGCGACTTTGAGTTCATCAAGTGGCCAGCGAGGGAGGGCATGAAGGAGTCGCATCAGGTCGTGAAGAACACATACAACCCCAAGCAGCAAAAGTATATGCGCCAGCACATCTCAATAAGCAACTACGGCGATGCGGTCCAGCTCAAGCGACTACTCGAACTAATCGACGAGAAACGGTTACAGTGGGTGAAACCATGATAGGAAACCGCAACGGTCGCGACACGACGGTGGAACTCGTGCGGGACTATTACAAGGAGACGGGACGCGACGTATTCCTTTACAAGGACATGCGGCGCTTCTACTATCGCCAATACCCGAACCGACGCCACCTTCCCGACTGGCACACTATCGAGCGGTGGCTGCGCGAACTGTCCGAGGAAGGCATGCTCGCCCGCGACCATCCATCACCGCGCCGAGTCGTGTTCTACATGCGACCCATGATACTGAGGGGTGTGAAATGACAACTGACAAAAAGA
>Ga0180438_10007314_pt1 | contig 14455 bp, 12 predicted proteins | sample SS_ome_12_FD_132455 | JGI IMG/M metagenome (GOLD analysis project Ga0180438, IMG submission 132455) | Hypersaline lake sediment archaeal communities from the Salton Sea, California, USA - SS_3_D_2 metaG | ecosystem: Environmental > Aquatic > Non-marine Saline and Alkaline > Hypersaline >...
ACCTATCTGGCCCAGCACCGCGACTTCCGCGTCGTCTACACCCACCTCACCACCGACGGCCTGTCCCGCACCGTTGAGCGGCCCATCGTCGAGCAGACCCTGCACAAGCTCAACCCCTACGCCCTCTTTGTCTTTGCCAACCGCGACCTGACCCTGTGGGATTTCGTCAACGTCAAGTACGTGGCGGAGGATGGCGCGCGCCGCCGTACCATCCGCCGCATCCACGTCGGGCCGACCGAGCGACTGCACACCGCCGCCCAGCGGTTAAGCCTGCTGGCCGTGCCCTCTCGCCGAACAGCGCCGCATCGTCGTCCGCATCTAAGCCCTCTTCGCCCAGGCCGACATCCTCGAAGCGCAGGTTGCCGCCACCCGCCGTCGGCTGGAGCAGGTGGATCAGGTCTTCCCGGTCCGCACCTTCCGTGGCGAACTGGTTCCCCAGGACCTGGACGATGAGTCGGCTTCGGTGCTGTTGGAGCCGATTCGGAGGGAGCGGAAGGAAAGGGAAGCGGAGAAACAGCCAAAGGCAAACGAAAGGAGGAAACGCAGAGCAAAGACTGCCAGGTAAATCAAGTGTGGGAAGGAGAGCCTCATAGCTGTAACGCTGTTCAAAAAGGTAGACTCAGCCGATAAACAGTTGTAGACATACTATTCAGGATGCTTTGTCTTGCCGTGAGGAGCTTCTGGGCTATGCCATTCCCCGGTTTGAAGCCATAACTCATAAAATGCCAGCCACAAGGCCGTCCAGGGCACAATAGTATAAGCGATGAACTTGACAGGTGACCAGCTCCAATCGCGAGGATAGTACAGACACAAAGGGCCGTCAGGGTAGCGATGTGGCGCATTCGGCTGCAGCGGTGGTGACAATACCCGTACTGTGGGGGCTTTGGGTGGGCGATACGTTACTTCGACTAAATATTCAGGTGATGTCTCGGTGGGTTGCAGCGTTCCCCGCCAGGTACGCCCGTGTTTTCGACGCTTGTAGATGAAGTGCGGAAAGTAGTGTTGCATTGCCGCTATCTGTTGACCAATTGTCAGTTGTTTAGGACGAATGCGCATCAATCTTCACCATAGAACCGTTGTGGCGGTGACTGCACATGACGTTCTCTTGGTTTTTCTGTCATCACCCTGCCTGTAGATGTGACAAAGATGTTACCCGTCAGAGCTGCATCTCGCAGGCTCTTGGCTCTCTCTTGCTCCACATCACCAGGGAACCGATCTCCGAATACGTTCTGCCAGAGTTGAACAGCTTCCGATTCACTGTCTTGCTCAAGAGCCCTTTCCGCCCATCTATGGGACTCTTCAACCCGTCGCATAAATGACTCAAAAGCATTCCGTTCCCAATTGTGAGCAACATTGTTACCAAGCATAGGATCCTTGATCTTAGGGACGGCCTCAGATCTGTTCAAGTAGGGCAGAAAGTCATCGTAGATCGAACCCAAAAGGTCTCTGAACAATTCGGCGTAGGAGAGGCCGTCAGTCGAGACAGTCCCATCAGCAATTCGGCAGTATACCATACACTCTAGCCAGTAGCTCTTTGGACGTTTATAGATCATATGAACATCGCGCCATTGCTTGAGCAGCTTGACTAATCGCACAACTTTGCCTCCATGGTTGCCGTTCAGTTCGCTCAGGCGCTCAGCGTAGCCTAATGGATGCGTCTTGACCCATCTGCTCCAGTCTTTGTCGGGGATGTCTAAAGGTTCATCTAGACTATCCAACGCGATCGCAGGAACGACGTCCAGATCAAAGTCACTCTCTTCCAAGTGCACGTTGACAGACCGACGTTGGCGCCTGCGGATCGCCGCAACTTCGCCAGTTTCTCCCAGTGCCTCAGGCAATCCATGGAGTGCCTTAAACAAGATTTCAACAACGTCACCTGGGTCTTGCTCTTTGTACTCAGGGGCGATTAACAGAATGATATCCACATCCTTGATGTCGTTTATGGCAGTACACCTGGCATAAGAGCCAGCCAATCGAGAGTGTGGATCTACTGTGCTGATATCTTCGGTTTTCTGAAGAAAGTCACGCACTTGAGCTGGTATGTTTTTGGCAGCCTCGGCTCTCTCTCCTTTCGGCTCGATGTGCTTTAACAAAACTCTAAAGTGGTCTGGTAAGGTCAACATCGTGTTCTCCTCGTAATTTATACTCGTACTGGCCGAATTATAGCACAAATTTTCTAATCGCGCAAGTCTGACACTATATATAGGAGATAATCTAGAATTAGATACTACATCTAGACTCTACCTGGAGAGATAACTCCGATGGGTGAACGAAACGCCGCCCGTCTTGAGGGGGACCGGTACCAACACCTGTATAGCTGGCATCTGATTCTTGACCTGCTTGATATAGACAAGGGAATCGATCACGTCTGGATCGAGCATCCCCGCGCTGCAGCAGCGGACGATGTAACAGTACATCCCCAACGTCTCTCTGAACAGGCAACACGATACTATCAAATCAAGTGGCATGTGGACCATCGCTCCGGTTACTCAATGACCTCTCTAATTGACCGGGGTACAAGTGCAACCAGCCTGTTGGAAAAGCTGTGGAAAAGTTGGAACACGCTGCGTGGGACAAAAGAGATCGAAATATGGCTGGTAAGCAATTGGGCTCCTCTCCCTGGCGATCCTCTAGGCTTCCTGATCCAGGGACGGGACTATCGCCTCAAGGACCAGTTCTTGACAGCAAGCCCCCGATCGGAGCTTGGGCACTGGCGACGACAGTGGCAAGATCATCTGGAAGCGGACGATGAGAGCTTTACAGCTTTCTATCGTTCACTTCGCTTCCGACTTGGATTCACCTCAATCGCTGACCTTGAGGATATGGTTGACAGGCAGATGCAGGCTCACGGACTTAGATCGGGAGACGGGCCACGCGGCGCTGCCATAGACCAGGTGCGGGTATGGATTGAGGAAGGTGGAACGAAGAAAATAGTCACACCAGCTACATTGAAAGAGGCTCTGGATCGGCTCGATCTGTGGGTTACTGCCGACGAGGAGGAGAGCATTGCTATTGTCCTACACACTTGGTCAGTGCGTAAGTACGATTGCCAGTTTGACTACGAATTGGACTGGACTGCCTACTTCGATCACCAAAGCCGTCAAGTACCCGATCCGACAATTTGGAATGAGATGCTCTTACCCGATCTGCGGCAGTTAGAGCAAACCATCAGCCAGACGACGACGTGTCGGCGAATTCGACTTCGTGGCAGCTTGTGCCTCTCGGCTGCCTTTGCCTTAGGTCACACTTTCTCGGTAGCTGGAGGCTATCGCCTTGAGATACAGCATCGAACGCAACTTTGGCGTTCGGAGACTCTGCCAGACCCTAACTGTCAGCTCGAAGCAGTGGAGGAGCCTGGCACTGACGCGGCTTCTGACCTTTTGGTCGTGCTTAGCATAACGGGGGATGCGAGACCCCAGGTATGGGAGTATGTACAAGCGCAAGGGCTGGCGTTCCGAGCGCATCTCTACCTGTCTCCAGCAGGTGGAGCTCACGATTACAGCGTGCAAGGAGCCGCACACGCTTCTGCTTTAGCCAGGCTAGCCCGCTTGAATTTGCGCCAGGCGCTGGGGGTACACAAGCCTACGACGACGCATCTTTTCTACTTCGGCCCACAAAGTCTAGCCATTCTCATTGGGCAAAAGCTGAATGCGTGTGGTACTATTCAACTCTATGAGTATCAGAACCTCGGTTACATGCCCTCATGCCTGCTACGATGATGGCAGAGCTGAAACCTGCTAATGACCTTGCTCGCTTGTTTTCAGGCTTTGTAGCCCTTCTGGCATTTTCTTCATCAATCTCTTGGGCTTTGGCAGGCAACCGGATCCGCAGATCGTAGCCAAGGAGGCTAACGTGAGCTCAGATGCTTTGGGACAGGAACTCTTGATTCAATTGGAGACAGCCCTGCATCGGCTGGTGGAGAGCTTCTGGGAGGAGCCGTATCGCTTCTTTACCGAAAGCGATGCTGTTGCAGCCTTGCAGTCCTGGGTCGCCAGACGGCCAGGATTGGCACAGGTCGTGAAAACCGCCGATGAATTTGAAACCTCCCTCTTGCACCGTGAGTACCCCACCTTCTTTCGCTTCAACAAGACCGAGCCGACCGAGCACCTGAGTCCGCCCGCCAGGCGCGGACACTACGACTTGGCTCTCCTCGATCCTGCCTATGTCCAGCAGCATGAAGCTGAGACCGTTGCCAACCGGAACATTGAGGATCGGGGCGACCTTTCCTGTCCACCACTGCTGGCTGTCGTCGAATTCAAGCTGTTCGCCAGCGGTTTGAATCCGAGCCAGATCGACGATGTAAGGGGAGCCCTGGGCAAGCTAAGGCTCGCACTGCAGTCACCCGACACAGACGCGGCTTATGTCTGCGCCTTCCAGCGCGATGTGAGCGGGCGACAGGACCTTTGGGAGCATCGTTGGCCCGATATGGAGGCAACGCTGATGGAGTACGCGGATATTCGAACTGTCGTCGCTGTCTGGTGGCCTGGGCAGGGTCGGGACCTATTTGTGCACTATAGTGGCTCCTGGATCACCACTGGGGAATGAGGTTTCCGGGTAGAGGATGACACGTGAGCCACTCTAAACCTTACATCTACAGAACGACCCAAACCCTCCCCTTCGACAAGCTCTCGCCGCGCGACTTTGAGCGGCTGTGCCTGTGGCTGGTCGAGCGTGAAGGATACGAACGCGCCGAGCACCTGGGCGCAGCGGGCAGCGAACAGGGCTGCGACATCATTGCCTGGCGCGAGAGTACGCTGTGGGGCTTTCAGTGCAAGCGGGTGCAGCGCTATGGTCCCAAGGACGCCCTGGCGGAGGTTTAGAAGGTGCTGGCCCTGCCGGAGGCCGAGCGCCCGGCGGGGCCGGTATTCCTCGTCACCTGCGACGTTTCAGCCAACACCCGCCAGCGGGTGCGCGAACGCTGCGCTGGGGAGATGGAGTGTCCCTTCTGAGCCGGCACCGAGCACTCTGTTCCCCTATATTGTTAGTCTGTTGGAGAAGAAAGTATGCCCGGTTTCGTCGCCGAGTTTGCATCTTCAATAACTGAACAAAGTCAGTTAGTCAGGTCACTCTTTTCTCGGAAAGCGGACGATCCTATCGAGGAACGGTTGGCTTCTGCTATGGCAAATCACTGGCACCCGTGGCCCCTCTCGACTAGCAGCGAGCGACGGGTAGCTTACGCTGTTGATGGTTCAGGTGCCATCCGGTTTTTCGACAATGGCGCGTGTATGATCGTGAGCCATGCTCTTCTGGAACGCCCTGGCCGTGAGGAGACAGCTACAGATGTTGTCTTCCGACGAGGCAATGTGTCCAATCCGATTTTGGATCGCTACGGAGATTTGTCGCTTCGACGGATGGAAGTCCAGATTGCCTCAAATTACCTGGATGGCTTAGCTGGCGGCATCCTCTATCTTGATGGTTCTCTGTATGCTGAACTCCCCCACCTGCTCTATCCTCTGGATATTCGAGACGCTGCTGACTTACCACTGCGTATTCTTGAAATGTACCTGGAGCTATGGCGCCGATCCGAAGAACTGGATATCATACTGGTCGGAATATCGAAAACTAGTCGGGGCAATCTCCTCAGCAACACTTTTCTGAATCTGCCTCCTGATTCTGATACCATTCCCGCCGGCATCTCTGACGCCGAGATGGCCTTTAGCCGCGAGAGTCTACCGACTGACGCTGAAATCCTATACCGGTGGACAGAAGGAGCGGGTTTCTCTACGCCTATTCTGGTCGGTGTGCAGTCGTTTGGGCATCGTCGGAGGCAGTTACTCAGCGATCCAACCACAATAGTAAGGGAGTATGAAAGACGTGGCGTAGATGCAGACTGGGCAAGCAGCGTCCTTGACGACGCCCTGGTTGCATCGACCATTGCTGCCTGGTATGTGCGCTTCAGCTCCGGGGAGGATCCATTGCGAGTGGAGGTGCCCGCAACAGTGGTATCGGACCTACCTTCAGCGACGACCGACTTTTATTCTCGGATCATTGCTCCAGCCAGCATCCATCATGTTTTGAGCTGCCTCGTGACTTCCTATGGAGGTCCGTCCGTCTATAATGCGCCTCTCTACACGGCTGACCGGAAAGTGCGTCTTAACCGTCAGGTTGTGGATCGGAAGTATTTAAGCATCATTCGCCAAGTGGTTGGTAAACCAGTAAACTACGATCGCTCGCTACGCCGCTTTACGAGGAGGTCTTATGGCTGAACATGACACACCCATCGGCTACATCGTTGGTGAATCAAGTCCACAGACCTTTTCTTTTGTTACAACCCCAGACCTTATGCCTGGAAGGTTGGAGTATCTGGCAATCCGCGCGGTGACGGAGAGAATAGATGGCCAAATACATGAGATAGACGTGCTGGCTCAAGTAACCGCACTTGGGGTTGGCTCCGCTATTCTTGGCAGTGATCTGACATACGAAGAAACGGTAGCAATCCTGCAAGGACAGTATAGCGACCGGCCGCGCGTCATTGGCGAAGCCCGTGTCATTGGCTATTTGAAGGAAGATGAAGGCGGGCATAAGTCCGTGCGTCGTCCGCGTTTCGCTGCTGCTCCAGGTCATTCCGTCTACATTGCTGGAGACACGTTTTTGCAGGAGTTCTTTACCACCGGCATTGAGCACGGTATTGAGGTTGGACATCTGATTAACCGAAGTGGCGTTCGAGTACAACTTGACCCTAATGGCCTACGTCGTCACTTGGCTATTATCGCTCAAACTGGAGCTGGCAAGTCTTATCTGGCTGGCAAGTTGCTCGAAAGTCTGGTGGAGCTAGGGGCGACGGTCCTCGTACTCGATCCCAACTCTGACTATGTGCAGATACGCAAAGTCACAGAGGATGCTAACACGCCTTATCAGAGTGCGCACAAGACCTCATTTGCTGGTCGAGTTGACCTCTACCGTGTTCCTGGTGTTGAACACCATCGTTTCTCCGAAGAACTGGTGGGACCTTCTCAACCATTCACCGTTCGCTTCGCAGATCTGACCACTGATGAGATTTTCGATCTGGCTGGCATTCGAGAGAACTTCACTCGCATCCGAGAAGCAGTACAGCAAGCAGTGGAGGCCTTGCAAGATGACAGTGTGGACTACACGCCAGTTGAATTGAATCAACGATTGACAGAAATGACAAGGAGCGAGGACAATGATCGCCAAACCCGAGACGCAGCCCGCGGGGCCTCACGTTACATTGAGCCATTATCTCGCTATCGCATCTGGGGAGAGGTCGACTTTAACCTTAATGCGATGTTGCAACCTCGGAAGGTAACCGTCATTGATCTGGCTGGCGGTGGACAGCGGGTGGTAGCCTACGTGGCTGACAAGGCGTTGCGCGAAATCTGGCGACGGGCACTGGCTGGCCAATTGGAGCACCCAGTCTTCGTGTTATTGGAGGAAGCCCATACATTAGTCCCTGGGGGGCGATCCACAACACGAGCGTCTTCTATCATCAACACCATCGCCAGCGAAGGGCGCAAGTTTCGCGTTTTTCTGTTACTTGTCACCCAGCGTCCGAGTAAGATAAACGAAGAAGCGCTGTCCCAGTGTGGTAGCCAGATCATCATGCAGGTAACCAATCCCCGGGATCAAAACTCCATCGAAAATGCGGCCGAAGCTCTTTCCAAAGAGTTGATGGCTGATCTGCCAGGCCTTAACCGGGGAGAGGCCATAGTCATTGGGCAGTTGATGCGCGTGCCCGCTATGATTGCTGTCTCTGGTCGTACTTCGGCTGAAGGTGGGGCTGACATCGATCTAGTACGGGAATTGGAGAGAGCCCGACAGTCTGCCGAGGTAGCTCAAGTGCGGGAAGAAAACGCCCCTGCTTCTGCCGCACCTAGGGGAAGGGAGTCAATGCTATGATCCGGGTTGTGCTGACAGCCGACAACCATCTTGGCCGCTACTATGCCAAGATGCCGCCATCTGTCTTGGCCGAACGACGGAAACGATTGCGACAAGCCTTTGAGCAAGTTGTTCGGTTTTCCTGTATACAACAAGTACATCTGTTCCTCATCGCGGGAGACCTCTTCGACAGCCCGAATCCACGTAACATCGAGCGGACCTATGTGGCTGACGCACTGCGAAGACTGCATAAACACAATGTGACTGTCATCGCCATTGGTGGCAATCACGACACACCCAAAAGTAGCACTGAACAGGGCGGTTATGTCCCACAGAGCGTATACCATGAGCTAGGAGCATTGGTGTTCTTTGACCAGAGTCTGACAGTTCAACCCTGGATAGGGGAGATAGCTGGTGTGAGGGTAGCTGTGGGAGGTATTACGCCCAGCCCCAATTTATTGCCAGGACACAATCCCTTGGACGGGGTTACTTTCAATGGGGATGACGCTGAGGTACGCATTCTTTTGATGCATCACGCCATCGAGGGCATGATACACCCTGATGCCCATGAAGCGATCCTCTCCCGCGCAGCTATCGAAGCTCTGCAGAATGTGGACTATCTCTTTGTGGGCAGCGTTCACCGCTACAACAGTTTCGTTCTTGGCAGCAAGCGAGTCATCGTGCCTGGAGCAACTGAATGGATGGACTTTGGCGACCGGGAAGACAAAAAGGCTGGGTTTGTCCATCTGGAGATCGAACCAGGAGGCATTGACAGACAGCCACAGTACGAGTCCGTTACACCCCAACCTCGGGATGAAATCTTAATACGTGTAGCAGAACTGGACAAGGATGATCCTACGAGTAGTGTCTTGGCTCGGCTGGAAGCTGCATCTGGGGAGGATACTCTTCTCAAACTCCGAATCGAAGGAGCAATCCCACGCGACCTGTTCGCCAGGCTGGATACGAGGTGCATCGAGGAAGCTGGCCGCAGAAACAACTTTTTCTTCGATCTCGATATGAGTAGCCTGCAGGTGCAACGACCGATGGTTGACATTCCAGCCGGAGGGGCACGCCGTTCAATGCGCGAGGAGTTAGTGACCTATGCAGATGAACTCATCAGTGCGGCTGACGATGCAGAAGAACGTGCTCTGTTGATAGCCACCAAGCGAGATTTGTTAGCTCAATACGATGAACTGGTAGGTGGACGATGATCAGGCTAGAACGATTGCAGATTGAGGGTTTCAAACGCCTCTCCGGTATTGAGTTGTCCTTTCCTCCTCGGTGTTGTGTGCTCATTGAGGGGGGGAATGAAGCTGGCAAATCCACTCTATTCGAGAGCATCTATTTTGCGCTCTACGGGGATGCCTTGGTCAAGCGGGGTAGCGGACGGGGGCTGATAAGCAGCGCCATCCGTCACGGCTTGTCTGAGGCTTTCGTCGCATTAACTATGTCAGTAGGTGACACCCAGCTGGAAATTCAACGCACCATTTTTCGTCGTCGTAGCAACACAGCTCAACTGGTAATAACTGATCCTGGCCATGATCCGGAAACCGTATCCAGCATCCGTTCCGTGAACGAGCGAATCATACGAGAACTCAACGGGCTGGACGGTGAAGCTCTACTTAATTCCTGCTTTGTTGAGCAGAAGCGGCTGGACAAGCTTGAGGGCTCTACCAGGGCCAAACGTGAGGAAGTGCTTCTAAAGCTGCTTGACATGGATCGCCTGACCGAGCTAGGCAATGCCTTCAAATGGGGACGAGGTGACGACCGCGATCTAGATATCGCCAGAGATAAACTACGGCTGGTGCAAGCAGCCCATGAGTTGACCGAAGCCCAAAAACGGCAAGCTCAGGTCGAACGTCAGCTTAAGCTGGTTGCCATCCATATTGATCTCGGCAAGATTGACCAACAGCACGAGATAGTCAAGAAACAATCGGTGGAGCAAGAGGAGCAAGAAGCTAAGGCCAGACGGTTGGATAAGCAATTGGCACGGTTGAGTGACCTGCGGTCTGCTGAGACTGCACTGGAATCTATCCAAAGCAGTCTGTCCACCATCGTCAACTACGAAGCTGAGGTAAAACGTCTGCAGGATGAGTTGGAGGAGCTTGATCGGTTGGAGTGCGAGGAGCTACCAAACAAACGTGCCGACCTAGAAACAATGGATACTCTGCAAAACCACTTGGAAGAAATCAAGGGACTGGAAGAAATCCGGCAACGGATCGAAGATGAACGGGAGCGGTTGAAGAGCATCTTATCCTTGGCCAACGGGTTGGAGGAACCAAAGAATAAGCTTGAAGCTCTGCCTGATGAGGAGAAGGCTGCTCATGACGCCACTGAGAACGCCGAGCATCGCCTGAAAGCTGCCCAGAGGATTGAGGCCGTACAGCGTTGGAAGGTTGCTTACAGAGCTGCAAAGACCTTGGCCGACGCTGATGAACAAATCGAGTTTGCTCAAGAGCAGGCCGAGAGCATTCGCGAGCGCCAAGAAACCTTAGAGCGCGAGCGAAGGGAATCGAAGGCCATTCCGATAGCTGTCGTATTGCTATTGATTGGACTTGCTGCTGTTGGGATAAGCTTCTTGTTCAAACTCTTCTGGCCGTTTGTGGTTGCTGGGATAGATTTCTTGTTCAACCCTCTCTGGCTGGTTGCAGCCGTGTCGATAGCCATTGGCGTCGTAGTGGGTGTGCGTAGTTTGAGACAGCACCGGCACATCAGAGCCGAATTAGCCACCTGTGATAATCAATTGCATGAGTACGAGAGAATCGCTGAGGAACAGAAACGACGCAAAGAGACCGTAACTGAACAGAAGCCACCGGCATTAGAGACGTGCGTGACTCGACTGGACGAGCTAGAGGTAGATGCTCCTGAATCTGAGGAGGAAGCTGACACAGCCATTGCGGTATTGGAAGATGAGGTTGGTGAGGACGATATAGACACGCTCATTCAGGCAGTAGGAGATGCTCGAAGCGAGCTATCCGGTCTGGATGAGCGTCGCAAATCACTCGAAGTTCAAGTCAGAAGCTTGCAAGATAAACTTGATGATGCTTTAGCCAAAGAAAACCTGCCAGACATTGATGCTGTCAAGGACCGAATTGGGACGTTGCAGCGCGATGCAGAGGCCAAGGCGACTGCAATCGGAGAAAAGCGAGAGACAATTGCTGGTGAGTTGGAACGCTTTGATTTGGCACAAGAAACCGAGTCTGCGTTGAACAGTCTAGCCACTCGGATAGGAAGACTAGCGAACGAAGCCGAGCAATTGGAAAAACGGATCCTTGGGCGAGACAGACTGAAGCAACAACAAAGTGAATGGAAGGACCGGATCACCGATGAGCAGAACAAGATCCGAAAGCAGCGTGGAGAACTGGCAGGACTGTCGGACACGGTCGGGTTTCCGATCACTGCTCCGGTTGATGAGGATGTTCCTCGAGTCCTTGATGACGTTAGGCAAGCATTGGGGCAAGTGGACGAGAGCCAGTTGAAGCGTGATCGTCACGATGCTCAACAGGCCGCTGCCAATGCCTGCGCTGCTGTCCAGCAAGCGAGAGACGTTATTGACGCTGCGGAAGCTGATATCGAGCAGAACCTGACCTGGCTAGAACTGCCTGTCCCCGACGAGTTGACCAGTAAAGCCATTATTCTCTTGGAGCCAGAGTTTTCGGAGCTCTCAGCTGTAGACCGACACGAACTTGAAACGCAACGAGATGAACTCGTAGGTGAGACTAGGAGCCGAACGGATGAGATAGCTCAATTGGAAGGCAAGCTCAACGTACGTCATCAGAGTTTAGATGAAGAGAGTTGCCAGTGTGAGTTAGAGGACCTTGAGCAACGTAAGTCAATCTGTCATAGGGCCAGGCCGATCATAGATGCTGTCCGTGAACGGATACTATTACAAGTCCTTCCCAGCACGATAGATCACATGCAATTAATTCTGCCGTTGTTGACCGCTGGGCGTTATCACCATGCTGATCTTGACTCAGCCAGTTACAAAATCCGTGTATGGGATGCACATGCTGGCGAGCAAGGTGAGTATGTGGAGAAAGACTTCTTCTCCGGCGGCACCCAAGATCAATTCTCGCTGGCGTTGCGCCTGGGTTTTGCCCTCGCTGCTTTGCCGCAAGAGCTAGGGGTCTCACCGGGGTTCATATTCCTTGATGAACCTCTCAGCGCGTTTGACCGTCAGCGCACGACTGCCTTGGTCAAACTGTTGACCAAGGGTGAAGTAGCAAAACGTTTTGACCAAATTTTCCTCATAGCCCATGACCGCACGTTTGAAACCTGTCCGTTCTCATATCACATCCGACTGGAAGAGGGGCAAATAGTGGAACACAATTTGAATGGCTAATGACAGTTGATGCACCTCATCACGAAGATATCAGACGACTCTTCGAGCGCATTATTCACCAAGCGAAGCTACGTTTGATGACAACTTGCCCTAACCCTTAGCGGCATCCCCATCAGCCTGTGTCTCTGCTTCCAAACTACAATACTGCACCCAGCCTCCATCCCAGGGCGTCCCAACAGGATGCGAACCCTTAACCCAATCCCAACCTCCTATCACCCGCACAACCCATACCCTGCCCTTCGACAAACTCTGCTGGTTGGGGGAAGAGGGATAATCACTATGGACATAGGACTTGTCAGTTGCACCAAGAAGAAGCAGGATCACCCTTGCCCTGCGCGAGAGCTCTACACAGCGTCGGCCCTGTTCCGCAAGGCCCGCGCATACTGCGAGCGCCATTATGACGCATGGTACATCCTCAGCGCCAAGTACGGGTTAGTGCATCCTGATCAGGTGCTTGAACCTTACGATGTCACGCTCAAACGGATGCCGATGGTGGACAGGCGTGCTTGGGGGCAGCGCGTTTCGGAACAACTGTGGCAATTGGGCGATTCTCACATCTTCTATGCCCACGCCGGTGAGGGGTATTTTGCATATCTCTCCGGCGTCCGTTTAGTCAACGTCCTGGAAGGATACAGCTTCGGAAATCGTCTGCGCTTTTACAACCAACAGGCAGCGAAGGAAGGATGGACATGTCCTTGAGATGGGAAGCGAAGGCAAATGAACCGACCATCCCATGAAGAAATCGCTTCCATTATCCGCAACCAACCGCTTGCATCAGCCATCCATACCTCGGTGGCCTCAGCGCTACGGTCTCCTTTTGTTCATCTTGTGGCTGGTCGGACCGTCTGGAATGTGTTTGAGCACTCACTGGATACCGCGATCCGAGATATCGAGGAACATCCACGAGGCAAGCTCTTTCGACGTTTGATCGAATATGGCCCCCACGATCCCGACCATCCTGAGGTGCTGGTCAGCGACGGGGAAACGACCCTCTCGGATCCTGAATGTGGTTTGTGTGTAGACTTTATCTTCTCGCACATGGTCAACCGTTTCAAGGGTGAGTTGGCTGAACTCCTCGCCTTAGAACCTTGCATCACACTTATTCAGCGACTCCAGCAAGAAGATCATTTGCCTTCAGATGTTCATCTTTACTGGGGCGATGCGGTTCAAGAGCGCCGACGAATCAGAATCGCAAGTGAAAAATATGATGCGCAGTGGGGCAGTTTCACAAAGGGTGCAGATGGAGTTCTTGTCGAGCCATTGTTAACCCAACGGGGCGGACATCACGTACTCAAGGTACATGGAGTCATCGAAGTCAAGTCCATGCCACGCTCTAGCAGAAGAGCCATTGATCAGATCAACAAGCACGTTACACGATTGTGCGGAGGAGTGAAGTTGGGAGACAGGGAATGGTCTCCAGATGACATAAGCTGTTCCAGCGTGATTCGTGTGATGGTGCTGCCGGCGACTTGGAGGTTGAGCAGGAAATGGCAGAGTATGAAGACGAATGGCGAAATGAAGATGGTATTTGCCAAACCCTCCGAGCCTCCGGTGCAGACACAAGTCGAAGAACTGGAACCTGATCTCTGGAAGATCACCCTGGCGTGGTCTCAGGAAGCGCTCAGCGAAGCGGCTTACGAAATGACTTTTTGGTACATGTCCCAGGTTGGCAGGCATATCTACTCAGGGAAGCCCATGCCGAATGGATGGGAGTATATGACGCCTGAGGAGGCCGGATACAATGCCATCAAGATGATGCTCTACTATATTCTCCTACGCCACATATCCAAACGTCAGATGCGCCGTGCTGTTAGGCTTTACAATGTTTACAGCTATGGTTACCCTATAGGTGCGGACAACGAAGAGATGCTTTGGCCGGAGGATTTGATTGACGAAGCTGGGAACACCGAAGGAAAGGCGCGCCAATGACCCACCCTCCTATAACCCGCACAACCCATACCCTGCCCTTCGACAAGCTCTCCCCGCGCGACTTTGAACGCCTATGCCTGTGGCTGGTCGAGCGTAAGGGGTATTTGAGGTGCCGTGAGCTGACGGAGGAAGAGATCGCAATGGTGGAGGGGTGGAACCACTGAGGCACTGAGAGGAGTGATCACACTGAAAGGGGCTTCAGTGACCTCAGAGGTTTCAGTGGACTCAGTGGTTCAGTGGACGCGCGGAGGCTGACGTGCTGGCGGTTGAGTTGTATGGGCTGACGGAGGAGGAGATTGCGATTGTGGAGGGGCGTTTGAATCACGAATGACACGAAAAAACGAAAGG
>Ga0180438_10007316_pt1 | contig 14453 bp, 14 predicted proteins | sample SS_ome_12_FD_132455 | JGI IMG/M metagenome (GOLD analysis project Ga0180438, IMG submission 132455) | Hypersaline lake sediment archaeal communities from the Salton Sea, California, USA - SS_3_D_2 metaG | ecosystem: Environmental > Aquatic > Non-marine Saline and Alkaline > Hypersaline >...
ATGCGCACACCATGGAGAAGATCGCGATCGTGGGTGGTGGAGATGCCTCCGTCGAGGCTGCGCTGGCCCTGGCGCCTCACAATGAGGTTACCCTGATTGTCCGGACCCGTACGGTGAGGCGTGCGCAAAAGGCAAACATCGAAAGGCTCAACCAAAGGGTCGAGGCGGGCAAGATCACCTTGCTCACAGAGGCGAAGGCCCTTGAAGTACGAGAGCATTCGCTCGATGTGGAGATCAAGGGGGAGAGCCAGACGATTGCGAACGACCGGCTCTTCGTGATGATCGGTTCGGACCCCCCGGACGAGTTCTTGAAAGGCCTGAAGATCAGGAAAGTAGGGGACTGGAGCCTCGAGAAGACCCTGTTTCTCATCGGCATCACCGCCCTGGTATTCCTCCTCTACGCATGGAAGAAGCAGGCCTTCTGGCCCTTTGTGCCCGGCGGACCTTTGTACACCTGGACCTCATGGCAACCCTCGATGTGGTTCGGGCTCCTGTACTCGACCCTGATCACCTCGTTCGGCATCAAGGCCATCCTCCGGTACCGAAGGGATCCGTACCAGGTGAAGCGGTACGTATGCCTGATCTTTTCTCAGATCCTCCTGTTCTGGGTCATCCCGGAGATCATCTTTCAAATGATGTGGCCCGTGCAAGGTGGATGGCGCGCTTACGGCCTCTTCTTTCCGGCGCCCCTGTATGTGTGGAATTTCTGGTCCCCTCAGGATGCCCACATCTTCTGGTTTGCCTGGTCGATCGTGATCTCGATCGCAGGGGTGCCCCTGCTCGCCAAGGTGACGGGGAAGAAGTACTGTGCCTTTGTCTGTTCCTGCGGCGGCCTGGCCGAAACCCTTGGCGACAGCTTTCGGACCCTTTCTCCGAGGGGGCGCAGGATGCGGGCCTGGGAAAACCTGCTCACCTACATCGTAACGGTCCTGGTCGCGATGGTCATCGCCTTCGGCCTGGCAGACAAGGACTCGGGCTGGTGGACCTTCCAGGGTAATGTAATCGATTTCTTGTTGGCCGGAGTGGTCGGTCTGGCAGCGTACCCCTTCTGGGGAAACCGGATCTGGTGTCGATTCTGCTGTCCCCTGGCGAAGCTGCTCTACGTATTCGCAAAGGACAATTCAAGGGTGAAGATCACATCCGGCCAGCATTGCATTCGTTGTACCCTCTGTTCGAAGTACTGCCAGATGGGAATCCCGGTCATGGAGTTTGCGAAGAACGGGGAGGCATTCTCGAACAAGAACTCCTCCTGCATCCAGTGCGGCATCTGCATAACGGTCTGCCCCGTTCGCAACCTCCAGCACGGTGACTGGTCGGAAGAGCACTGGAAGGAAGAGATCGAACAGGGGCCGCCTGTCCATGTTGTATGAGGATTCTCCGTCGTGCTCGTAGCGATCTTCGTTCTCTATGTCTTTGCCTCTTGCCTCTTGTTGCTTTACGGCATCAACGCCTACCTGATGATCTACTATTGCTTCTCCTCACGCAGACGGAACCTGTGGGAGGGTTGCCACGAAGGGGAGGAAGGAATCGGGTGGCCCGTCGTCACCGTTCAGCTCCCGATCTTCAATGAACGAAACGTTGCGGAACGTGTCATGCGTGCGGCCGCGTCGATGGACTACCCTAGGGACAGACTCGAGATTCAGGTCCTGGATGACTCTGTAGACGAGACGAAAGAGATGATCGACCGCCTGGCGGATGGACTTCGGGAAGAAGGCGCGGACATACAGGTCATCCGCCGCAAGGACCGTCACGGGTACAAGGCCGGTGCCCTGGCGAACGGTACAGGTCTGGCCCGTGGAGAGTTCGTGGCCGTCTTCGACGCTGATTTCGTGCCGGGACATGATTTCCTCAAGCGAACGATACCGCCCCTTCTCGAGGATCCGAAAATCGCCTTTGTCCAGACCCGATGGGGACACCTCAACCGGGATGAAAACGTGCTGACCATCTGCCTGTCCCTGGGAATCGACGGTCACTTTCGCGTAGAGCAGCCGGCCCGGGCAAGGAGCGGGTTGTTCATGAATTTTAACGGTACCGCAGGTGTCTGGCGTCGGCGGGCCATCGAGGATGCAGGGGGCTGGTCGAGCCGGACCCTTACCGAAGACCTGGATCTGTCCTACCGGGTGCAGCTGGCCGGTTGGAAGCCGTGCTACATCGAGGATGTGACCGTGCCTTCGGAACTCCCAGCCACGATGACCGGGGCCAAGAGTCAGCAATTCCGCTGGGCCAAGGGCTCCATACAGACGGCCATGAAGAATCTGCCAAGGGTTTGGCGGGGGCCGTACAGTCGACTCGAGAAGATCGAGGCCTTTCTCCATCTCACGAACTATTTGATCCACCCCATGATGCTCATCCTGGCGATCCTGGCCTTCCCGATCCTGCTTTCCGACCGCCTGGCAGCGCCTCCCTATTTCTTCGCGATCGCCGCCGTTCCGATCGTGGTGGCGGCCCTGGGTCCGTCCACGATGTACACGGTGGCTGCCTTTCGCAGCCCCCAGCGAACGATTTCGTACCTCTGGTGGTTGCCCTTCCTGGTGATCTATGGGGTGGGAATCGCTGTGTCCAACACCATCGCTGTTGTTGAAGCGATCGCGGGTAAGTCGAGTGAGTTCGTACGGACGCCGAAGAAGGGCGACCAGAGGCACTCCGGCTATCGCCTGCGCGGAAACAAGGTCTGGATGCTCGAGGTCTTGATGGGGATCTACTCGGTCGGGTCGATCCTCGCTGCCGTCAAGAGCGGGAACTACGGCATCTTGCCCTTCCTGGTGATCTTTGCGGCCGGATTTCTCACCGTCGGAGTTCGTACGGGTCTGAGCCTGGCCAAAGACGCATGAAGAGCCTCTTATCCCTCGTTTCATCGGTTCTCTTGATCATCGGTTCCTTGGTGCTCAGCCGCAATCCGGACATCGGGGCAGACTTGCGGGTTTTCTACGCAGGGTTCGCACTGGCCTCGGTCGGGTATGTGGGGCTTCTGTGTTGGGGCCTGCCGGTTCGGGGAAGGGGCTGGGTTCCGTTCTTCGCCCTCCTGGCAGTCTGTCCGCGCCTGTTTGCGCTCAACCTGGTTCCGTCCGACGACATCCCGCGCTATGTCTGGGAAGGGCGCATCCTTCTGGAAGGTTACAACCCCTTTGCGATCACACCCGAGGACCCACGGCTGGCACCCTTCCGCGATGAGGTCTATCCGTTGATCAACCACAAGGACATGCCGGCCATCTATCCCCCGATGGCCCAATACGTCTTCATGCTGTTGTCCACGCTCACGCAGCGCGTCGAGGGTTACCGGTTGTTCCTTCTGTTGGTCGAGTTTGGTGCGATTGCGATGATGTTCAAGTGGATGAGGGTGCTCGGGCTGGCTCGGGATCGGGTGATGGTTTACGCCTTCAATCCCCTGGTCGTGGTCGGTATTGCCGGACACGGCCACATGGATGCCCTCCAGGTCCTCCTCCTCGTATGGGCCCTGGTGTGCTACGGCAGCCGAAGACAAGGGTCGGCCATGGTCTTGATGACCGTGGCAGGACTGTTCAAGTTCCTCGCCTTCTTCGCATTGCCCTTTCTCGTCACCCGAAGGACGCTCAAGTACCTGCCCCTGTGCTGCGGCATGGTCCTCGCGAGCTACGCACCCTTCTTCTTCCTGGAGGGACCCTTCTCCTTTGGGAATCTCGGACACTATCTCGGGAGATTCGAATACTACTCCCTCACGTATGCTCCGCTCAGGTGGGTTGTGGGTACCGCCGGTGCACATGCCGTCACAGCGGTCGTGTTGCTTTTCGTCCTCGTCTCGCTGTGGCTTACGCGCACGCGGCCTGAATACGCAATCCCGCCGTTCCTGCTCCTGCTCACCTTGATGAACACCACGGTTCACTACTGGTACCTCATCCCCATCCTTGCCTTGGGCATCGTATGGAAGTCGCGCAGCCTCGTTGCCCTGACCCTGCTGTTTGTTCCTTACTTCGAAGTCCTCGAAAAGATGACCTTCGAGGGTGTATTCGAAGGGGTGTGGTGGCATTCGATAGCCACGTACCTGCCGTTCTTGGCGCTCCTGTGGTTGGAGATGGCCGGCCGATGGCCGGCCTGGAGGCCCTTGGAGGCGTCTGTCGGGGTGGTCGTGCCGGTCCTGGACGATGCAGAGCCGTTGGGTCGTTTGCTCGAGTCCTTGACGGCTGCCGGAATCCCTAAGGACCGGGTCGTCGTAGCCGACGGAGGGAGCGAAGACCGGAGTCGGGAGACGGCCGAACAATGGGGCGCACCTGTGGTGGCGTGTTTCCACCGCGGCCGTGGGTCTCAAATCGCCTCCGGTGCCACGCAACTGGACACGGATTTGATCCTGATCTTGCATGCCGACAACCTTGTGCCTCGAGACGTACTCCCGGCCCTGCTTCGGACAGCGGCTGCCTATCCGGAAGCGCCGGGTGGAGCTTTTCGCCTGCGATATGAAAGCCGTGGTTCCAGGATGAAGATACTCGAGGTTGCGAGCAACGCCAAGACCGCACTGTTCGGGTTGAGCTTCGGGGACCAGGGGCAGTGGTTCCGGCGGAACCGAATCGAGATTCCGGAGATTCCTTTGATGGAGGATGTGGAGATGGCTGTCCGGATGAACGATGCGGGCACGCCGGCATGGGTACCGGCGTCGCTGGAGGTCTCGACACGGCGATACAGCGAACACGGCACGTCGTTCGTGGTTCGTTCCGTAATTGGGAGGGTGGCCGGATATCTCGCTCGCCGTCGCTGGTGGGACGAGGTGCCTGATACGCGCGGCCTTTATGACAGCTACTATGGCCGGGAACGGTTCAGAGCATCCTGAAGGAGGGATTGTCAGAAGCGTCAAGCTGGTCCCTGCGGGCCGGTGGGTTCCTGAAGATCCTGGCTGCTGTCTGCGGTTCGATCTGACGCCCTGACGCTGAGCCTTTCCCGGGGCGGTCGGCAGGCTTCCAGGCCCGTGATGAACCGACCGACGTCCTCTGCCAACGGGGCACTGTGCATGTACTTGTTCGACTCGCAGGGCAGGAGGTCGGCCTGCTGGATTGTGTTGGCCATCCGGGAGATGGTCTCCGAGGCGTGCAGTGTGTCACTTGATGCATAGGCGATCCGGGTCGGCACCTGGACCGTTTCCAGATCAGGCCAAACCTTGTAGCGCATGAAGGCCCGGCCCGACAGCTTGATACGAAGGGGGTGGGCGGAAAGGATCGTGTTTTCATACCGCTGCATCTGTTCCGGCTCTTTCTCCACGTCTACCCGAAAGTGCCGGAAGTACCAGACGATGAAATGCCTCACAACATGGTAAGCAGGGGACGGGAACAGATAGGGCATCCAGGAAAGAAACCAGGGGATCCGAAACTCGCTTGCCGGCCCGATGAGAAAGGCGCCCCGTGCCTTCAGTCGTTGATGCTTCAAGGTCTCGAGCAGGACCGTGGCCCCCAGTGAACTGCCGGACAGGATCGCCTCTTCCATGTCGATCGGCAGTTTTGAACAGGCCGTGATCACGTCGTGGGCAAACCTCTCCATCCGGAAGTCATCCGTCCGCAGACGGTTCTTGCCAATCTCCGCCGACTTCTTTTCCCGCGTCTCGATGTAGTATACCGGGTGTTTCTGTGAGAGGGCGTACAGAAACTCCGACCATCCGGCCACAACAGACACCCACCCGGCCACGAACACGATCGGGCAACCCCTCTCGTCCTTCTTCGGTTGCCAGGACACGACGCGGATGCTTGCCTTCCCATTCACGGGTATCTTCTGCTCGGAATAGGAGGCATGGTGAGCTGATATGGGGTCTCTGAAGATTTCCGCCATGGGATCCCTCTTCCAAAGGATCTATTCGTGAGAACCCTAGTATAGAAATTCGGGTGACCCGTGGTCAAGCCATGAAAACCTCGAATCAGTCCTGTTGGAACATCGCTCGTAACGCAATGCGGCGAAGTTCCCCACCGTCAGCAGCTATCTGCAGCCGTGCCAGACGTTCTTCAAAGGGGCCTATTCTCCAGCACTCCCGGGCAGGCAGGGCTTCAACAGGTTGTCCCTGATCGTTCAGGGGACAGATGTCTCGCATCTCCACAGGGGTACCGTCCGGGTGTTGTTCGACCCAGCGTAACGGCAGTCCTTGAGTGCGACAGACATACGGACGATGCTCGTAGATCCGGCAGACGCCGGCTCGGCCGAGGAAGGCGCAGGCTCCTTCCGGGTGAGGGCTGGCCTCGATGAGCAATTCCGCATGATGCCGTCGAATGTGCTCTGCCTCGACTTCGAACACGGTCAGTCCTTCGACGCAGCAGTCGTGACAGCCCTTCCGGCATACGAGGCGAACTGCGTGAAGAGTGCTCAATTGTTGCACCCCTCGATCCACTTCCTCGTAGAAACGAGCGAGATCGGCCAGTAGTGGCTCCCAGCCCACCGTGATGTTGTTCATGGGCCCGTTTCTCCCGGACAGAACTCTTTGTGGTCCTGCATGATCACGCCTCATGCTCTTTGTCCCATGCCACGGCGTTTCCTTCAACCGATGCTCTCTCTTGGTTTCTTTCGGATGCCATAGAGCGCGAGGCAACAGGCAAGGGTTATGCTGATGGCAACCAGTCCCAGGCCTACCTTGATCAGCTGCTCTTGCCACGGATCCGCGCTGTAACCGGCACCCGCAATGGGAAGCATCTCGCTGGCACCAAAGACGGCCGCCAACAAACAAAAGGCCCAGCTGCCATAAGCAGCGTACAGCAACATCCAGTAGACGGCGGTTGCCACCCTTTCAGACAGCTTGAAATGGTCCCAGACGATTCCGCCTGCAAGGATCAGGAACATGCCGTTCAGCAAGGCCTCCATGTGCGCGGACAAGCCCATTCTTGGGTTTGTCAGTGCAGGGATGACGAAACCCGTAAGAAGGCCCAGAAAAAAGAGTACGAGACCGTGCCAGACCAACCTCCGTTTTACTTCGACTGCAGCCATGCCGACTCCTTTCCATCGGGTGAGGGTGTTTGGTTACATTAGTCCCGTGCGTTCCCATGGTCAAACCGGATGCCCTTCCGATCCTTTATCGACAGCCTCCCGGAGCAGTGGGCGGTTGCAGGGATGGGTTCCCGGGTGGTAGTGTCTCTAATCTGCGCAGAATCATCTTTCCAGCACAACACCCATATGTGTTGAATCTGGACCAGAAAGGACCGGGTAAGCGTCATGGATCAAAAAGGGAGGGGGCCCGGGATGTTGATACCAACGATCATACTGGGAGTGCTTGCTATCGTGCTCCTTTCCATCGGGTACTATCGGGGGGAGGAACAACACATCCAGGGCGTGAAGTCAGGCTTTAACATGCTTGTCGAGATCTTGCCCCTGTTGGTCTTCGCTTTCATCGTTGCGGGGATGGTTCAGGTCCTTCTTTCTCAGGAGATGGTAGCCAGATGGGTGGGGACGGAATCCGGGATTCGGGGCATCCTGGTCGGTTCCGTGGCAGGAGGGCTGACACCAGGGGGACCCTTCGTGAGCTTGCCGCTCGCTGCAGGGCTCTTACGTTCCGGGGCAAGTGCAGGTACGATGGTTGCCTATTTGACCGCGTGGTCCCTGTGGGCGGTCAATCGATTGCCGATGGAGGTAGGCATCCTGGGCTGGAGATTCACCCTGATTCGTCTCGTGAGCACGCTCTTCCTGCCGATCATCGGCGGCCTCATTGCTCAGGCACTCTTCGCAAGTACGAAACTGTAGGCCAGGGGTCAGGGGTCGGGGTTCAGGGGTCAGGGCCCCACCACTGGCCCCGAGCAATACCGATTTGAAGGTTGGACCGCAACGGGAGTCACCAGACGGCCTGAAATCCGGTAGGACTCAAGTTCCATTTCCGGCCGTAAACGTGTATACGTTTCGTTTCGCCCTTTTGGTCAACCACCTTGCCCCCATCGTGTGTCCACGCGAGCAGCCCGCCTCGCAAATTGTACATGGTGATGCCTCTTTCCTCTCGGAGCTTCCTGGCGAGTTTTCCACTTCGGTAGCTGATGGTGCAGTATCCGATGATGATGTCGTCCTTGTATTTCTCGACGTTCTCGACGAAATGGGCGTCCGTCACTGCGCCGGGGATCATGGAAACGCGCTGTTCCTCCGGGGTTCGCACATCGACGAAGACCACGCTCCCTCTCTTTGCGAGGTCCATGGCAAGACGGGGTTCCACGTCGATGACGCCAGGAAAGGACCGCTTCTTGTAGTCACTGTACATGCTTTCGATTTTTTGGTGCCTCTCTCCGTCATCGGCCGGATCACAGCAGAGGATCGCCGGCCCCAGTAGAAAGGCAAATGCCGTTACCAGAGAGGCAATCGATGGAGGGACGAGGAGCCTTGGGCCCGCTCTCTTGGAATTCCTCAAGGCGTTCATTCCTTCTCTCTTTGCGATCCCAGCGGAGGTCCTGGGGCCCCCCGGGCTATCTTCTTGCTGCCAATCCGACGGATACAAAAACCCAGGGCGCGACCAGGGCGCCGCCAAGGCCTAGTATCACGTAACGGACAAATCCAAAGACCAACTCGTGATCGGTGCCGGTTTCCAGGAGTCCGAGGCCCTGACGGAGAGCGAGCATAATCACCATCCCGACGAGGAAGCGGTTCGCCCTCTTCCACCAGATTCCGCCCGAGTCGAACCCGATCCATTTCCGCTCCGCGACGAAGCCGGCGCCCATCCCCGTCATGCTGGCAGCCGTCTTGACCTGGTATTCCTCGACACCGGGGGAAAGGAGCAGGATCAAGCACGGAAAGGCCAGGGCAGCGCCGAGTTGCAGGGGGATGCTTCGATCCGCCAGCCAGGCCTCGACTCCGGGTTCGAACCGGAGGTAGAGCAGGAGCAGGCCAACACCTATGACATAGCCCCCCAACAGATCGGTCGGGAAGTGGACCCCGAGATAGACACGGGACAGGGGGATGAGGACGACCAACAACCCAGCGGCCACCCACAGCCAGGCCCTGCGGGACTGGGAGGCCAGATAGCCCCAGATGACGACAGCACTCTGGGTGTGGCCGCTGGGAAAGCCCCCCCCGCCGGCATTCCACAACTTCTGGACGACCGGGTCGTATTGAAAGGGCCTGGGCTGTCCGGCAAACTCCTTGGCCAACGCGTTCACGGAGGAGGAAAGAAGGAACAGGACGATCAGCCTCGCTCCGAACCGGCGATCCACGCACCAGTAGATGAAGGGAAAGAAGACCAGGTAGAAGGTCTCGTTTCCCATCAGGGTCAGGACCTTGAAGGGGGTGTCGAGGGTGGGGCTCGCCTGCTGGAACCACAGGACGACACGAACGCCCCAGTCTAGGATGCCTTCCATGTAGCCATCTTCCCTTCCTCGCGGGGACAGATCCTCCATGCTAGCAGATAACCATTCTTCCACCAACCTTTTGACAGGCCCTCCAACTCTCCCTATACTTGCCGACTTCAGGCTTCACGATTCTATCCTGTCTGAGCCCCTCGTGCGTGATCCTTTGACAAAAAGAAGAACGAAGATGGATCTCGAACGTCTCTTCTATGCCAGGAGCATTGCTGTCGTCGGCGCATCCCCGACCATGGCGACCGGGAGGATGCCCTTCTACCAGATGCTCAAGATGACCGGGTATGAGGGGGCCGTGTATCCCGTGAACCCTGCGCACAAGGAGATCGACGGACAACCGGTCTATCCTTCCCTTGCCGAGATCCCCGATGGTGTCGATCTGGCCGTATGCCTGGTACCCGCCAGGTTTGCTCTCGAAACGCTCGAGATTGCCGTGAGAAGGAAGATCCGTTTCGTGCACTTCTTCACCTCCGGGTTCTCAGAGACGGGCAACAAGGATCTGGAAGAGGCCATGATCCGGATTGCCCGCCAGGGCGTGACGCGGATCGTGGGCCCGAACTGCCTGGGCGTTCACTGCGCCGAGTCCGGGGTGACCTTTGATCCGATGGTTGCACAGGAGGGTATCGGCACGGTGGCCTTCCTCGGTCAGTCCGGGGGGGTGACGAACAACTTCATGCGCATGGCCGGGGCCCGTGGGATCGGGATCAACAAGGCGGTATCCTTTGGCAATCAGATAGACCTGGCTGTAGAAGACTTCCTTGAATACTTTGCGGACGATGACGGGATCAAGGTGATTGCTGCATACATCGAGGACATCAAGGATGGCAGGGCCTTCCTGCGGGCGATCAAGAGGGTTACACCCTTGAAGCCGGTCATCATCCTGAAGGGAGGCGTTACGGGGCAGGGGGCCAAGGCGGCGGCAAGCCACACGGGTGCGATAGCCGGTGACTATCCCATCTGGTCCGCCGTGATGCGCCAGTACAACTGCATCGAGGTGTACACGGAAAGGGAGATGGTCGATGTGGTGATGCTGGCCACGTCGGCGAAGATCCCGGCAGGCCTCAGGATTGGTTATCTGGGTGCGGGCGGGGGCACATCCGTGTTGTTCACGGATCTTGCTGCCAAGGCCGGACTCTCCATGCCCGAGCTGAGCAAGAAGACACAAGACAGCATCGGTGAGAAGATATCGGATGTGAACACGAGCACCCAGAACCCTGTCGACATGGGGGCCTTCGGGTTTGACTACAAGATCATGACCCATGCCATGAGGGAGCTGGACCATGACGAAAACATAGATGTGCTCATCATCTATCTGTCTCTCGACTTCCTGAATCTGTTCGAGCGCAAGCGGCTGGAAAAAGGACTTCATGCCATCGGGTCGGCGGCCAAGGAACTCACGAAGCCGGTGATACCCATCCTTGCGAGATCTGCCGATGACAAGCCCCGTCTCGAAGAGATCAGGCTGCTGGCTCTCTCCATCTTCAGGGATGCGGGCATGGCTATGTACAACTATCTGGAAGACGCTGTCCTGGCCATCCGCGCCGTCCTGCCCTGGAGCGTTCGCAGAAAGGGGAGCGGAGATCGGCCCTGAGATGAGACCGGGCTAAACCCACCAACAGAGGGTTCCTCCTCTTTGTTGACCCCCCAGACGATCCTGCAGAACCGTTCTCGGCCATTGTACAGTTGCTTTACGGGTGTAAACGCAGCTTACGGGCAGTGGCCCATTCCAGATGTGCCCCCATCTAATAAAGTATAAATTTTTCAAATGGTTACATGAAATCCAACCGGTTGGCACAAGGGTTGCTCCAACAACCTATCAAAGAACGAACCCAAACGGGGAGGGAAGGAAAATGAGAACGGACGGACAGACGATCAGAGGAAATGAGACGGTTGCCCTGCAGCTGGATCTCGAGGCGGTCAGGGAGTGGGCGAAGACGACCTTCACGAAGGAGAGGATTGTAGGCGTCGTTGTCAGCGTGTCCACCGTGACAGTCCTGGGAGTGGTTCTGTTCACTCTGCATAGGGCCATGGAGAACTCCACGATCGTGGGCTTTTAGGACAGCAAAAACGTGCCCTGCCAAGGCATTACACGAAGGGGGAAGAAGATGTTGGCAAGCAGGAACCCACGGAAAGAGCATGGCACTGCCGAATTCTGGTCTTTCTGGGATGATCTGAAGGAGCGGGCCGGAAGGAAGATCACGAATGAGAAGATCGCCCGGAACGGTCTCGCATTCGCGGGGGCAGTGTCAGTGTGCTACGTGGCTGTCCGGATCGTCCAGGGTGTACAGAATTACGTGGTGTCTGCTTACTGAGGATTCGCAGCCACTCGATACCCGCCTTCCATGGGATTCCTTGATTTGGGGTCGAGGAGCCGATACCATTCCGCGGATGAAATGCAAAACTCTTCAACAAGCCGGCGTTGCGGCCGGATGGGGAATCCCGTTTCCTGACAAGCCGGTTCAGCCGTTGCCCGTTCGTCTTCGATGAAAGCAGGGATGCTCTTTATCGTTAGTGCCTTCCTCCTGGCATATGGGGGTCTGCACTACTACATCTACAAGAAGGCCATTCTGGTCTTCTCTTCCGGCCATTGGTTTATTCTTACCCTGCTGGGTCTTCTCGTTGTTGCACCGATCCTGACCGAACTGCTGAGCCATGTCGGTCTTGCCAGGCTTGCGGTTCCCGTCGGCCGGATCGGATACACCTGGATGGGCTTTGCCTTTCTGTTCTTTTCGTTCTCTATTCTGCTGGATTGCTACCAACTCTGCGTGAAGGCCGGTGGCAGACTGCTGGGGGTTGATGCATCCGCAATCGTGCTTTCGCCGTTCTTTTCGGCCTTTGCGATCGCTGCGCTGGCCATGGTAGCGACCGGCTACGGTTTCTTCGCTGCCAGACAGGTCAACGTGGAGTGGGTAGGGATTTCGTCACCAAAGCTGAACAAGATGTCCGAGCCCTTTCGCATCGTCCAGATCTCCGATCTTCACCTGAGCCTGTTCAGTGACGAGACATACCTGAATCGTCTTGTTGAAACCATCGAGTCGCTTCATCCCGATGTGGTCGTGTCAACAGGCGACTTGGTCGACATGCGGCAGGATCACTTGGGTGGATTTGCAGACATACTCAACGAACTGAATCCCAGATTTGGAAAACTCTCGGTAACGGGAAACCATGAAGCGTACCTGGGTCTCGATAAAGGCTTGGCAGCTACGAATCGGGCCGGTTTCAAGATGCTCTCGTATCAGGGGGTCAATGTGTGGGGCATGATCAACATCGTGGGGGTGGACGATCCGGCGGTGTCGTACCGTCTCAAGGTGGACGGATCCGCCGAGAGGGCTGTACTGGAGCGCTATCCGGAAGGGGAGTTTACCGTGCTGTTGAAGCACCAGCCTGTCGTGGATCGAGCGTCGGTGCCATCCTTTGACTTACAATTATCAGGGCACACGCATGGGGGGCAGATCTTCCCGTTCCATTGGCTGACCAAATTGGCGTATCCCGCCAAAACGGGCCTGTCACAAGTAGGCAGGGAAACATGGCTCTATGTAAGTCGTGGGACAGGGACATGGGGGCCACCCATTCGCTTCCTTGCTCCCCCCGAGGTGACCGTCTTCGAGTTGCAGCCCGAGCCACCTTGAGATGTGTGAAGAAGGGGTGAGGACAGTGCAGATATGGGTCGACGCAGATGCGTGCCCCAAGGTCATCAAGGAAATCCTGTATCGTGCGGCCGAGAGGGTAGGTGTTCCCCTTACGCTCGTCGCAAATCGGCCTTTGCGCATCCCTCCGTCGCCCTACATCAGGGCCCTTCAGGTGCCTAGGGGTTTCGACGTGGCTGACAACCAGATCATTGATCAGATTCAAGCCGACGATCTGGTCATCACGGCCGACATTCCCCTGGCGGCAGCCGTAATCGAAAAGGGCGGTCACGCCCTAGATCCGCGAGGGGAACTCTACACGGAAAGCAACGTCCGAGAGCGCCTTTCCGTTCGTGATTTCATGGACGAACTGAGAAGTACCGGAGTCGTCACGGGCGGCCCTTCGGAGTTCAGTCAGGGCAACCGCAAGGCCTTTGCAAACGAATTGGATCGTTTCTTGAGACAATGGGCAGAAGATTGAGAAGATGAACACCTCCGAAATCATGCAGCTTGCTGTCGACCTGGCAGGGATGGACGCCGTTTCTGCGGACAGTGGCATCTTTCGGCCACGGGAATAGGTTTGCATTTTCTCCTTCATATGGAGTATAGAAAGAACGTTGTGGGCAGACTCGGAAATGAAGAGGAAGGGTGCAGCGTTTCCATAAACTTTTCGGACGAGTTTGGGAGGGAGAGATGATGCTCAGGGCAACCATCGCTGCGGCACTGCTGTATGGCTTTGTGGGCCTGGGGGGATTGATCGGGTGTGGAGACGACACGGGCGCCTGTTATGAGGGGATCGTTTGCAGGGACACAACGCAGGCAGACTGCGGTGGGATATGGCAAGACGACCTGGATTGTGATTGATCGGGAAGGAGTTCTCCCCTGCTGAAGAGGATGGATCCTCTCGCGATTGGTAATTGTCTGTTCCCGGTCGCGGGCCATTGAGGGGGCGGGGCCGCCTCGATCTACTCTGCAACGGTCGGAAACCCCTCCGGATACGTCCGGTGGCTTATGGCGTGGTTCTCCACGTCCTCTCGCAGGTACCAGAGCCGGAGGTTTTGATTCGAGAGCCAGAGAGGCAGCTGGTCGGCGTAGTGCTCATCACCGGTGTGTCCGCTCTGGCCGCCGGGTAGTACATTGTAGGTCGTCCACTCGCCCTCCTTCATCTCCACGCAGAACCGGAAGGCCGGGCCCTCACCCTGATCGTACGGGAGGGTTTGAATCTTTCCCTCCGCCGTTACGATCGGGTATTCCGCCGGGTCCACGCTGTGTTGGCCGCCGTCGTTCTCGAAGGGTCCCTGACTCAGATCATCCCAGACCGGGTGCACGAATTTCTTCCTGTGTGCTTCTCCCCACCGCCAGGTTTCCATCTCCCGCTCCGGACCGAAAAAGGTGGTCAGCTGGGCAACCGCGCTTTCCAGTGAGGCCACCATCTGGTCGTCTTTCGTCTCCACCTGGCCGGTCCCCTTGTCATCGAAGTAGTCTCGCCCGCTATCCGGCCCTCTTCCGGCCAGCCATGCGACCAGATCGCGTCCGACAATCTGTGACAGGTATGGCCCCG
>Ga0180438_10007317_pt1 | contig 14443 bp, 16 predicted proteins | sample SS_ome_12_FD_132455 | JGI IMG/M metagenome (GOLD analysis project Ga0180438, IMG submission 132455) | Hypersaline lake sediment archaeal communities from the Salton Sea, California, USA - SS_3_D_2 metaG | ecosystem: Environmental > Aquatic > Non-marine Saline and Alkaline > Hypersaline >...
GCTAAGATGTCTAAGGCTGTCTCGGATAGCTGGACTGATCCAGATAACAACCGGTTGAGATTAGAAGCTTTGCGTGACAGGAACTCAGAGAGGTACTACGAGGATCCAGAGCATCGCGAGAAGATGCTAGAGAATCTCGGAAGAGCCCCGAATAATCATGAGGTACTATCCGTCGAGAGTTGCTCTGAAACTGAGGATACGTATGATATCTCAGTTGATACGTATAGGAACTTCGGATTGACTGCTGGGGTCTTTATCCACAACTCCGAGGACGAGTTCTGGCCTGTCAAGGAGAACACGAACAGCAGAGTCGAGAACATCGCAGGTCTCGGCAACGTCGGCGAGATGGTCGATATCGATCACTTCCGCGACAAGTTCTTCGGGTCGTTCGGAGCTCCCAAAGCCTACTTCGGATACGAAGGAGACGTCAACGCCAAGGCAACCCTCTCCTCCCAGTCGATCCGTTGGGCTCGATCTGTCGGTGCTCTTCAGCATGCTGTCCGTCAAGGACTTACACGTCTCTGTCAGATCCACCTGGCGTACAAGGATATGGACACGGATGCTCACAAGTTCCGTGTCATGATGGTGACTCCGTCTGTTCTTGAACTCCTGGATCGTCTCGAAGCGTGGCAGGTCGTGGTCGACGTTGCACAAGCTCTCGCAGGTCTGGGAGAGACTCTTGGTCTCGACAAGCTCGAGTGGACGATCTACATCCTCGAGAACACGTTGTGGCTACCGAAGCAGGACATCAAGAAGTTCGTCAAGCTCCTCAGGAAGTCTGCCAAGGCGAACCAAGCACCTCCACCTTCCGACGACTCTGGAGACGAAGAGCCACCCGACGACTCGGATCAGGACCAGGAAGAAGCCAAGCGCGAGAGACTCACCGAGATCGATCAAGCGATCTCTCGTCTCACGAGACAACGAGTTGTTTACGGCGCTAAGGAATCTGAGCTACCCAACCGCTCTGCCTCATGACTCTAGAGGAAGACATCAGAGAAAGGCTAGAAGTAGCCAATCTCCCTGCCGATGACCATACGACCTGGCTCGTCCTTGAAGAGCTCAAGAGGATGACCGAAGGTAAGGCCATTGGTACAGTCAAAGGTCCTCTGGATCCTTCCAAGCAGCAACAGATCCTACAACGACACCAACAGCGTAGGTTCGTCAGTTCTCTCCGGCAGCATGCGAAGCAGGCAGCGAAGCTCCTCCTCAAAGAAGGTGCTGCTCTCGAGAAGCAACTCCTGACATTGATCCACAAGTATCGTCAGGGCGATATCACCTTCACTAAGCTGAAGAAGGATACGAGGACTGCGATCTCTGCGTCAACTGAGATGGCCTTCCGTCTAGGTGTCAAAGCTGCAGGGCTTGTGGGGCCTACGGGAGGGACCGCACAGCTGACTCCTCATGAACGTCGATGGATCAAGTCCTACCTACGCGAGGAGCTCAAGCACTGGGATGGCTTCCTCGGCGACGTCGTCATAGGTCAGTCCTGGCAGAAGACGATGACACGTGTGCGTAACTACGCGCGCACGATCAAGTCTGCCTATGAGTCTGCTCGTGTCCTTTCTGTCGGTACGGACGTAGTCATACACTGGGAACTCGAGTCGAACAACCCGTGTCCTGACTGCAAGCTGCTGTCAAAGTACTCCCCGTACACGGCTGATACCCTTCCGACAACTCCGAAGGGTGGTCAAACCCGCTGTCTAGCGTACTGCTACTGCAGTCTCCGCATCGTCAAAACAACACCGGACGCGGTCGAGAAGGTCCGGAAGAAGAACAAATCAGCCAAATGGTATCTCGACAAGATCAAGAAGAATCAGAAGAAGCGCAAGTAGATCCCGGTCCGAAGAAGTACGGTCGTCTGGCGAGGATGTTCCGGGAAGGCTACGTCGCGGTCCACATATACGTGAACGTCTACAAGAATCGGACGTTCTACGATATCGTGATTGCACGGAAGATCCGCAAGAACGGAAAGCAAGAGTACGTCCGCGGAGCCAATCTCAAGCCGACAGACCTCCCAGCTTTGGCAGTTCTGCTGAGGGCTGCAGACGATTATCTCAAGTCCGTCGATTCCGGTAAATAATCCGACCCGTTAAGAAATGCAGCGCCCTTAAGGGTTGAGGTGGGCGTTCTGCCTCGCCTTCGAGATTCCAGTTGAGTCTGCTGCTCTCTAGGTTCTTCCTACGGAGCAGCGCTGTACATTTGCTGAGTTTGCTGAGTAGGAGTCTAACATGCCAAAGTTGTCCGACTTACCTGCCGTCGGAACGGAAGCTTACCGACGTCTTTCGTTCCATGAGCAGCTAGAGATCGCGTCGCTCCAACTCTTCTCTCCGGAAGAGTACGACCAGAAGGTCGGGAAGTCCAGTGTAGCTAGCCCCTCCGCTGGACTTCCCGACCTCCCTTATCCTCAACAGCAGTACGAAGTTGAGGACCTTCCTGTCTCCTTCCTCCACAAATACTGGGCAGGCTACAAGTGCTCGTACCGCGAGCAGTGGTACCTGAACCTCAATGGTTCTCGTGGTATCACTCCTCTGGACGAGTATGGCTACGACGTTGACTGGTTCGTCAACCTCCGTGCCTTCAACTTCTCCATCCTCAGCCTGACTCCCGCGATCCACTACATTCTCACCTGGGTCCGGGCTCTCGCACACCGCAACGATACTTCCGAGAAGGCCTTGCTCGACTCGTGCAAGGTCTACACATATATCGCCCACCACGACGATGACCTGCCCATGCGCAAGAATCGCCGAGGACAGTGGGAGCTAGATCCTGTCGAGACGTACCTCGCCGCTTTGAAAGAGTACTGGAGTTTGACGTCCTTTGACGAACTCAACGAGTACCACCCGATGGTCGAGCCCTGCGAAGAGCTCGACTACATCTCCTGGCACGAGTTCTCCATCTACTCCCAGGCGAAGTACCGTCATCGCAGATGGTTCTACCCTGTCGTCCCTAACAAACTGTTCCTAGCTCGGAGATTCTCGATCAAAGAGTGGGACTTCATCGACAAGAGAGCATGAAAATACTTCGAGACACCATCTGGACTGAAGTACTTGATGGTACTGACGAGGAAATTGACGACCTGGTCAATGTCCTTACGTTCGAGGTTGACGATGAGCGAAGGTGTCTCTTCGATGAAGTGGAGAACAGGTTCTACACGGGGCTCATCCCGTTTCTGGAGACGCATGGGTTCAAGTTCGAGATCGAGAAGGACATGGCTCCGACACCACAGGTCCCAGTCAAGGATATCGTTGTCGACGAAGACATCCTCGAAGGTGTCCAGCTACGCGACTACCAGGTCCTCGCTGCTCGAAAGACTCTCCACTTCGGTCGTGGAGTGGTCCAAGCACCGACAGGAAGTGGGAAGACTGCGATGGCTGCGTCAGCTATCCAGCATGCTCGTACTTACGGCATTGCTGATACCTTTGTTGCTCTCACGCCTTCTGTCTTTCTTATGCAGCAGATGGCGAACGAGTTCGAGAAGTTCGGGCTCGGGGAGGTGATCCGTGTCGGAGGCAAAGACAAGTTCCCTCGACTGCGAAAGGGTCGAGACATTGCAGTATTCGTCGTCAACTCCGCAGTTAACGCTCTGCAGAAGAATCGGAACGGAGCTGGTGACTTCCTCCGTGAGGCTGACATGCTCATCCTCGAAGAAGCGCACCATACGAAGGCTATGTCGTGGGCTAAGGTTGCATCCCACTGCTATGCTCCGCTTCGACTTGCATTCACTGCGACAGTCCACGAAGACCCTGAACACTGGTCTTATGGAGATCTTGTCCTACTTGGACTCACCGGCAAGATCTTCTACGAACTGCGGAGCAAAGAACTCCGACGACGTGGATATCTAGCAGATCCTCTCGTCACGATCCTCAAGGTCAAGACCGGAACCATCCCAGCCTGGTCTTGGCACAACGTCTACCAGAAAGGAATCGTAGGCAACAAAGTTCGCAATTCGATGATCGTGAGTCTCGCCTCCTCGATCTACGAAGGAGGTCACAAGATCATGATCTTCGTAGGCCAGAAGAAACATGGACACCATCTGGCGAAGCAGCTTGCTTGGATGGGCTGTGAAACAGTGTTCGTACATGGTGGTAGCACGGCACATCTGTACAACACTCGCGGTGAGTGTTCCACGAAGACGTGGTCGGTTAACGACATAGGCCACTACGTCAACTCGAGGGAACGATGCATTCTGATAACGACTCAAGTTCTGGACGAGGGTCTGGACGTTCCGGTGATCAATGTTCTGATCATGGCGACCGGGATGGAGAAGTACCGGAGAACAGTACAGCGTTGTGGTCGAGGCATGAGGCCGAAGGAGGGCCAGAACCGGGTCTTCATTTTCGACTTCTACGACGAGAATCACCGCTACCTGGAGAAGCATTCAAAGTACAGAATGTGGACATACAGGGAGGAAGAGTACGAGATCAGCGAGTCATTAGAACAGACGATGGAGGTCCTGGGGTGTCCGGTGGTGGTCCTAAGAAGTCTGCTGAGGGGCCTCTAGCACAGGCCACCTACGCAATCGGTCGTGTCGCAGAGTTCTATGGTCTGAGTCTGCGCCGCTTGCTAGGGACTGCACGGAACAAGCATGTCGCTCGACCTCGTCAAATCGCAATGTGGCTCTGCCGTAACATCTATGACCTGTCCTTCCCAGACATAGGACGTGTGATCGGTCGGGACCACTCGACAGTTCTGAATGGCTGTGACAAGATCTCCCGTCTACTCAGGCAGGATCCTGCGTTCGCAGATGAGCTGGATCGTCTGGTTCGTTTCATCGATCCTCGACATAGGATCCTAGAGTCCACGTATCGGTTCGTGCTGAACAACGAACAGATACTGAATCTGCCTGAGCTCAGCGAACAGATCATGGAGATAGCGTGCGATCGATCTGTCAATTCGGTCGAAGTTACGTACCGTCTCCTCCGAGGAACTCCTCCTGAAACTCCTCCTGGCCAAGAACGATTCCTTCCGACCCGACAAGGAAAGCAAGGCCCTTAAGGTGGGTGCCTCCGAGCCCTTGTTCGACCTGATATCCGAAGGGAGAAGACCTGTGAAGATACGCAAGATCGAAACGACAGTGGATCTGAAGCTGAACCTCGCCAACTACGAGTCTGCTTCGGAGCCGATCACTCTCAAGGCAGACCTCGAGGACGGGGACGATCCGGACAAGTGTGCTGCAGAGCTCTACGCTCAAGCCACGCGTCTCTGGGCGAAGGAGATGCTCAGGAAGCTCCGAGTCGTCCGCAACTACCGCCAGGACAAGGCACAGTTCGATGTCGCCTGCGAGAAAGCTATCTCCGAGCTGAAGAAGCTCGCTACCTCCTAGACAGCAAGTACGAGTCGAGCTTCGCCGCATGCCAGCAGAGAAGGAAACGTACGGCTACTCTGAAGAGTTCCAGGTCAGCATAGCTGCTCTGTTGCTCAGAGAGCCTACATTCATCCGGGACTACGGAGACGTCGTCGATCCGACGTACTTCGATCATCCTAGTTTGACATCTCTCGTTCGGATCGGAAAGGACTGCTTCGACAAGCATGGCGAAGTTCCCAGCAAGTCTCTTCTGGTAGAGGAGGTTCGTGACTTCTGCACATCCTACCGTGTGCCAAAGGACGACATCGAAGACATCTTGTCGAAGGTAGACAAGGTGTACAAGCAGAAGCTCTTGGATACGAATGCTGTCCGAGAGCGTGTCGTCCGATTCGGACAACGACAGGCGATGCGTCAAGGTCTGGTGCAGATCGCAGAACTGGTCGAGACTGACTCTGGGTTCGATCGAGCTGTCGACATCATTGAAGGTGCTCTGCGTGTAGGATACAATGCTAACGAGCTCGGGCTCTCGTTCATCGAAAGCATTACCGAGATACCCAAGCTGGCCCGTCGTGAAGATCGTGGGTTCGTCCACAAGATCCCGACAGGATTGAAGAAGTTCGACGACCAGACGAACGGTGGTATCGGTCGTGGTGAAATATGGACTGTCCTAGGGCAATCTGGTCAAGGCAAATCGCAGTACCTCGTCAACATGGGTGCTGCGGCGGTTGAACATGGTATCCCTACGGTCCACATCACTGTCGGAGATCTCGACGAGGAAGACGTTGGTATCCGATACGCAGCGAATCTCACGAAGTGCTCTGCGTTCGACGTCATCAAAGAAGACCCGATCTTCCTCCGTCGTGCTGCCAAGATCAAAGAGGCAGCGGAGTCGTATCTCCGCATCAAGTACTACGATCCTGGCTTCGTTACAGTTGCTCACATCAAGGCATACCTATCGAAGATCTACTCTGTCGAAGGTATCCGTCCTGGTCTGTTGATCCTGGACTACCCGGACGAGTTCAAGAAGCCTAAGTCCAACAGCGACTACGAAGCCATGGGAGAGATCTACTCCCAGATCAAGGCGCTCATCAACCAGTACAACTGTGCTTGCTGGACTGCGTCGCAGGTCCATCGTTGGTTCCCTCGGCACAAGAACGATGTTCTCACGAGGAACAACATCGCCGATTCTGCGAAGAAGGTGCACAAAGCAGATGGTCTGGTCTCTATCAACCAAACCTGGGACGAAGCGAACGCAGGCAAGGCCAGGCTCTGGTGTGACAAGAACCGCCGAGGTAGTCAGTTCTTCTTAGTGCCTCTCGATGTCGACTGGGGCTCTTCGATGATCAAAGAAGGATCGTTGCTGGATGACAGCAAAGAAGACTAAGTCGTTCTGGGACGACTTCAAACAAGGACTCAACCAGTCCACCAGGTGGCGGTGGGTTTGGATCCTGTGGCTCCTACAACTTCTGGTTGTAAGTGTGGTGCTCTACCGATGCTGCTCAAACACCTAGAAGCATCTCTCGGACGTTGTAAGGGTCGCTCTGGGACTGGAGAGTTCCAGTTCGATTGTCCGTTCTGTGGCAAGCGCAAAGGCAAGCCAGACAAGAAAGGCCACCTGTATGTCAACCCTGACCGGATGCTTCACGGTATCCGTGGGTGGTACTTCTGTCACCGCTGCGAAGCACGTGGTCCTCTTAGTAGGATCATCAAAGGCTACGCAGGCGAGCGCACGAAGAAACAGTTAAGCAACTGGGCTCAGTTCGTGATAGAACTGAAGCGAGCGAGGAAACGAGAAGTCGTGGAACGAGAAAGTCCGAAAGTCTCACTCCCTGAAGATTACGTACCTGTAGTCAAAGGAACTCAAGCGTACGAGTATCTTCATGCTCGGAACATCTCCGACGAGATCATCGACGAGTACCGCATCGGCTTCGGGACTAAGAATCTCCTGAACGTCCCTCCTGAAGAGCGTCGTAACTTCGCTGGCTCGGGTAGGATCATATTCCCAGACTTCGACCAGCACGGAGAGGTCTTGTACTGGGTGGCGAGAACCTACAAGGGGCACAAGGTCAAGTACAAGAACCCAGCCAATGCAGATGCCAGAGACAAAGTGTTCAACCTGGCTCGTGCGATCGAGTACGAAGATGTCATCATCACCGAAGGTGTCATCTCTGCTATCGCTGCTGGCCGCAACGCGGTAGCCACTTACGGTAAGGATGTAACCTCGAAGCAGGTGTCGATGTTGTCGGCTGCTGGCTTCTCGAAGTATTACGTTGCTCTGGACGGAGATGCTCTGAAGCGGGAGAGACGGTCTGTCGTTAGACCTCCCGCATTGAAACTTGCGGAGACGTTGCAGGCACGAGGCCACGAAGTCTGGATGGTGGTCCTACCATACGATGAAGATCCTGCCTCGGTCGAAGACTTCTCCCGATTCTTGGAGGCTGCGAAGCGCTATGACTTGGCTCTCTCGGTAGACCTCTTGCTGAGTGCAGAAAGCTGATACTCTAAACCGTAGAATCGTCGACAAATGGCGATTCTAACACTTGTAAACCCCCGTAATCATAGGGGAATTTTCGTACCCGCCCGCGTCGATTTCTTTGGTAATTTCGGCCATTTTGGGGCATAATAAGGCTGGGCGGGTTCGTCCGGCCTGGAGGCCTCGGCGAAAACCCTATGATTCCGCGGGTTTACGGGTGTCGAAATGCTCGGAGGAAACTGCTGTGGACAAGTTCAAACTACGCATGACTGGCAAGACCGATGCTCGAGGGAAGAGGGTTTTCTACTGTCTGTGCAACATGCCTGTCATGCTCGACTTGAACGACTGTGTCATCAACTTCTTCGAAGACAAGGACGGGAAAGGAGGTGAACTCGTTGTCCGACACTTCGAGGTGGACGAGAATGGAGATTCGAAACCGTAAGGCGTTAGTCGCCTGAATGACAAGCGAAGGATAGCACCGATGATCTAGGTCGCTACGAATGCTGAAAGCTAGAGGGGCTAATGGGGTCAAATGCTGCTGAACTTGAGTTCGTGGAAACTCTGCGAACATTTGAACCTCTGATATGGTACGCTGCGAACCGCTACGAGATCCCAGGCGTACTTCTTCCGGAGGACTTGTACCAAGAAGGGTTGATTGCTTTAGAAGATGCTCTCGTAGAACACTGGGACCATCCACCGGACTCCGAGGAGTTCGCTCGTGCGTTCAAATCCCGGTTGTTCCACCGAGTGCACGATGTACTGAAACGACACAAAACACAGAGTAGGGACTGGCGCAAAGAAGTCCGTGCGCTACTGGACGAGGATGATGAAGACGACGGTATCGTCGCACGGCTTCGACAGTCCACGTTCCCTCCTCCAGACCGAGGTTTGGAGCTTCGAGACTTGACGAGGTTCCTGGAGCGACTTCGTGATGACTTGAAGCAGGCTTCGCTGGAAGGGTCTCTGTGGGGTAACTCAGCTGACGATGCTCTCGAGATACTCGAGATCGTCTCGGACGACGAGTACGAGATCCCGAAGCATATTCGAGATCTGTACGAACGGATGCCTACTCACATGACGAACGCCATCCTGGGCGAGATCACTGGGTGGGACAGAATGAAAGTCAGACGTGCGCTGAAACGTCTTCGTAAACATGCTCGAACCATAGCTCGCCAGTTCGGCTACCAAATCCCCGAGGAGTGAAATGTCAAGACTAACTCAAGAACAGGTGAAGAGCGCGCCTCAGACAGCGCGTAAGATCTATCTCGCAGCAGGCTGGTTCAGTCCTGGTCAGATGGAGAGGATGAACAAGACTCTCGAAGTCCTCAGGGAGTGGGAGGTAGCGAGACAGGGTCGGGAGATCTACGCTCCCTACTACGACCTCCTGTGTCCTCCGGATGCAGACGACGAAACTCGAGACAAGATCTACAACACGAACGTCGAGAAGGCGGCTGAAGCAGATGTCATCGTTGCTGTGACTGACGAGAAGGACATCGGCACTCTCTTCGAGCTCGGCTACGCTGCTTGCGCTCGAGACATGTGCGCCGTTGCACCTCATCCTCTGCTCGTCGGGTGTGCGTACACTCTCGGCGACCGTCCGTTCAACCTGATGCTCGCGAAGGGCCTCGATGTCGTCTGCAAGACGTACGGCGAGCTCCGAGACTTCCTCCTCCGTAGCATCGTTCCTCAGAACCAAAACCAAGTAGAGTAGGAGGTGGAGTCGTGGCTCCTGACGTAAGGGAAGAACATCCTGAAGGTACTTTGAACATACGAGCCATGCTCACCGGCTCAATTAAGCGACTGGCTCATGTCTATCGCTTCTCCTCCCTTCCAGTGATCCGTAGGGAGAACGTTGCGGAGCATACGTGCTTCGTGTCGATCTTCTGCCTCCTCATCGGCAAGGATCTTGAGCAGCGAGGGTGGAACGTAGACTACGAAAAGCTGCTGAAGAACTCGCTGCTACACGACATCGACGAGTCGCTCTCTGGTGACTTCCTTCGCTGTGTGAAGTACGGTATCCCTGGGCTCAAGCAACTCCTCGATGAAGCCAGCCATGGCTTCATGAAAGACATTGGAGACCAGCTCAAGATCGACTTGATCCCGGACTGGAAGGACGCGAAGGACGAGTCTCTGGAAGGTAGTGTCCTTGCAGTTGCTGATCTCCTCGGTGTCATCTCCTACGTCCTCGAAGAGTTCGCTGGAGGCAACCGGCATCTGCTCTACATTCTCAAGGAAGTCGACGGGTACTACGAGAGGTTGGAGAAGACGATCCAGTCTCCTATGATGAAGTATGTTCGTGACGCTCGTAAGCTGATCCTCGAGATCCACGAGCAGTTCGCGAATCCTCTCTACCCTACTCTGATGGAGCCAAACGATGTCCCAGAAAGCGCGAGGAACTCGTAGCAAGCGAGTTGCGAAGGTGATGGAGGAGGGTGTGAAGCTCTTCTCCAACAAGAACGACGACTACGGTGATGCCTATGTGCTCGCATCCGATGTCATGCAGATCCTGGTACCGGACAAGAGCAAGGTCGTCACTCGTACGCAGCAGATCGTCTACCACAACATGTACGTCATCGTGTGCAAGCTGCTGCGTGCTTGCAACCTTCTGTTCAACGAGAAGTTCGGTGAGCAGAAGGTGAACGACGAAGCGATCGCGGACTCGCTTCGTGACGGTGGTGTCTACTTCAACATGATCGCCGAGGTCGTGGACGATCGTGCAAACATCGAGCAGGAGTTCGGACAATGATGGACGAAAGAGACGTAGCAGACCTCAGCATCTACCAGTGCAAGTGCAAGCCATTGCACGACTACATCCTCGTGCGAGTGGTGGACAACCCGAACGAACGGACTCCTGGTGGGATCATCATCCCTCAGACTGCCGAACAGCAGCCTGTCGCACAGGTGATCGACAAGGGACCTGGCAGGAAGGATGCTCCGTCCACGATCCCGGAGGACATCGAAGTCGGAGACCTCGTCATCCTCCAGAAGTACATCGGGACGAAGGTCGACCTCAATGGTACCATCTGTATGATGGTGAAGTACTATGACGTTCAAGGGATCCTGGAGTTCTACGACCGTCATGGTGAGAGGTTCCGTCCGGAGATTCCCGAGCACTTCTTCACGGTCGGTGAGTCGAAGAAAGAGGAAAGCAGGCTGGTGAGATAGCACATGGCCTTGTTCGAGAAACCGAGGTGCACGAAATGCCATCTGCACCTCGGTGCTACCAACGTGAAGGTGAAGTCCAAGGGCAGCGATCGTCCTATGGTCCTGTTCGTCGGTGAAGCTCCGGGTAGATCGGAGGATGCGAAAGGTTCGTGCTTCGTCGGCAAAGCAGGTCGAGACTTCGACAAGCTCATGGACGTTTCTGGTCTCCCTCCGGAGTACTGTAGGTGGACGAATGTTGTCCGCTGTATTCCGTGGAACAACGACCAGAGCTCCTTCCGTATCCCGACGCAAGGCGAGATCGAAGCCTGCATGCCGTATCTGGAAGCGGAGATCCTGCAGAAGGATCCTGTCTTCATCGTGCCTCTCGGCAACACTGCTCTACATGCTCTGTTGCCGAAGGCACCGAAGATCGGTACTGCTCGCAAACGTCGGTTCTATCTCGAACTCCCGTCGCTGAAGTTCCGGTTCCGTAAAGCACTGAATTGGGCGAAGTCGAAGAAGCTCTACACAGGAGACGAGTCCGATCCATTGCTCCCTCCAGAGGAACCGAACGACAAGTCAATGCAGAAGTACCTTGCTGCGGCTGAGTCGTTCGGATTCCCTCACATCGAGACGAAGTTCTTCACGGTCTACCCCTCCTACCACCCATCCGCAGCAGCCCGAGGCAACAAAGCAGCTGAGCTCGCTATCGTTGAAGACCTAGGCTACCTCCGATCCCAGGTTACTGGAGACCGAGGCATCCCGTTCGGAGACTACGAGTACCTCGATCAGCTTGAGGACATTCGTGTCGGATACGACTTGATCAAGTCGAAGTATCGCAACGGCGAGATCTCCTGCATCTGTGTCGACCTCGAGACCAACGGTCTATCACCGTACTTGACGAAGGACGCGAAAGTCCTCCTGTGGTCGGTCGCGTACGGAGAAGGCAAAGCGTTCACGGTTCCGTTCCAGCATCACGAGTCGCCGTTCGCGAACGATCCTCTCGCTCAACGAGCCATTGTGTCGATGACACAGGATTTGCTGGAGACGGTCCCAGTTACGAACCACAACATCAAGTTCGACTTGCAGTGGTTGGCTCTGATCGGTATCCATATCTCCACGCTCAAGATCGCTGGCGACACGATGCTGTCGAGTTGGACCTTGTGGAACGACACGATCAAAGACCACAGCTTGGAGACGTTGGCTACGCGCCACACTGGTATGATCTCGCACAAGGAGGAGATGGACCACGCTCTCGAAGATGCTGCTCTAGCCTTGATGGAAGCAGGTGAAGAACGAGAGCCTACTATGGACGACATCGATATCGACATCGTCCATAAGTATTGTTGCGCTGACGTAGACAGCTGCCTCCGACTACATCATATCTTCGAAGGTATGATGGCAGAACAGAATCTTGTCGAGCCACACCACAAGGTATGCGTCCCAGCAATCTTGCCGACTACAGCGATGGAGATCGCAGGAGTTCGTTGTAATCGGAGGATGCTGGCCGAGACCAAGAAAGAGTACGAAGGCAAGTTCAAAGAGTACTACGAGCAGTTGGATGCATGGGGTCTCTCAGACCAGATCATCCAAGCTCTCAACATCGCGAAGCGTGAGAAGGCTCGCGCAGCAGGTAAGAAGCCACCCAAGTTGGTGGACTCCTTCAAGCTGACAGCCGCTGCTGCGAAGGGAGCTCTGCTCTTCGACGTACTGGAGTTCGAGCCTAAGGAGTACGGCAAAACCGGTCCCTCGGTAGACAAGGCTGTCATCGGGGACTTGATGGAACAGTGCACGAAGCACATTGGTACATACCTGGACGAAGACGGGTCGTGGTCTCATAAGCTGAAAGTGATCGAACTCGTTCGAGACTTCACGAGAGACCAGACCATCTACAGTCGGTACATCAAGCCAATCCCCGACTTCATCGATCCGAACGACGTAGTCCACACGAACTTCGGGATCCGCACTACGAGGACAGGGAGGTACAACTGCAGGAAGCCTAGCTTCCACCAGATGCCGTGGAAGTCTGTCGTCAAGAAGACGTTCATCCCTCACCACCCACACGGTCTCATCCTCTCCGTCGACTACTCCCAGATGGAGCTCCGTGTCCTTGCGTCGGTAACTGGCGACGAGGACATGATCGAGGCGTTCAGGTCTGGTGCTGACATCCACCGGCTGATCTCGTCGATGGTCTTGAACAAGCCTCCTGAAGAGGTGCTCGACGCAGAACGTCGAAGGATGAAGACGGTCGTGTTCGGTTTGATCTACGGCCGAACGGCTCGTTCGATCGCTGCTCAGGAACACATCTCTGAACAGGCAGCGCAGGATCTCATCGACAAGTTCTTCGCGAGATTCCCGAAGGTCAAGGAGTGGATCAAACGGCAGCATCGCTACGCGAAGAAGCACAACATGGTCTTCTCTCCGTTCGGTTTCCGTCGCCTCCTCGAGAGGTTCCTGAAGGACGGAGAGCGCAACAACCGTGCTGTGAACACTCCGATACAAGGTAGTGCGTCTGACCTAGGTGTCCTGGGTCTCACGAACGTATATCGTCTGTTGACGAAGACGACGATGCAGACGTCCATGTTCGCAACGGTACACGATTCGATCCTGTTCTCGATCCATCCACAAGAGCTCTACGACATCGGTGTGATCTGTCGCAAGGGTATGGTTGACTACCCTCGTCGAGATGTCGACTGGTTGAAGTGTCCGATCAAGATCGACTACGAACTCGGTCCGAGCTGGGGTGAACTCGTCGGTGCTGACTGGCTCGGAGACCATCAAATCAAGTTCGAGAAGGCGAAACCAGAGTACTACGAGAAGATGTGCGAAGCCTTCATGATGTGGGACGAACCTCCGATCCTTCTCGAGGAGAACAAGGTTCTGGTCCTGGAAGACGGTAGTGAACTGGTACACAGCGGTCGCTCTGAGGTCACCCGAGAGGCGATCAAGGAGGAAGCTATCACATCCGTCTGGGAGTTCGCTCCTCTGTTGAAAGCAGCCTAAAAGAAACCGACCCGTTAAGGGTAGCAAGGCCCTTAACCCCTTCTGGAAGCAATGAACGCCCTACAACGTCTCGTCAAACAAGTCCTAACTTCTGAGTTCCTTGAGTCCGAAGACCGTCCGGTCATCAAGGAGGTGGTATACCGTCTGGAGCTCGATCTCCATGGCTTCGAGGATGTGAATCAGAAGATCCAGAAGCAGATCGAGATCGAAGCAGACATGGTCTACCTCCTGTCTAAGTACAGGAATGTCGCCGCTGAATCCAAGTTCGATCTGGAAGAAGAGCAAGCGGGAGTCTTCCTCGACTCTCCCAGGATCAACAATGGTGGCTACAAGGCTACTGCGAACGAACTCAAAGCCTACCAGTTGACTCACCCTGACGTCGCTGTCAAGCGACGGAGGAACCAAGCAGCGCAAGCTCTCTACGAGACGTTGCAAGAGATATCAATGATCGTCTTCGGACGGAACAAGAAACTCAACGAGCTGTCGGTCAACTACCGGATCGAGCTCAAGTCAGACCA
>Ga0180438_10007319_pt1 | contig 14441 bp, 15 predicted proteins | sample SS_ome_12_FD_132455 | JGI IMG/M metagenome (GOLD analysis project Ga0180438, IMG submission 132455) | Hypersaline lake sediment archaeal communities from the Salton Sea, California, USA - SS_3_D_2 metaG | ecosystem: Environmental > Aquatic > Non-marine Saline and Alkaline > Hypersaline >...
ATAGATTTTGAAACGGAAGCAGTCCTTACCCTGGGTGGATTTCTAACAGAACAGTTGCAACACCTTCCAAAAAAAGGCGAGCGACTTACCTATAAAAATTATTGCTTCCAAGTTCAAAAAGCAATACCAAAACGTGTCTTACAGGTACTCGTATTCAAGACACAAACAAAAATTAATCCAAAAAAGGAAACAGAAGGTAAAAAATAATAATAACTTTTAAAACCTGGAGAGTTGAAATGAATGAAGTACTCCGCAGAAAATCTACGAAGTATCCAGTTAAATCAAACCCAACTTTCGCCAAGGCTTCTGCGGGCGCAAGGCGAAATATAAGTTTGCTCATCATTTGCATGTTCGCACTTACAACTTTTAACCCATCATTAAGGTGCGAATCTAAAAAGGAAACAACAACAAAAAAAAGAAGACGTCAAAAACCCCCCAAACCGGTAGGCCCCAACCACAAACCTATAGAGGGAGCTCAAGCAAACCCTCCTGTTTTAAATCGTGAAATAGAAAAGCAAAAAGATCACGACAAAATATGCAATATCCTAAGCTTTGCATCCAATATCTTTGGTAACTTTGTGCAACTTGCAAGGGAACCTAACAACCAAGAAAATGTAGGAGAGCAGGTTGGAAATATGGCAGAAAATGTTTTTCATATCGTATCCGAGGCTACCAAAGCTAAATTAATTGAAAAACCTGATCTAGAAACTGAAAAACTATTGCAATATCTAGAAAGCGATGAGTTTCGAAAAGATCTACAAAAAATTGTAAACGAAATTTTAAACGAAGAAAAAGAAAGTAATTAATAGGAGAAAAGTATGAAATCTTTAAAAAAAATATCACTATTTCTTTTTATTTCAATGCTTATATCAAGTTGTGGGACCTCAGCCTTTTGGCCATTTAATAAAAGAGTAAAAAATAATTTGAACTTGGGAGATAAAATTATCATAGGTCTCTACTTGTCTGCCAATAACCCTATAATCCTATATAAACTTTTGAAAAAATTTGGAAAAAACAAAAAACAAAAAAAGGATATGCTTTTAAACGCGATAGATAAAGTAAAACCAAATAAAGCTATAAAGAAAAGAGTAAATCACCTACACAAAAGACAACTAACTAGTCTAATCAAAGAATACAACAAGCTAAATAACAACTTTTTACAAAACCACCCTCGCCTTACCTCCCTTTGGGTTGCAGGATCCTCTGGAATTGCCCTATTTTCCACAATTATAGCAATCGCAGCGGGCAAAGCATTTTGGACTACCATTGATAGTAAAATATAATATTAAATCCTCAAAGTCGTATTAACTTGTCCCAAAATTCAAAATACAGCAACGTTTTTATTTTGCCGCCCAGTTTTACGAATAAAAACATTACAATCAAACCTAGACCAAAAAATCATCAAATTCTATTGCATTCATAGTTGCCTCTGCCGGTTAAAATCAAAGAGTTATCCTAAATTTAAATTTTTAAAAATCCGCATATCTCTTGTTGCACCCCTAAACAACAAACAACGCCTCTCAAAGTTAAATTAAAACTTTAAATATGCCGCAAAAAACGGGTAATAAATCCACTTTGTATTAAAAAACTGTTTTTTCACCTTACCTATTTAAATACAACCTGTGTCAATTTAATTTTTATTAATAAACTTTTTTTTAATTTGATAAAAAAGTTGTATCTAATTTTTTTTCTGATAGATTAGAGGCCGTAAGCAGTTCTAACCATATTACTTAAGGAGTCGGTTATGTTCAAGAGTAACCCGCCCCCAGGCAAAAAAACAGTCTCAGATCATATATCTGAGATCTATTTCCTTGTTTTGCTGTTCAAAATAAAACCATGGCCTTGTTGTAGTTTCTTTTGACGCCTCATATTGAGAGTTTAGTCTAACCAAAATTGCATATTCCAAAAGTCCCAAGATTGTCTATAGGAATATACAAAAATAATAACTACAAAATTTCCACATTAATTTGGTTTACACACCAAAAACTCAAGGGAAATACCATGAATCAAAGAAAAACAGTAGCAACATTTTGGATAATATTTATGCTAACGCTCATTAAAATATTTTCAATAATATTTATTTGCACACTCAGCATAGATATTCATAAAATATTGCATCAAAAACAAACTCGGGAAAAATATTTTAAACAAATAAAAATATAATCAAGAAATAGCAATAAAGGATTAAAGGCAGACTAGCTTCAAATAAGATAATCTGCCTTTAATAATACTATTTTCCAAACCAAGTTTTTCTGCTCTTTTTATTTTTTTTACGTTTTTTGCCTTTTTTGCCCTTATTATTTTTTAAGTAAGCACGCGACTTTTTCTTTTTCATCCCAAATAATGTTTCTACCTGTTTATCTTGGTTTTTTCTAGCAACAACTTTAGGCGTTTCACCTTTATTATTTTTTTCATCAAGACTCAACAGTTGTTTATCTTTTCGCATTACATATTTTAATAATTTGAGCACAAAGGGGTAATCCCCATAAGCCGCTGCATAATGAACAACCGTATTTCCTTCTGTATCTTTTTTATAAAGATCTATACCTTTTTTAGATAAGATGAATTCTGCAAAATCTGGTTTATTGGCTTTTATAACTATGTGCAAAGGAGTCCGACCAAAAACCCTGTCTTTTTGTTCTGGTTTTTTAGTTTGAGCATTAATATCAGCCCCACCTTTTAATAGCTCATTAAAAAGTTTTTCTTTCTCGCGGAATGCAACATAATGTATAGGCATATAACCATTAAAATCTGCCTGCTGCGCATTGGCACCATTTTTTAACAAAAACTTAATCATCCCTGGGCGCTCATTATCAACCGCTAACATAAGAGGTGATTTTCCTGTTTTATCTATAACATTTATGTTGGCTTTCTCTTTTAATAACAATTTTGCCAAACGAGTCTTTCCTGATTCTGCAGCATAATGCAATGGTGTTCTGCCAAGAACATTTTGCTTATTCACCATCCATGACCCCACTATCCCCCACTCGGAAATTTCGCGACCATTACCATTACCATTAACTGTTCTTTCTCCAAAAAGCAGATCAAGAACGTCCTCATTGCCCTCTTGAACAGCAATATGCAAAAAATTTTCACCTTTTTTATCTATAACATCTACCCCATGTTTAGCTATAAGCTCAATTAACTTTTCAGCACTATCGCTATCATCTTTAAATGCCTCTTTAACAGCAGCAACCATTTTGCTTCGATCTGAAAAATCTGAAAAAACAACACCTGTTTTCATTAAGCCTACAACCATAACTAACAATAAAATAAATGATCCCCTTTTCATGATTCCCTCCTTTTTTCAATCCTTAAAAAACTTTTCTAACTTCTTTTCATGCCCAGCCGCAATGGCCATATCATAAGCCGTTTTTTTGGCATTGTTTACAATAGTTTTGTCCGCCCCTCTTTTTAATAAAAATTTTACAGCTTTTGAATTACCTGCAGCACAAGCAACATGCAAAGACGTATTGCCAGAATTATCCTTGTTATTTATTTTTGCACCTTTATCAAGCAAATAATCCAAATTATCTCGGCCTGCACTTTTTGCGGCATAATGCAAAGGCGTTAATCCATCCTTATCCTTTTTGCTTACCGATGCTCCTTTTTGAATAAGTATTTTCATAATTTTCTTATTTTTTGACTGGGAAGCCGATTTATGCAATGCAGTACACCCCTGTTGATCTTTCTGATTAGCATCAATACCTGGTATAGAAATAAGCCTTTTAACTTCCTTCAGCCTTTTTCTCGAAACAGCTTCGTGCAACTTTTTATTAAACTTAACCTCAGATTTTTTCAAGACACCTCTGCCTGCAAGCAAAAAAACTGGATTTCTTTTCATCTGATCAGCCAACCCTTGAAATTTTACACTCACAGGATATGCTCTTTTTTTCTTTACCTCAGGAATATCTCGTTGCTCTGCGATAGATTCTGTTTGAGATTTTATAGCTTCGGGCATAAAAATTCCGAACAAAACTGAAATAATTAAAATTTTCTTCATCACAGCTCCTTATTACCTTTTATTTTTTACTTTTCATTCCACTATGAGCTTTAATCTATCTGAAAATATTGCTTTCTTCTTCTTCAAATATTTCAACATCTCTTTTTTGCGTTTTTTTTCTAATTCTGGGAAATTAAAATATTCAAGATCTCTTAACCGAAATCCATCCTTATCCTTAGCATTAACATCAAATTTTACCTTTTCTATCAGATACTTTAAAATCTCCAGATTTCCAACAGCAAAAGCAACAAATGGTGGAATTCTATCATATGTTATCTGCCTAACATCCAATCCTTTTTTTTTCAAACTTTTTATCGCCTTCTTAAGTTTTCCCAATTCATTTTCTCTGATAGCAAGCTCTAACTTATCAAGTAAAATATTATATTTAAGCTTTCCAAGAGTTGCTCTTCCCTTCTCTTCTTTTATTTTCTTTTTAAGATTTTTAATCTTTTCCTTAGGTTTCCCCAGCAGATCTTCCTCTTTTCTTTTTATGATAATCCTCACTTTTAGTGGCATCAAATACCTATATAATGTACTTGCTTTACATTTATCGTTGTCTTTGCAAGTCTCAAAGAGGTCTTTCCCATCATTATTTTTGATTGATTTATTAGCACCTTTTTCTTTTATAAGTTCCTCTATTAAACCTACAACATTGTTTACCTTCTCCTTCGACGTAAGCTTATTAAAGTTTTTTATAATTTCATGTATAGGAGTATTTTGATTATTGCCCAATGAATTAATATCAGACCCTTCCTTAATCATATATTTTAAAAGATCTATATTTTTACCTTTGTGCAAATATCTTGCAACAAAATGTATTGGATACTCATCATCCCATTTTTCTTTAAAATAAAATCCACTCATTGCCTTTTTAGCAGCTTCAAAATCACCCTTTTCAAACGCTTGCTTAAATAATTCTTTATCCTTTTTCTGGAAAGGCTGATCCTTTTTCTCTAAATACCCATACAAAGAACTTTGTTTACACATCTTTGTATCTTCACAAACATTAAAAGGCCGCTTTCCCAACTTGCTTTTTATGGATATATCAGCACCCTTTTTATCTATAAGATATAGTATTAAGTTTTTAGCTTTTTCTCTCAGATCTTTACTTTTTAAAGCATTCATCTTTTTGATAAGAACATGAACAAGGGTCTCCCCGAACAGCTTTTTTTTAACATTAACATCAGCCCCCTCGTCAACCATATACCTTAAAAGATCTAAACGCTTATCAGCATGTTTTATCAAGTTGCTTGCATCATGTATTGGATACTTATTAATGTCAGATACATCTATTGCTTTTTTAGCATCCACTAAATTACCCTTTTTAACCGCTTCTTTAAACTCTTTTACATTTGCAAACAACAAACTTGCCTGACTAGCAACAAATACCACGATAAGATACGCAAATATTCTTTTCTTCATGATTTTTTCCTCCATTTATCAAAAACTTACTCCATTTCTCCGAAGAAAAACTCAATTCGTTCTGAAAAGTCTTTTTTTGCCTGTATTCTTTCGGGATTAAAGAAATTATTTATTTTTTTCAGCTTATCCAAAATAACCTTAATCTCCGCAATTCTATCATTAATTTTCTCAATTCTTTTTTTCTTTAGTTCACTCTTTTTCTTGTCTTTCATACTTCTTTTGAGTTCTTCCGATTTTTCTTCAAGTTCTTTTTTTTCACCTTCTAGATATTTCTTCAACTTAGAAAGGTTAGAGTTAAATTGACTACGCACTTTACTTGAAATTTTAGGTTTTTTACTAATTAACTTTTCTAAAATGCTAACAGCAATCGATAATGCTTCATTTTTCTTTATTTTGATCTTATCATCCGAGAACAAACCTACAAACCTCATCCAAAATTGCTCCGATATTACTGCTCCCATTAAATCAACAGCATATTCAATAGGCGTTTTATCTTTAAAATCTTTATAGTTAACATCTACCCCATTGTCTATCAAAAATTCAACTAAAGTTAAACAATCCGCTAAAAAACCCTCTTCTTCGAAAGGCATCCCACCTTTTACCGGAGTATACCTCTGCAAAGCAATAAACAACAAAGCATTAAGGGGTTTGCTCATAATGTATTTATTTTCAATAGCAACGTATACAGGCACAAACGATTCTACAAATTGTTTCACCTCTGGTTTTTTTAAAAAATCTTTAAATTTTGAATGCCTTATCCATATTGGGCCATTCAACAACCTATAAAACTTAATATATTCTTTTTTAAGGCCCTTCTCTTCCCAAACTTTATGTGCCTTTTCCCATTTATCGACATTCTTATCTTTCCCTTCCATACCAAACAGACAAGGAACACTGCTCAAAAGCAGCCCTAATACAAGACCTGTGATTATTTTCTTTTTCATGATTTTCTCCTCCATTTAAAAAATTATAACAACCATTTACCTTTTCTACTTATAAGCCTACACAATCTGGTAAACCAAAAACAAGAGTTTTTTAAAAAAAATGGCCTTTTTTTTGGCAATATCGCCAAAGCAGTATCCTAGGGGGCATTCGCTATAGCTAAAATCCAGCCTTCGCCAAGGCTTCGGCGGACGCCACGCCTTCAATCCCTTCGTAAAACCTCAGGGTAAAGCGAAGGCGAAAGCCTCCTGGCTTCGCATTCCCCATTCGTCAAGCTCAGTAAGGATCAACACTACCTCGGACAGGCCATAAAAACCCTGCGAAGCTCATATATTTTTGAAAAAGTAACTATTTTTTTCTTATTTTCTTATTTGATTCCCTCAAAAATCTTTTTTACCGAAGCCAAAGATCCGCCCAACGAGCTGGCCTCGTAAGTCACAACTATCATCTTGCCCTCTTTATCTATAGTCATTTCAGGCAACGCTTTTATGTACTGCATAGCAATCATGTATGGCAATGGATCGCCTTTTGGCACAGATTCTTGAATCATTTGAATAGCTTTTGCTTCAGCATCTGACTTTTTTAATCGAGCTTCAGCCTCACCTTTGGCTCTTTCTATATTAGCCTCAGCCTCACCTTGAGCCCGAAGCACTTTAGACTCTTTTACACCCTCTGCCTCCAAAATCGCTGACTGCTTTGAACCTTCAGCTTCCAAAATTACCGCACGACGCTCACGTTCTGCACGCATCTGCTTTTCCATTGCTTGACGAATTTCTAATGGAGGATTTACCTCTTGTAGCTCAACCCTATTGACCTTAACTCCCCATTTGTCTGTAGCTTCATCCAAAATTAAACGCAACTTCTCGTTAATCATATCACGAGAAACAAGAGATTCGTCCAAATCCATTGAACCAACAACGTTACGCAATGTTGTTTGTGTTAATTTTTCGATTGCTTGAGAAAGATCGTTAACTTCGTACACAGCAGCTTTTGGATCTGTGATTTGGGAATAAAGCAAAGCGTTAATTTCCATTGTTACGTTATCTTTTGTAATAACATTTTGTTTTGGAAAATCATACACAGATTCACGCAGATCGAGTCTTGTAAGAACCCGAGTGTAACGATAATACCTTCTTCCATCAACCTCTTGTACATATGTCCAAACAACACGCCTTGGCGCATCCAGAAACGGAACAATAACGTTTAGCCCCGGCCTTAAAGTTCTGTGATACTTACCAAATCTTTCAATAATTATAGCTTCAGCTTGCTTGACCATATAAACAGCTTTGAGCAAGAAAAATATAGCAAACAAAAATATAACCAAAATAAATGTCCAAAAACCAAAAAACTCGAATGGAAATACCATCAAAACCCTTTCAAAAAATTAACACCTACTTTTTCATTTTATCTTTTCCCTATCCGCCATAGCCTTGGCGAAGGCGGATAACAACAAGATGAGAACCTTTCACATTTACAATCTCAACAACCTCCCCTTCTGCAATCGCCTCACCAGTATGTGACCTGGCTGACCAAATTTCTCCAAAAACTTTTACCTGGCCAACCCCTACCGGCAGAATGGGCTTTATAACCTTGGCCCGCTTGCCTTCCAATGCATAAATATTTGTGGCAGACTCCTTACGAGTCGCCTTAATCTTTCTTCTCACCCAAAAATGCAAAATTAAAAAAGAAACTCCAGACCCTACCAAAAAAATAACGGCTTGGGCCGCCAAGGAGCCAATAAAGAATGTTGAGACTGCAGTAATAAGAGCACCAAAAAAGAATGCGAGAAAAAAGAACAACCCAGGTGCTCCCATCTCCAAAAGTAAAAAAAACATGGCTATAATCAGCCAAATAAATAACAAATTTTCCATAAGCCAATCTATAAACATAAGTACCCTTTCACATCAACATCGCTATCCTTCAGATAACTTGACCGATATGATACCACAAGAGGAAAAACAAAGCAATTGAAGCTATTTTTTGCCAAATATGCAATTAAATGACATTCCATACTCTATATAGCTTGCCCGACCTTTCGATACGCCCTTGCGAGCTACTTCCGTCTTCGTTAAAACTTCGACGGACAGGCAGGATAAACTACACTTTAGCGAAGACGGGGGCTTTTGCTTAAATGTTGGTAAGAGCTTATTATTAGATATATAAACCTCAAAACCACTTTTAATATGGGTCACTATGAATAAAAATCAGATTAAAAATAAAGTCTTACTTTATCTTTTTTCATCAATATTTACGATCACCGGCTGTGTACATAAAACAAAACAGGAAAACTCGAGCAAAAAGATTATTGAGACAGAACAGCTAAAAACTACAAAGGCAAAAGACGAAATCCGTAAAGAAGAGGATGTAATAACAATATGGGTACATGGAACTCGTTCTTCAGATTTCGTACACAATTATGTTCTAAAAAAACTTTTATACAGAAAAGTGGGTCTTCATTCAGCAAAATCCTATGATAAAACATATAATCGTAGAAAAATAGCCCAACAGTTATCCGACCAAAACACAATGCGCTTTGTCTTTGAAAATTTCTATTATTTTGGTTGGTCAGGAAAATTAAACCACAAAAAGAGAAGGACAGCCGCTACTAAATTGCATAAGGCTATCTCTGAGTTGATCAAAAAATATAAGATAAAACATAGCATTGAACCAAAAATTAGGTTAATAACGCATAGCCATGGTGGCAATGTTGCACTCTGTTTAGCAAAAATAAACGCAAAAACTATTGATTCTATCAAAATCCACGAACTTATCTTACTCGCATGCCCAGTTCAGAAAAAAACCGCAAAACTAACTAAAAATGAAATGTTTGAAAATATTTATTCACTCTACTCTGGCATAGATATTTTGCAAATAATTGATCCACAAGGGTTAAAAATGCTGCAAAAATATAAACCTCGAAAACCATTTTTCTCGCAAAGAAAATTTGAACCACAAAAAAACCTTTCCCAGGTAAAAATCAAGGTAAACGGCCGTGGCATTCTGCACTTAGAATTTTTATTAAGCAAATTCATATCGTCATTACCTCACATACTAGATGAGATAGATGATTGGAACAAAAGAGATGCTATAAATCCGCACGCGCATAAAAAAAATAGATTACTCAAAATTTGTGTAAAAAATGACGCTATTTCTTTTGAGCGAAAGATACTAAAAACAAAATTAGTACACGCAACAGATATCGAAAATATTAAGTAGACAGTAAAGTCTTGACCTTTTTAACTATCGAAGCGTAATCAATCTCAGCCAGCTCAAGTAGCTCATTTGGTTTACCAGAACGAGGCAACTGCGTAACAGCCATACAGGTAACTTCGATATCTGAATTTACTAAAGCGCGACTCACCGCCTCGCCTATGCCACCCTGGATGTAGTGATCTTCCACAGTAATAATTCTATTGTTAGATTTTTTACCAACCTCTAACAATTTCTGGCTATCAAGCGGTTTTACCGAATAAAGATCAATTACCGAAACTGTTATTCCAGCCTCTTTTAATTTTTCATATGCCTTGAGCGCCTCAAATACTGTTATTCCTGCGGCAACAATACAGACTTTGTCGTAATCGTTTTGCTTCAAAACTTTGCAGCCACCTATTTTAAACGCTTCATTGTTATCATAAATCATTGGAGTTGCCATTCTTGTGGTACGCAAATAACTTATACCTTGATCATAATGTGACATCTGCTCCACAAGTTTATAGGTGCTTACTGCATCACAAGGATATAAAACAATAGATTTTGGCAAGCAACGCATCATTGCAATATCTTCAAGCCCCATTTGCGAAGGACCATCTTGCCCTATAGAAACTCCTGCATGGGAACCAATGAGTTTTAATTTTGCCTCTCCAACAGCAGCCATACGAATTTGATCGTGCGCACGCGTCATAAATGCAGCAAACGTTGAAACAAAAGGCATTTTTCCACGACGGTCAAAACCTACAGCCATGCCTACCATGTTTTGTTCAGCAACAAAACATTGAAAAAACCTTTCTGGATATTTTTCTTCAAAAATTTCAGCAAAGGTAGAATTTTTTACTTCTGCATCTAAACTGACCACAGACTTGCAGACACCGCCAAGTCTAGTCAAAGCTTGGCCATACACTTTTCTGGTTGGTATAACTTCATCCTTTTTATATTCTGGATTGGGCAACGTAAGCGAGGTACAAATATTTGTTTCATACTCATGTGAAGGTTTTGGTGGCAACTGCGGCTTCCATTCATATTTTTCATCTTCAAATCTTGCAACTGAAGGAAATTTTTCTTCAAAATGTGCAATTATATCGTTCAACTCTTCTATCTTGAATGCTTTTCCATGAAATCCCATTTTGTTTGCTACTTTTTTCACACCATAGCCTTTAATCGTTTTTGCAATGATCATCACAGGCAAATCCTTAGATTCTCTTGCCTTATCCAAAGCCTCCATAATTTGGATCACATCATGACCATCAATCACGATTGTTTTCCAGCCAAATGCTTCAAATTTTTTTTCATACCGTTTTACATGGTGCCCATGCAACGTTTCTGTGCTTTGGCCCAACCTATTGCAATCTAAAATAGCAATCAAATTGTTAAGTTTGTAATAATGTGCTATTTCCGCCGCTTCCCAAATTGCACCTTCTGCAACCTCACTATCACCAAGTAACACATACGTTCTGAAAGAAAGATTGTCCAGTCGTGCCGCAAGTGCCATACCCACACCAATTGAAAGACCTATTCCTAATGCACCGGTTGCAGCCTCAGAATGTTCAAATCTCATAGTAGGATGTCCCTCAAATGGAGAATCTATCTTTCTGTAGTTTTTTAGATCATCTTCAGTCAACACACCCACCTCTTTCCATGCAGCATACAAAAGCGGTGCAGCGTGGCCTTTTGATAAAATAAAACGATCATTGTTAGGATGAATTGGCGAATGAGAATCATAATGCATAGCATAAAAAAATAAGGCTGAAACGATATCTGCGGCCGAAAGACAAGAGGTTGGATGGCCAGATCCGGCCAAAGAGGTCATCATTAATGACGACAAGCGCATATTGTACGCTTTTTTTTCAATAAACTTTTTTAATTTATTCACACTACTACCCACTTTTAAGATAAAAATTAGAAAAATTATATCCTAAAACAAGTTCTATCATAAATGGGTAGCTTTGTACAAATTACACCAACACAAAGAGTTAGTTCTATTCTAGTTCAAGAACTTTACAAGTTTTGATCTCATCTATAGTCAATCCCTCTATTTCATGAGGGAATACCAACCATTCATTAACAGCATACAAATAATAATCAGGAACAATTGACGATGTTTTAGGCTTATAGTACACAGAAGCAATTTTTATATCATGAGGCATATCTTTACCACATCTTACCTTTAATTCCTTCAAAAGTGCCTCCATACTTGCCCCTGAATCAACTATATCATCAACAATTAATAAGCTATCGTTCTTTTTAATATTTTTAATAACATAATCGAGATTAAAAACCTTAAAGGAATCTTTAAGCTTATCGTGATTGTAGGCACTAACTCTGACCGCTAGATGCTGACCAATAGATACATTTTTATAAGAAAAATATTCATCTATAATCATTCCAACCGGAGCACCACCACGCCACAATGCTATTAAAAAAGTTGGTCTAAAATTTGATTTAAAAATTAATTCGGCTAGTTTAAAAGACTCTTCAAGAAATTCCTGCGCCCCAATATATCTTTTCTCCGTTACTTGCTTTTTGACTATATCTTTTTCGCCTTCACCTTCAACATTTAAAAAAACTGCAAATAAAGAACAAGCTACCAATGGTGTGAATACTTTTTTTAACATTTTGAAACCTTTAAAAAAAATTAAACAAATGATGTGAAAATGATAAAAGATAATTACCCTAAAGGCAACCTCTTATTTCTATAAAGATAATAAGAAGCAAAACCCTACAAAGTAGCTAATGAAAGATTAATTAAACCATCTCGTAGAGGTATACTAGAAGCATATTCGGTTGGCTTTGCAAAAGCTAAAAATTTAAATCTGTTGATTGCGCCCAAACAACGCTCTGACGCTAATGCAGCAAATCCTGTCGCTCCTAATATTCTTAAACCTATTCTTACACGAGAACCCTGCGAAAATATTGATGCCCGTAAGGGCATTGTCAATAATGAGAATCCTAAAAATATGACTGCTATTTTTTTATTCATAATCTTCCTTTTAAATCTTATTTTTTCATGAGATCAATAAATTCTATCAGTTCATACACAGAAATCAATGCAAAAAGAGAAGCAAAAGCAAGAGAATATGGTTTTTTTAGTGGTGCGGTAAATAATTTTTTTTCTAACGCAATACCAGCCCCCCACGTAAACCAGCTTATAGCCCCTGTTACCGCACAAATTCTATACAGATTTTTAACTCTTGAAGGATTAGCTGTCAAATTTACAGGTGCAGCTAATAACAAAAACCCTAAAAATACTATGGATATTTTTTTCACGATTTCTCCACCTAACTAATAAAAAGTAAAAATACAAACAGACACCATTAAGATGGTAACAAAAATGGGCCTTTCAATCAAAAGGCCCACAAATTTTACAATAGAATTAAAAAAACTGAAATATCGTTCGGCTTACTCCCTGTGGCCATGCCGCTTTTCACCCTTTAGCTGCTTTTGTTTACGCCTCCAGTTATCACCTCTAGCCCATGTTATAGCTTTTAAAACCTGTGATGCTCCACAAGATATCTTTTTTTGGGTTGAATGCATCAAATTCTCCCACATTTCTCTTGCCTTAGACTTACCAAATTTCTTCATAGTTCCTCCTTTATCATATAAATCAATGCAATTAAAGGCTTTTCAAGCCCCCTTCATCTCAACTATAATACAATTTGCAACCAAAATTCAATAAAAATAGCAAAATAATTCACATGCGGTATCCTAGAGGGCATGAAGAAGAATAATCTTTTAGATAAAGCAAGAAACTGGTTTTTAAAGTTTGTCCAAGTACAACTTTTGTTGTCGTTGATTTCCCTACCAATACTTACAAACTGGGGATTTCCCATATCTTTGTTGTCTCCAGTAGGAAATATCGCATTTACACCTATATTTATGGCCTTTTTGCTTCTTTCAACTATGATCTTTTTTAGCGAACTACTCCATATCCCAAACAATTTTTTAATTTACCTTCTGGAAAAAACAACAACAAAATGGTTGTATCTTTTACCTACAGGCAAAAGTATATTCATCGTAGGCTTTACAAAGCCACCAATCATATTTTCTATAATTGTTCCAATAGCCACATTCGCTATAATCAGAAACAAAAAAATAAATAGTATAAAAAAACGTATTTTATGCCTCGCACTGCTTTTTATTTTCTCTTGCACGTATCTAAAAATAATAAATAAACCAGCCAAATTTATAAAAAATATAGAATGCTGTGGCGGAAATTTAACTTTGATCTACGATAAAGGAAAAACAGTACTAATTGACCCCGGATTTATCGGTAGAAAAATATCTGCAGATTCATGGGTTGAGTACACGCTTTCTACAGAAATTACAAAATCTTGCGGTTCAACCTCAATCGATCATCTCATTCTTTTGCAACCAGGCAAATCTTTATTTGAAGCAGCAAAAAAAATATGCGAAACATTCCAAGTAAAAAATATCTACCTACCCTATTGGCAAGGAGATATGAAAAAAAATGTACTCAGAAGTTACTATAAAATGAAATTAGCAGCCGAATCAAGTAACGCTTGTCTCAAAAGATTACGTGATAAAAAAATAGAAACAATATTTTTAACCGATTCTACAAATATCACAATTAAACCTCTAGACCAAAAACTTGTTTACAATAAAGCAAAATTTGCAGCGATATGCATCACATGCGATTTTGACAAACAAGAGATTAAGATTTATTCTGCCAAGAGTAAACTTGGAAAAATTAAATCTTTAAAGGGGTCATTATGAAAGCGATAGTTTTACTCATTGTTGCAAGCCAAGGATATCAACCAATTGAGTATTCTGTTCCTAAAAGAATGCTCGAAAAGCAAGGGATAACCGTTGAAACCGCCAGCAATAAACCAGGAACCGCAAT
>Ga0180438_10007320_pt1 | contig 14440 bp, 10 predicted proteins | sample SS_ome_12_FD_132455 | JGI IMG/M metagenome (GOLD analysis project Ga0180438, IMG submission 132455) | Hypersaline lake sediment archaeal communities from the Salton Sea, California, USA - SS_3_D_2 metaG | ecosystem: Environmental > Aquatic > Non-marine Saline and Alkaline > Hypersaline >...
AAACTGGTCAACCCAGAAACGGGCCGCATTCATACCTCGTTCAACCAGGCCGTGGCCGCCACCGGACGCTTGTCCAGCAGCGACCCGAACCTGCAGAACATCCCGATACGCTCGGAGTTCGGACGGCGGATCCGCGAAGGATTCATTCCGGGGCGAGCGGATAGGCGGCTTGTGTCGGCCGACTATTCGCAAATTGAGTTGCGGATCCTCGCCCACCTGTCGGGTGACGTCCAGTTGAAGCATGCATTTTTCTCCGATACGGACGTGCATCGCCGGACCGCGGCGCGCATATTCGGCGTCGCCGAAGAGGCCGTGACACCGGAGATGCGCCGGCAGGCCAAAGCGGTCAATTTTGGCGTCGTTTACGGCATAAGCCCCTTCGGGCTGGCGAGAAACATTGGCATATCCAACGCCCAGGCGGCGCGATTCATCGAGCAGTACTTCGCGCAGTATCCCGGCGTTCGAAATTGGATCGACCAGACCCTGGAAACGGCAAAGAAAAATGGCTACGTGACGACGCTCCTGAATCGGCGGCGTTACGTGCCTGAGTTGAATAGTTCGGACGCGGCGTCCCGGAAAGCAGCGGAGCGCGTCGCCATTAATACGCCCGTACAGGGCACGGCAGCGGACGTCATCAAACTGGCGATGATCCGGCTTGATGAAGCCTTGAAGCGCACGCCGACCCGGCTGCTTCTTCAGGTCCACGACGAGCTGCTGCTCGAAACGCCGGCCCGCGAAGCCGACGGCGTGGCCGACTTGACCAAGAACATCATGGAGAACGCAATCGCACTTGACGTGCCGCTCAGGGTGGATGTCGCGGTCGGCTACCACTGGGCGGCGATTCACTGACCGATTACAAACAAAGAAATAGGCATTGGAAGGAACGATCCATGACGGACAAAAACGACGGTGACCGAAACGTGACCCAACCCCGCAACCGACCCAGAAAGTCCTTGTCGGGGAACGGCAGAAGCAGCAAGAGTCGAGCGGCGCGCGCCCGATCGCGTCCCTCGTACGCGCAGGATCCGCCTGTGCAAACCCTCGTCGAACGCCCCGGCAACCCCGTCGCGCAAACCACGGAAACTGGGGAGGAAATCTCGATTGGCGGCCTCAAGCGGATGACCGTCACCGAATTGGCAGACCTGGCGCGCCAACTCAACATCGAGGGCTACAGCGGACTTAAGAAACAGGACCTCATTTTCAAAGTCCTGCAGGCGAGCATCGAGAGCGCCGGCTCCGTCTATGGCGAAGGAACGCTCGAGATATTGCCCGACGGATTCGGCTTCCTCCGTTCGGGTGACTACTCGTACCTGCCTGGGCCGGATGATATCTACGTGTCCCCGTCCCAGATCCGCAAGTTCGGCCTGCGCACCGGCGACACCATCCAGGGGCACGTCCGGCCGCCCAAGGAGCAAGAGCGCTACTTCGCGCTGCTCAAAGTCGAAGCCGTCAATTATGAGAGCCCGGACGTCGCTCGGGAACGCATCCTCTTCGATAACCTGACGCCCCTCCACCCCAACCGCCGCATTACGCTCGAGACGACGCAAACCGAGGTGGCCATGCGCGTCATGGACCTGATTTCGCCTATCGGCATGGGCCAGCGCGGCCTGATCGTCGCCGCCCCGTTTACGGGCAAAACCGTCCTGCTCCAGAAGATGGCCAACAGCATCACAAGCAATCACCCCGACGTTATCGTGATCGTCTTGCTGATCGACGAACGGCCCGAGGAGGTAACCGACATGTCCCGGTCGGTCAAGGGGGAAGTCATCGCCTCCACGTTCGACGAACCCTACGAACGCCATGTCCAGGTCGCCGAAATGGTCATGGAAAAGGCCAAGCGCCTCGTCGAGCACAAACGCGACGTCGTCATATTGCTCGACTCGATCACGCGTCTTGCCCGCGCCTACAACAACATCTTGCCCGCCAGCGGCAAAGTAATGTCGGGCGGCGTCGACGCGAACGCGCTCCAGCGGCCGAAGCGTTTCTTTGGGGCGGCCCGGAACATCGAGGAAGGCGGCAGTCTCACCATTCTCGCCACGGCGCTTGTGGAAACCGGCAGCCGCATGGACGACGTAATTTTCGAGGAGTTCAAGGGCACCGGCAACATGGAAATACACCTGGATCGACGCCTGATGGAAAAACGCATCTTCCCGGCCATCGACGTGCACAAGTCGCGCACGCGCAAAGAAGAACTGCTCGTCGGCGAGGAAGAACTCCAGCGGATCTGGCTCATGCTTAAGGTGTTGAGCCCCCTCGACGTCGCCGAAGCCACCGAACTCCTCATCGAGAAGCTCAAGAAGACGAAAAACAACCAAGATTTCTTGGCTCTCATGCAAAAAATGTGATAGCATGTCGCGCAGGCAGATTGCGGCCTACGGCGTAGGTCGGGAAGTGCCGGGCGAAGACGCTCGGGAACGCCTCGGCCTTCGAGCGAAAGTACGATTCGTTGTCGGGGGGATGCGGGGGGAGAAGGAGACTGCATGGAGACGACCTTCCCTCCGGGTTTGCCGGTCTACGTGGCCATAAAACGGGCCCTGAAAATCCAAATCGAGAGCGGTGAGTTGCCGGAGGGCGCGCGGGTGCCTTCCGAACTCGAGTTGGCCCGCCAGTATAACGTCAGCAGGAATCCTACGCGGCAAGCGCTCCGTGACCTCGAACTCGAGGGGTATATCACACGGACCCCGGGCCGCGGTTCGTTTGTCGCCCCCATCTCGAAACGCCAGCGGCTGCTGCGCGTGCCGGCATGGCGAACCGTTGCCGTGGCGTGTCCAGGGCTCGAATGCCATTATGATCGCGAGGTCATGAAAGGCTTTATCCGAGCCGCCGCCCGGAGAGACGTCCATACCATGGTCTATTTCCGGCGCCTAAACACAAAGGACGAGTTCGAGTTTCTCGCCGATATCCGAAACAGCGGCATCGAAGGCATTGCCTTCTGGCTCCAGCACGCCTCTCCCGAAATGCTTGACCTATTGCACAAGTTCCGACGCTCGAACTATCCCTTCGTCTTGCTCGATCGATACGTCCGCGGCCTCGACTCGGATTTCGTGGTTACGGACAACGAAGACGTCGCGTTCCGGTTGACCAAGACCCTCATCGAGCGCGGCCATCGAGCGATTGGCATCATCACCACCGAGTTGGACGCCACCTCGAGCGAGGATCGGCTGCGCGGATATCGACGCGCGCTGCAAGAAGCGTCCCTGCCGTTCCAGGAAGAACTCATGTGCATCTATGATTCGGACGTGGCGCCGATCGAAGCGTGCATCGAACCGATCATGAGCAACCAACACCCCCCGACCGCCCTGTTCGTAAACCACGACGGGCTCGCGACTATGCTCTTGGACGCCCTCGCGGAGCGCGGGTACGGCGTGCCCGGCGATATCGAGATCGCCACGGTCGACGACAACGAGTTAAGCGCCGCCGTAGACATCCCCATGATCACGGCTTCGCAACCGGGCGAGGCAATCGGCAGGGAAAGCGCCGAAGTCCTCCTCGGGCGCATCGAGGATCCGACCAGGGCGCCGCAACGACGGTTCCTGCCGGCCAAGTTCCAACTCGAACCCGCCATTGACGCCCATTCCTCGCCCCATCGCACACCAGGCGGTGTCATATGATCGCATGAATGGCCGAAGTACGAGTCTTTTTCCTCGCCGAATCGGCAACCCGTAACCCAGATGCACGGCCCAGGTTGAGCGACGCAGGTCGTAATTGGTACACTTCGCGTCGTCAAATCCATCGCGGTCGGACGATGCCGGGCGTCCGGCTGTTCCCAGTGTCTGTAACAAACATATGGTAAGGAGAATTGATATGTCGCTTGCGCCGCACGGGGGTGTTCTCGTTAACCGGTTCGTAACTGGCGAGGCCCGCCAATCAGGCCTCGAAAAAGCGCGGTCTCTTCCGAAAGTAAGAACGGACGCATATACCGCCTTCGATATTGACGGCATCGCCAAAGGCGTTTTCAGTCCGTTAACGGGTTTCATGAATCAGGAGCAAACCGTCAATGTCTTGAATGGCCGGCGCCTGCGCGACGGCGTGCCATGGACCATCCCCATTCTCCTCGACGTCAGTCGCGAGCAGGCCGATGCGCTCGAAGTGGGCTCCGAAATCACCATCGAGGACGACCTCGGGGAGGTCGTGGCCATTCTCCATCTGTCGGAGAAGTTTAGCGTGGACCATGGCGAAATCGCCGAGAAGGTCTACCTGACGACTGACGAGTCGCATCCGGGCGTCGCCTACACCATGTCGCTGGGCCCCGTGTTTCTTGCCGGCGACCTCGACGTGCTGAAAGAGCGGTCTATCGAATTTCAGGAATACGCCCTGACCCCGACGCAGACGCGGGCGGCTTTTGCGGAACGCGGTTGGCAACGGATCGTGGCGTTCCAGACCCGCAACCCGATTCATCGAGCCCACGAATACCTCACAAAATGCGCCCTCGAGATATGCGATGGGCTCATGATCCACCCCCTCATGGGCACAACCAAAAGCGACGACATCCCCGGCGACGTCCGCATGAAATGCTACCAAGTCCTGATAGAAAAGTACTATCCAGCCGAGCACGTCTTGTTGTCCCTCATGCCCGTAAACATGCGCTACGCCGGCCCAAACGAGGCAATCATGCACGCCATCATCAGAAAGAACTACGGCTGCACCCATTTCATTGTCGGCAGGGACCACGCCGGCGTTGGCGACTTCTACGGCACGTACGACGCCCAGAAGATCTTCGACGAGTTCGATCCCCTCGAGATTGGCATTACCCCCCTCATGTTCGAGCACGCATTCTACTCGACGCGAACCGACTCGATGGCCTCGTGCAAAACCTGCCCCGGCACAAATGAGGACCACATCTTTTTGAGCGGCACCAAGGTTCGTGAAATGCTCAAGGCCGGCCAAATGCCGCCCCCGGAGTTCACGCGGCCCGAGGTGGCCAGAATCCTGATGGAATGGGCGCAGAGCGCCACGTGAGGCCATTGGCCCGAAGCCGCTTTTTGGGCGCGGGCGAACGCTCCGTTCGACGGGCATACGTTGTCCTGCGCCGGAGGAAAGCCCAGCGTGAAGCGCCGCGACGCGCGGAACCAAGGGAAACGCAACCATGGAACGAAGGCGAGTCGATCGCGTGCTCGTAATTGGGTTGGATTGTGCGACCCCGCAATTCGTGTTTGGCCCGGAACGCTTTGACCTCCCGAATCTTCACGAGCTGATGCGCCGTGGCTGTTGGGGCAGACTCGAGAGCTGCCACCCGCCCATCACCGTGCCGGCATGGAGCGTCATGACGGCTGGCAAAGATCCGGGCACACTCGGATTCTACGGCTTCAGAAACCGAAGAGACTACTCTTACGACCCCATGGTTACCGCCAACGCCACCGCCGTCCGCGACGAGCGGGTCTGGGACATCCTCTCCCGAAACGGCAAGAAGGTCGTCGTCCTCGGCGTCCCGCAGACGTATCCGCCTAATCCCGTCAACGGTTGGCTCGTTTCGGGCTTTCTGGCGCCCGATACACGGTCGGATTACGCCTATCCGAAGTCACTTAAACGCGAGATCGAGGCCGCTGCCGGAGAATACGTCATCGACGTCAAAGACTTCAGAACCGATGACAAGGACGGCCTGCTCGAACGGCTCTATGCGTTGATGGCAAACCGGTTTGCGATTGCCCGATTTCTGATCGAGCAAAAGCCCTGGGACTTCTTCATGATGGTCGAGATGGGCCTCGACCGGCTCCATCACGGATTCTGGAAGTTCTGCGCCAACGACCACCCAATGTTTCAACCCGGGAACCCGTACGAAAACGTTATCCGCGACTTCTACCGAAGCGTGGATCGCGAGGTCGGCGGACTGCTCGACGTGGTGGGCGACGAGACCGCGATCCTAGTGGTCTCGGATCACGGGGCCAAATCCATGCGGGGCGGCATATGTGTGAATCAGTGGCTCGTCAACAACGGACTGCTGACGCTCCACGATCGCCTGGACGGGCCAAAGCGGATTGAGGACTGTCATATCGACTGGGCAAAGACAAGCGTATGGAGTTCCGGCGGCTACTACGCGCGCATGTTCTTCAACGTGAAAGGGCGCGAACCCCAAGGCGTAATTCCGCCGGACGAGTATGAGGCATTCCGCGACCAATTGGCCGAAGCTATCAAGGCCATGCCGGACCACAATGGGGAACCCCTGCGCAACAGGGTCGTCAGGCCGCAAGAAGTCTATCGCGCTGTAAACGGCGTTGCCCCAGACCTCATTGTCTATTTCGGCGACCTGGCATGGCGCGCCGTCGGCCCCGTCGGGTTCGAGAACATCTACACGTTTGAAAACGACACCGGCCCCGACGACGCAAATCACGATTGCTACGGGATCTTCATTATGGACGATCGTGTGGAAAGAGGCGGACGGGAAGTGCAAAACTTGCACTTAATGGATGTGGCCCCCACCATCCTCGACCTCCTCGGCGTCGAGATCCCCGAGGACATGCAGGGAAAGGTAATAACGGGCATTTAGGTGCGGGACGACGAGAAACACAGCGAACGCTACTTGTATGACACCCAAGGAGATTCTGCGATGCAGAAAGGCGTTTCCATCCGTTTGAGCGGCGCGGGTGTGCCGGAAACCGCGGCCGCCCTGCGCGGACGGCTCATCGAGTTGGGCCGTTGTGTAGAATGCGTGGATGCCCAGATGGCCGCCCGGCTGGGAGGTGGAAAAGCAGCAGGCTATACGTGTAACCTACTCACGCGGAACGGCGTGATCGTGATTGTTGCCGCACCGGGCGTAGACGTGGAAGGCGAATCGATCGAGTGCGAAGTCGCCGTACATGACACGCCCGATTTTGCCGCCGAGAAAATTCTCGATGCCCTCGCCGAGCAAGGCTTCATCGCCATAGAAACCGGCGCGTACTCGGCAGAGGAAGAGGAGCAAATACGGCAGCGGCTCGCCGATCTTGGATATATCGAGTGAGCCTTGTACGCCGTTATCGCGCAACGGTTGAGCGGCGTTCGACTTGCCTTGTGCGCCCAGACGGGCGTTCGTCCTCGATGCCCGGGCCGGGGCAACGGCGATGAACCCGCAATCGGCGTTGTCAGAAACGCCCGCTTCTGCTGGCGAAACGTTGGTGACATCTCTCGGAGCACCCATGCTTATCGGTGTAGACGCCCGGGACCTCGCGCCCGGACACGGCGGCGGCGAAGAGCTCTATCTCCGCAACGTGCTGAAGACCATTCGAACGCTGCAGAGCGCGATCAGATTCCTCATAATCACGACACCCGCAAATCACGATTCCTTCGACGGTTGGGAGCGTCTGTGCATCGACGAGGGGGCACAAACGTTTCGGGAACGGTTGCGGCGCCGCAAATGCCCCATCGCCCAGCCTGCCCAGGAGGCCGGTGTGGACGCCCTGTTTATGGCAGTCGATCGAGCGTCGTCCAAGGGCGCCGCCCCACTCATACTCTACGCACTCGAGCTGATCCGATGGGAGATCGCTTTCAAACGCATGGGATGGCTCCAGAAGACGCGACTGAATCGGATGGCGCAGACCTGTCTCAATGCCGCCGCCATTATCGCGCCGTCCGAATTCATTCAACATCGGCTCCTGAGACTATTCGGAGTCCCGTTGGACAAGGTCACGGTGGCGCCGCTCGGCGTGCGAGACACCTTCGGCCAACCGCAGCCCTGCATCGTTGAGCGGCCCTATCTGCTCTTTGTGGGCACAACGCGTCCAACCAAGAACATCCGACGCTTTCGGAAAGCGCTCTATCGCCTGCGTGACGAAATCGCGCATACACTCGTGGTGGTAGGCCGGGCCGGCGAGGCCGAACCCAAGGAATGGGGCTCGCGCGTCGTGCGCATCGAGCAATGCCCCGAGGCGCAACTCGCCGGACTCTATCAACACTGCGATTTGTTCGTCTGTCCTTCCGTCTACGAAGGTTCGGGCGTGACCGTGCTCGAAGCCATGCGGGCGGGCGCGCGCGTAACCGCAGGACGCGTCGGCGGCATCCCGGAAGTTGCGGGCGACGTGCCGACCTATTTCAATCCGGAAAGTGTCGATTCCATGGTCGGCGTCATCCGCCGCGCGCTGAACGAGAAAGAAGATGAACGGGAACAGCGAAAACGGACGGCCCAGAACCGCGCCGCCCAATTCACATGGGAAAAGTGCGCCGAGCGCACCCTCGCCGCGTTCCGGCGTGTGCGCGTGGGCGTTTGACAACGAGAATGTGCTATAGTGTGTGTGGGTGGGAATGGTTATCACCGATTCAAGTACCGGGTTCGAGGTCATAGTCCCGGGGCGTCAGAGTTTGAGCCTTGGTGCCAAGTATCCTGTTCTCAGGAGCGCCTACCTCATTGTGAAACCATTCCCGCCCCTTGTGTTGCCGCCTTGTTGCGGGACCTGATTTCGTATTGCGGGACGGAAGCTGCAGACAAGTCAACTTCTTTGCCGGAGAGAACCATGGCTGCGAAACTTGCGGTGTTTTTGTCGGGTGGTGGGACGACGCTTCAGAATATCATCGACCACATCGAGCGGGGGCAGCTCGATGCCCAGATATCTTGTGTCATCAGCTCGCGGGCCGGTGCGTATGGCCTCGAGCGGGCGAAGAAACACGGCATTCCGGCGATCGCAATTCCGCGAAAAGCGTATTCTGACAACGGCTCATTCAACGCCGCGATCTGGGAGGAGGTCCGCAAGTATCATGTCGATCTGGTTGTGTTAGCCGGCTTCATGAGCCTACTTGAAATCCCCAAGGAGTACATTGGCCGTATCCTGAACATCCATCCTGCGTTGCTGCCGTCGTTCGGCGGCAAAGGCATGTACGGGCATCACGTGCACGAGGCCGTGCTCGCGTACGGCGCCAAAGTCACGGGGGCCACCGTGCACTTTGTCGACACCGAATACGACCACGGGCCGGTAGTGTTGCAGGGCGCCGTGCCCGTCCGCGACGACGACACGCCCGAGTCGCTCACCGAACGGGTGCAGGCGAAAGAACGCGAGCTGTACGTGCAAGCCATTCAACTCTTCGCCGAGGGCCGGCTGCGGCTCGAGGGGCGCCGCGTCCGCGTCCTCGAGGACGCGCCGTGATAAAGGCAGTAACGTTTGACTTGGACGGCACACTCGTGGATTCCACCGAGGCGATTGTCGAGTCCTTTTTTCACACCTTCGAGCGGCTGGGAATACGCCCCCCCGAACGCGACCGAATCGTCCAGACCATCGGCTACACGCTCGAAGAGCAATTCTCGTTGTTTACCGATCACGATCCCGCCGCCTGTACGCGCGTCTACAGAGCTCACTACGAAACCATTGCGTGCGCCAAGAGCGTCTTACTCCCCGGCGCGGCGGAATCGCTCGAGCGATTCGACGAGGCCGGGCTGCGCCTCGGTTTTGCCACCTCGAAAAGGCTAAAGTATGCCGTGATGATTCTCGAGCACCTCGGCATACTCGACTATTTCACTTCGCAAATCGGCCCGGACGAAGTGACCTATCCCAAACCGCACCCCGAGGCTGTGCTAAAATCCCTTAACCATCTGAATGTGGCGGCGGACGAAATGTTCTTTGTCGGCGACACCCATTTCGACGTCCTTGCGGCTCGGGACGCGCGCGTACGCTGTCTCTGTGTAACCACCGGGTACAACTCGAGGGAGGAGCTTTGCGTGCTGCGCCCCGAGGCCGTGTTCGATTCCCTGTCCGAACTGACGGAATATGCTCTGAAACACCGCTCGGGGGAACCTTGCTTCTTGAATGATGCGGAATGAAAACATGAAGATACATACGATCGGCATTATTATGAACGGCGTGACGGGGCGAATGGGGGCGAACCAGCACTTGGCGCGCTCAATCGTCGCCATCCGCGCACAAGGCGGCGTAAAAGCGCCGGACGGCCACGCCATTGTGCCTGAGCCCATACTCGTCGGCCGCAACCCGGAAAAGCTCAGGAAACTCGCCGAGACCTACGGCGGTCTTCCCTACTCGACGGACGTGGACGCGGTGCTTTCGGACGACAATTATTCGATCTACTTCGACGCCCAGATCACGTTACGCCGGTTCGATGCCGTGCAGCGGGCCATCGCCGCCGGCAAACACGTCTACTGCGAAAAACCCACGGCCACGACTTCCCGGGATGCGCTGAAACTCCACACGCTCGCCACGGACGCGGGCGTCAAGAACGGCGTGGTCCAGGACAAACTCTGGTTGCCGGGACTGCAGAAGCTTAAACACCTAATCGACACGGGATTCTTCGGTAAGATGCTCTCCGTTCGCGGCGAATTCGGCTATTGGGTGTTTACCGGCGAAGACCAGCCCGGGCAACGGCCGTCGTGGAACTATCGGAAAGAAGACGGCGGCGGCATCATCGTTGACATGTTTTGCCATTGGCGCTACGTTATCGACCACCTGTTCGGCAGCGTGCGATCCCTGAGTTGCCTGGGGGCCACGCACGTCCCGAAACGGTGGGACGAACAAGGGAAGCCCTATACGTGCACGGCAGAGGATGCGGCCTATGCCACGTTCCTAACCGACAAGGGCATCATCTGCCACTTCAACTCGTCCTGGGCGGTTCGGGTGCGTCGCGACGATCTGCTGACGCTTCAAGTAGACGGCGCCGAGGGCTCGGCGGTCGCCGGGCTGCGCAAATGCGTCGTCCAGCGCGCCGCCGACACGCCCAGACCCGTCTGGAATCCGGACGTCGACAGCCCTATCGACTTTCTCGACGACTGGGTCGAGGTGTTGCCTGACGAGACGTACGACAACGCGTTCAAAGTCCAATGGGAGCTTTTCCTGCGGCACGTTGCCCTTGGCGAACCGTTTCCCTGGAGCCTGAAAGAGGGCGCTAAGGGCGTGCAACTGGCCGAACTCGGCCTCGAATCCTGGCAAAAGAGATCATGGGTCGATGTTCCCGAAATCTCTGACGTCAACGCCGCGAACAGCAGACCCCCAACGCACCATTTGAAGGCCTGATAATAATAAGGCCGCCCCGAACACAGGCGGCGGGAAAAGGCATTTCGCACAGGTTCGGTTGCTGACGACCCCGCGTCAGCGGGCGAGCAAGACGCAACGGAACCCGACCGTGGTCAACTGGGCCTCTGGAAAAAGGCCCTTGCGCCACGTACACCGCAACTCGTCTTCGTTCGAGTGCCAGGATCCGCCTCGAACCGCGCGGCGCGGCGCGTCCGGTCTCGCGGTGCGACGTTTCCCGGGGTCGTACGGGACATAAAGGTCGATAGTCCACTCGTATACATTTCCCGCAAGGTCTTGGATCCCGTCGGGCGTAGCGCCGCTCTCGTGCATTCCGATGATCGAGGGCATGTTTAAGTGGTCGCCGTAGTTGCAGCGGGTCGGGTCGGGCTTCAGATTACCCCACGGGTACTTGCGGTTCTCTTTGCCGCGGGCCGCGAATTCCCACTGGGTTTCGGTGGGGAGTTGCTTCCCCGCCCAATCGGCATAGGTCCGGGCGTCTTCCCAGGACACGCCGACCACCGGTTGGCTCAAGCCGTTGAACTCGCCGTTGAGCCAGAATTTCGGTTCGCGGTGGCCTGTCGCCTTCAGGAAGTCGTCATACTGCTGAACGGTGACCGGGTGTATATCCATGTAGAATGGTGCAACTTCCGTCTCGAACTCGGGGGCTTCCTCGGGGTACTCGGGATTACCCATCAGGAAACTGCCCCCCTCCAGAAAGACCATGTTCTCGGTCGACGCGGCAGGGCCGGCCTCTGCCGTTTTCGGCGCCGCCGCCTTGGGACGATACGACTTCTCGTAGGCTTGGAGCAGGCTATTCCTGAACTCTAAGGCCGTCTGCCACCGATCGTCTTTATCCTCACGAAGCGCTTTGTCGAGTATGGCAACCAACGAAGGCGCCACATCGTCGCGCACGTCGACTACCTCGACCGGCTCGTCCATTGGCGTTCGCAGGGTGAACATCTCATGCAGCAGCAGTCCGACAGTGTACAAATCCGTCCGGAGATCGATCTCGCGGTGAAGCCGCTGTTCCGGGGCCGAGTACGCCAATGTGCCTACAATGCGGTTCGGGTCTTTGGTATGCGCTTCGAGATCGGGATTTGCCTCGTCCATCGCCTTGGCCAGCCCGAAATCCAGCACCTTCACGTGCTCGCCGGGAAGCAACATTACGTTCTCGGGTTTCATGTCGCGGTGGACGACCGTTCGATGGGCGTATTCGAGCGCGGACAAAACCTGTGCAATCACGCGAATCGTCAGCCGTACGTCGACATGGCGGCGATGCTGCCGGTGTTTCCGCAACAAAGCACGCAACGAATGGCCTTTAAGAAACTCCATCGACAGATACAGAATGCCTTCCACCGTAAAGCCCACGTCGTGTACGGCGACGATATTCTCGTGGCGCAGCCGCCGGGCAATCTGCGCCTCGCGAATGAAGAGGCGTTGTCCGCGCTGCGTCTTGAGCATGTGGGGTTTCATAAACTTGAGCGCAACGGTTTCATTGACGAGGTTATCTTGCGCCCGGTATACGACGCCCATGCCCCCTCTACCGAGTTCCTCCTCGATTACGTACCGATCGGCGACGCCTTCCCCTTGCGAAAACGTGAGCAATTGATGATTGTCCTGCGACGAAACGGCCGGCACGCGGAGTTGCGCCCCGCAGCCAAAACACAGGCCTTGTCTGCCCTGCACCGTCTCCGGGACCTGGATCTGAATCCCGCAATTTGAACACGTGACTTGAATCATAACGCCCTGGGAATACTACCACGCTGCGGTGGACGGGGGCAAAAAACCGCTCTCCCCTGGACGAACGCCCTCGGGCGCTGTTCTGCCTCCTGTCCCCTCCTGTCTCCCGACTCCTGTCTCCTGACTCCTATTTTCTGTCTACCGATTTCAGGTTGAACGGACGCCCCGGCAGGCCGTAGGCTAGTGCGTATGGAGCAAGCCCTTGGAAATGCTTTACCGGATTTCGACGTTGCCTTGCGCCGCCTTCACGAGGCGCTGGCCGCCTATCCGGCCCTTGCGGCAACTGTCTTCAATGGCACGGAAGAGTGGGAAAAACTCCTCACCCATAAACTTGTGCCTCATTTGGCCGGGGAAGGCTGTCTCGTGGCTGCGGTGACGGGCGGGACCAACACCGGCAAGTCTACGGTTTTCAACCTGTTAGTGGGCGCGTCCATCAGCCCGGTTCTCCCGACGGCCGCAGCCACCCGCCATCCGCTTATTGCGGCCGGCCCCGTTCGAGCGGCCCAGTGTCTCGAGGCGAAGCTCGTGCCCGAGTTTAGGCCCCGCGCGTTGTGCGACCCCCAAGCGCTCGTCATCGACGCCGGCCCGCAGAACACTCTTTTCGTCGCCGAGACCTGCGAGTTGTCCGATCGGTTGATTCTGCTAGACACGCCGGATGTCGACTCCATCGAGAAATCGCACTGGGCCGTGGCGGAAAGCATTCGGGCCGCCGGCGATGTACTGGTTGCGGTGATTACGGCCGAGAAGTACAAAGACGAGCGCGTGGTCAGTTTTTTCCGGCAGGCGCTGGCATCCGGGCGTTTGGTGGTGCCCTTGATGAACAAGGCCGGCGCAGAAGACGATTTCGCCGTGGCCCGGAGACAACTCGACGAATTCAAGCACGACGTCGGCCTCGACGCGCCGTGTTTCGTTCTTCCGTACCATTCGGCCGGCGTGGGGCTGCGTGCGCCCATCCCATCCGTCGACGGCGCTGGCGACCTGCGGACGTATCTCGAGTCCCTCGATGTGCCCGCAATTAAGCGGCGCGTCTACCGCGCAACGGTTCGCCATTTCGTCGCGTGTGCAGCGGACTTCCTCGACCAGGCCGGGGCTGTCGGCGCGACGCTGCGGAACGTCGCGGATGAGTTCCTGGGCCGCACACGCGTCTTCGCATCGAAATACGATCCGGCGCCCGGCGCCGAAGTCGGAGGGGTGTTTCACGAATTCGTCCAGTCCAAACGAGGGCCAATCCGACGCTTCATCGGCGCGACAAGTGCCGCCGCCACGCGGTGCGCAAAAGGCGTTGCCAGGGCGGTAACGGATAGGCTGCACAGACAGGCGGCCCTGGAACGGAGGGAACCGCCCGCTACGAACGACGAGATCACCGCGCAACACCGACGGCTTGTCGAGCAAATCACCCGCGAGCTGGCCACAAGTTACGTCGAATCGACTCGGAATCTTCGCGAGCCGGCCGCGCAGCTCGTGGCGGATTCCGCTGCGTCGCTCAATATCGACTCCAACATCGACGAAATTGTCGCACATACGCTGCGGACAGAGAGCGTCTCAGAAGCGTTTCGCGGGCATGCTTACCGGTTGCTTGACGGTTGGTGGAACGATCACAAGGGGAAACGGCGTGTGCTCGAAGCGCTCGATACCTTGCTTGCCGCGGTTCCGGCGGCCATTGCCGCGCCGATCTCGATATACAGCGGCGGCGTCGGGATGGCGGAGGCCGTGGTTGTGGCCGGCCCATTCGTCGAGCAGTTTGTGGCGCGGGTCATCGAGTACCAGTTCGGCGATGC
>Ga0180438_10007321_pt1 | contig 14439 bp, 7 predicted proteins | sample SS_ome_12_FD_132455 | JGI IMG/M metagenome (GOLD analysis project Ga0180438, IMG submission 132455) | Hypersaline lake sediment archaeal communities from the Salton Sea, California, USA - SS_3_D_2 metaG | ecosystem: Environmental > Aquatic > Non-marine Saline and Alkaline > Hypersaline >...
AAGGAAGCTTCATAAGCCTTTCGAGCTCCCCAAGGATAAAATCATCGTCCCTCATGTTCGTTAATTGTGCCAATTTAAGCCCAAGGATACCTCCGGCTGCAATCTGAGAATAATAGGCCTTGGTGGAGGCAACAGACATCTCAATATCTCTTCCGGTACTGGTATATAAGACACCATCTGTCTTGAAGGTGATATCTGAATCCCGTCTATTCACAATAGCCATAGTGTAGGCCCCACGCTGTCTTGCCATATCTACGGCCATATTTGTATCTGTGGTTGTACCGGATTGTGTTATTGCGATAATCAGGGTATCTCTCAAGCTCGTTTTTGAGAGACTTCCGCTGAACTCTGAGGCCTTGAGAGGGGCAATATCGATGTCGCTGTTGGCAAGGTAATAATTAAGCAGCTCTGCACACCCACAGGCAGCAACTCCTGCTGTCCCTTGGCCTATAAACAATATATTCCGTATCTTGTTTTGTTGAAAGGCTTCCGCTAACGCAGGGGGGATACAATCATCCTCTACGATTATTAGTGAATGTCTTTTCTCATGTTTTTGCGATATTCTCCATTTGTTCTGAACCGTTGTTTCCACTGATTCAGGAGATTCACAGATCTCTTTAAAGAAGTAGTGGGGAAAATTTTGGCGATCAATATCCCTTGATGTAATCTCGGTCTTTTTTATGTCGTGAGTTGTGAGTTGAATGGGGCTGCCGTCATAATACATTGCATTGATGCCGGTAAGTTCGCCGAATGATTCCTGATCTAAAATGAATATCTGCCCTTGATTTTTGCCTTCCAATTTATTCACATTTTTTTCACCTTCCATTTTAATATAGCGGGAAGTCTCTTCCACAAGGCCATAGACCTCTGAGGCAGTGGTATAATGTTCTTTACCTAAACCGATAAAAAGTGTTTGTCCGCTGCCTCTCTGGGCCAGAAAAATTTTCCCTGGTGCAATGTCAGTGTGCATGGCTATGGCATGGGAGCCTGTAAAATCATTAACAGCTAATCGGAACGATTCCTCAATAGGGAGGCCCCGGTTACAATATTTTTGTATCTGAAGAGGTATGATTTTTGTATCTGTAGTGATTTCATCGGGAATGGATCGTTTCGTTTCTTTTTCATATTCTTCTTTTAGAATGAAGTAGTTATCAATATCCCCGTTCAGGCATGCGTGAATAATCCCTGTGCGATCGCTCGATTCATGGGTTTTATTATTGCGGATAGTGATATTATCAACAGGGTGACAGTTGGCTTCGCTGATCTCCCCTACAGAGGCCCAGCGTGTGTGGGCAACAATAGTTTGATACCTAATGGGAAGGGCAATAAATAATTGAAAAATACTATCATCCTGAATCTGTTTCCTTAAGAATTTTACATTATCGCCTAAATGCCCAATCTGGGCAGAGATCTTATACGTAAAAATGACGGTGATGTTGCTTCCACTCCTGTTAACAGCAATACCTCTGTTTAAAAGGATTCTCTCTTTTCGTCGGGCAGAAAGCTCATCCAATAATGATTTTTTTGTTAATTCTTTTTCGAACTCGAGATAGTCTTTATTCCCTACTACAGCAATAATAGAAATGCCTGCCGAGTCCCTGCCTCTCACTTCTAATCGGTCTAAATTATTAAAGAGGGTATTTATTGATTTAAGTTGTGTAAAGGCCAGGAAAGGTATATTTCTACCAGTAAAGGTGGATAGCTCCTCTATCTTTTCTATATTCTGCAATATCTCTTCTTTTAGAGACCAGCATATATCCTTTAGCAGGCTTATTCTCTTGATGATGATCTCATTTTCTTCAAAGGAGAGAATGTTCAATCTTTGATGGTACTCATTTTCTTCTCCGTTAATTACCTTTTCCAAAGCAAGGGATACTTTCTTAAGTTTTTCCCTGGCAGCGGCCTCCTGAAAAATGGTGTACAGAGAGGATGTACATTTCACAGCACCAACATGATAATGTAACTCTTTGAGAAAAGCTTCCCCGCCGAGATAATTGTCTGTAAGATCTGCCTTTTCTCTGTGTATCTTTTTATAGGTATGCCCCTTTAGGTGAGGAATCATGGATTCTATTTCTTTTAAAGGGATTTTGGGTGTGGCAATCCCCTCTTTTTTAAAGGCTACAATACCGGTAAGCCCGCAATTAAATCGGCTGTCTTGAATTGGGAAAAAAACAAAGGCACCAGCAGGGATGCTTTTTATGCTCTTTCCAAAATAAATTCTTTGCGACAAAATTTTTCTAAAAAAGATTGTTATTTTTTCTAAAAAAGCCATTTTTTATAATAGATCTCGTGCGGCGTATTCTCCCATTGCCATGATTATATGGTAAAGATATTTTTTTTAAAAGTAACTACTCAGGTTCAGAGTTCAGCCGTTTCCCGATAAAATCGGGATTCAAGGGTAGAAGACGATGAATATCGAACAGCATGAAGGAAAGATAACCAACTAAGAACTCAGCCTGCCCTGATATAATCTGGGTGGACAGACTTGGGCTTATGAATCTAATAACTACTAGTGAATACATATCACGCAACGAATTCAAAGATTTTTACGAACAGGCCAGATGAGCTAGGGCCGCCGTTTGTGGTTTCATCAACTATCTCGAGAAATATGAGGAGCGGAAAGCGATAATCTTTGAAACCTGAATTTTGACCTAGATACCTGGATAGTTACAAAAACTATTAGACCTCCAATTTTCTAAAGTCCTGTTTAGTCACTTATATTTTCAATCTCAATACCACGTTGGTTTATCTTGTTTGGGTTTTCCAGAACCTTTTTGGCAGCGGCCTTATCGATCACATAAATCATGGTACCACCTTGTTTAGAAAATATTTGCCCGTAGGATATGGGCACTAACGGTGTGGAATCATGTAAAAGAGATTCTGCTACAGGATCTACTTTACGCTCTCCATTGGCCAAAAGAAGTACTGTTTTTGCATTATAAACGAGCTCAACTCCCATGGAGATGGCATACCAGGGGCTTTGCTCTTTGCTTGAAAAGTGTCCGTCTTTCACGGCATTTGCCAGGGTATTTTCATCAAGTTTCACTAAAAGCATCTTGTTTCCCTCAATTTTTTTCCAGTATGCATCTAATATCTCTTTTCTAATCCAGGCAAGATATTCAGATTGAGCATCGGTCTTGATTACGATAGCCTTTCCTTTATCAGTCCCCTGCTCCTCCCAATCATTGGGGTTGGCATTAAGCTCGTAGAGAAGACGTTCCTGATCAATGAGCGTGCCCCAGGGTACATTCGTTTCCTTGAATTTTTTTTCAAGGAGCCCGAAAAGTTCCTGCACCATAAAAAAACTATAACTTTCAGGATGCATGGCACGCTGCTGGGCATTTTCTCCAGGGAGACCTACATATTCATCGAGGTTAAAGCTTTGAATTTTTGTACAGTCAAAGGCCTTTGCATTCGCTGATGCGGCAAAGTGTTTATAAAGGCCAGTGGGGGTATTACCGGTAGCGAGGCCGAGAACATAGGCATCCTTATTGTGTAATGTGTTTTTTATGTCTTTTACTACTATTTGGGCAGCAACCTCACTCATATGATCAAAATCTTTAGTTATAAATACCTTAAAGGACATAGTAGTATCTCCTGCCTAAATTTATTTAACAAAGTTTTTTCTGGATCACATCAACAATTTGCCTACAGTATTTCTCAGTCTCCTCATCAGTAGGCCCCTCAACCATCACGCGGCACATATTCTGAGTTCCTGAGTAGCGAACAAGGACTCTTCCTTTATCACCTAATTGTTTTTCAACGCCTTCAATAACTTGATTTATCTCAGGAATGGTGGAGAGTTCTGGTTTGCTTTTCACGTCAATATTAATGAGTTTTTGGGGAAACACCTTCATCACATGGGAAAGTTCAGATAAGGGTTTTTGAGCCTTTTTCATAGCAGCCAGTACCTGTAAAGCAGTAATAATACCATCACCTGTGGTGTGATGGTCTAAAAAGATTATATGACCTGATTCTTCACCGCCAATAACAGATCCCTTTGCTTGCATCTCTTCTAATACATATCTATCGCCAACCTTGGTCGCTTCCTGTTCGATACCAAGTTCTTTTAATGCAATGCCAAAGCCGATATTACTCATAACCGTGCATACAACTAGATTATTATGTAATGTGCCTTCCTTTTTCATCTCTTTGGCACAAATAGCCATGATTTGATCTCCTGTGAGCACAGCTCCCTTCTCATCGACAGCAATACAGCGATCGCCATCTCCGTCAAAGGCAAATCCTACATCTGCCTTTGCTTTGATTACTTCCTCTGCAAGAGTTTCCGGGTGTTGAGATCCGCACTGGGCATTGATATTTTCCCCATTAGGCTCATCAAAAAGAGAGATAACATGGGCTCCTAACTCAAAAAAGGTATCAGGCGCTACCCTATAGGTAGCTCCATGGGCGCAGTCCAGGACAATCTTTGTCCCCTCCAGGGTATGCTCCTTGGGAAAGGTATTTTTTAAAAACACGATGTATCGACCTCTTGCATCATCTATCCGAGATGCCTTGCCCAATTCACTATGGGACGGATGCAGCGTATGCATTTTATTGGAGAATATCAATTTTTCTATCTCGAGTTCCTTTTCATCGGGAAGCTTGAGACCTTCGTGAGAGAATATTTTAATGCCATTGTCCTGAAAGGGATTGTGAGAGGCAGATATAACAATACCAGCATCGGCCCTCATACTATTGGTTGTAAATGCAATGCCTGGTGTGGGTAAGGGCCCTACCAAAAGGGCGTTTACCCCCATAGAACAGATCCCTGATACCAGCGCATTTTCGAGCATGTATCCGGAGATACGGGTATCTTTCCCTATGATGATCCTTGGGGTGTGACCTTTGCGTTTAAACAGATAAGCCGTGGCCCTACCAATATTTAGGGCCATTTCTGCGGTCATGGGGTATTCATTGGCCACACCTCTTACACCATCAGTGCCGAATAGTTCTCCCATTGTTTCCCTCCTTTAGAATAATGGTTTTGTTAGGGTGCCATTGGATTCCTTTAGGATAGATTTGTACGCTAAAGCAAGCGCGTATCTTTCTGACTAGTGAAGGTGGCTTTATATATAAGCTTCATTTTATTGTCAAGTATCTCGACGCTGAATTTATGGCCTGTGCCATTAAGCATTATTTTGCAGTCGTGACTGAAAATACTAACGGTATATCACGACACATATAGGTTTAATTAATATGTTGCTGGAATTTTCTTGTTACTCTGTGTTCTATGATATTATTTTCTTTATCAAGAATGCCAACTTTTTTGAGTCATGCCGTACAATACTGCCGGCAATATCGAGCATATTGGATGCATAAATTGTTCGATTTCCCCAACACTCATCAGTCTCATTAATTTCAACAAACTCCGCCTTTTGTTCCATATATTGCTCTGCGAGCTTTTTATCAGGCTTTTCTGAATTATAGATTATTCCATCAACCTGCCGCTCAATAGATTCCTCAAGCTTTCTAACGAAATCAAGCCCAGTGAAATTATGGGTTTCACCGAACTTAGTCATAATATTGATAATATACAGGATTTTTCCGCTTGTCTCCTGGAGTGCCTCTTTAACGCCTGGAACAATAAGGTTTGGAATAATGCTTGTAAACAGGTCGCCAGGCCCAATAATGACATAGTCCGCGCTGTTGATCGCCTTAATTACAGGGGGGTAAACTGAAATCGAATCACTGTGGTGAGGGACAAGAAAAACATTCCGAATTTTTTCGCGTTGTGTACCTCGGGGTATGTCAATTGCTGTTTCTCCATAAATATGGCTTCCATCTGTAAGCTCAGCAACGAGCGTTGCCTTATCAATGGTAACGGGTAAAATCGTTCCCTTATCGTCTAGAATTTCAGCAAGCGCCTGTACACCAGTAGGAAAGCTGCCCGTATATTGTGAAAGCATTGTAAGGAGCATGTTACCTGCATTGTGCCCTTGTAGACGCCTATCTTTGGTAAACCGTTTCAGAAAAAGTATTCGTGCAATATCGTGATGTGGGGAAAGTGCAAGAATGCATTTCAACACATCACCAGGAGGCAGGATTCCGAGTTCATCTCGCAACCTTCCAGTGCTCCCACCGCTGTCAACCATTGAAACCACTGCCGTAATCTTAATTCCATCCAGATCTCTCAAGCCGGAGAGGAGTGCGAATTGACCACTTCCGCCGCCAATGGTTACAAGTTTTTGCTCCTCATTTTTCATGCTTACATCCTTTTTTATATCTAAAAAGCGTAATCAAGTGTTACGCATCTATTGTTTTTTTATACCTGAATTTGTTCAGAATCGCAATCCTTTTGAAAAATGCTTTCTTTGTGAAATAGCGATTTTCTATCGAGGAGGAATTCTTTGGCTTGCTTTTCCCTTGACTTTTTTAGCATGTTTTTAAAAAATCTATCAAAAGCTCCTTTTCCACAGCGACAGGGATGCCACAAAATTGACTCGTAGAAAAACGGGTCTACCTCCTGGAGGGGAATGAGGACAATTTTATGCAAATAAAGTTATGAACATTCTTTACGGAGTATACACTCTTCTTACCAGCAGCCTGTTTCTGTCTTGTCTTCCACCGTTTTGGGCGTATACACGCCTGAGCGGACGACATAGCGAAAACCTGAAAGAACGCTTAGGGTATATACCCTCAAAACTTGTGCAAACCCTTTCAGGGTCACCCCGTGTCTGGATTCATGCCGTTTCCCTTGGGGAGATTAAGGTGGCGGACTCTATTATTAAGGCTCTCAGGCAGATCCTGCCCGCCTGTTCGGTCATAGTTTCAACAGTCACAGAACATGGTCGTGAACTCGCAATAGAGACCTTCGGAAAAGATATTCCCGTTGTGTATGCGCCAGTAGATTTTATAGGCTCAGTACGTAAAGCACTTTCCCATGTGCATCCTGATATTCTGGTTTTTTTGGAAACTGAAATATGGCCTGCGTGGATTACCGAAGCGCATCGAATGGGAATCAAAACCGCCCTGATCAACGGCCGAATCTCTATGAGATCTGTTGGGGGGTATCTCAAGTTTCGGCCCTTTTTCCGGAAGGTCTTAAGAAATGTAGATGCCTTTAGTATGATTTCAGACAAAGACAGTGCTCGGATCAGGGCAATGGGAGCCGATCCGAATAAAATTGAGGTATATGGCAATGCGAAGTATGACCTCCTTGTGAGCCTCGCAGATCCTGCTATGGAAACACAAATGCAGAAAACCTTGAACCTTAAACCTGCATCCCCAGTCTTTGTTGCAGGAAGTACACGTGGTGGCGAGGAGGCCATGGTGTTAGATGCCTATGAAAGGATTGTGAATGAATTTTCCGACACCGTTCTGATCATTGCACCCAGGCATATAGAGCGAACAGCCGAGATTAGATCTTTGCTTGAAAGACGGGGCTTTCGGTATCAGCTCCGAAGCGAAATCGATGGTGGTGCAGCAAAGCGCACAGAGCCGGTCGTTATCATTAACACCTTTGGAGAACTCTTTAAACTTTATAGTATTGGAACTGTCGTTTTTTGTGGAGCAAGCCTTGTTCCATTGGGCGGACAGAATCCTCTGGAGGCAGCGGTGTGGGGAAAGGTCGTCTTTTATGGCCCCTCAATGGAAGATTTTCTGGATGCAAAGGCTATATTAGAGGAGGTTGGAGCTGGCATACCTGTTTCAAGTCCTGAGATGTTGGCCGAAAAGGTGATATGGTTCCTCAGACATCCTGAGACCTTGAAGTCTTGTAGTGGCCTGGCAAGGGAAGCCGTTATACGGAATCAAAACGCTGCGGATAAACATGCCCAAGTAATAGTGAGATTGGTCTGAGATCTGGGCCCGCGATAATCTGTAAATATATATCAACGGAGGTAGCTGTATGTCGATTGATCGAAAAATAATCCAAAATATGTTTAATAATCTTCCATCAAAAGCTCAAGTAAGGTTGAAGCGTGCTATCAAGTTGATCGTTAATGCCAAGGAAAAAGGAGGTAAGGTAGTGGCGGTTGTAGGTAGCGGCCCGAATTTGCATGAGGGTGTGACCACTCTTTTGGCGGAACTCATACACAAGGGAATAATTGATGGTGTTTCAACGAGTTCCGCGGTGATTAATCATGAGATGGCAGGTACATTAGAAAAGGTAAAGCGATTTGATGGTGTAACCTTTGGCTTTGAACGAGAAAAGCTTCCATCGGATGGCTTTTTTGAGGTCAGCATCCTTACCAACACAGAACTTGAGAAATTTCAACGGGAGATTCCTATTGACATAGCCCTTTATCAGAAGATGCGCCGGGCCAAAGGAGATTATATCATCAAGGTCGCTGGAAATATGGCTTACCCTACGGGCCTGCGTACAGAAAGGCTGGCCCGTGATGTACTTGCCATGGCAAAGCGTTGCGGCATTCCTTTTGAACAGATGGCTGGTTATGGCGCTGACCGCCTCACCATGATTGGTGCCGGAGCCGAGAACAGTACCCCGGTGCTGGTAACTATACCCCAGTTGATAGGAGGTGGGGAGGTGGGGCTTGCTGTCGGAGATTCATTATCTCTTTCAGAGCGCTGTTATCGCATTGCAAATCTTCTTGACAGTGCAGATGTGATTATTGAATCTGCACTTGCCCTGTCTCAGGAGGTTCATGATGGTCCCTTTGAACGATTTACTGGCCATGGCGTATGGGCTGACTGGGAGGGGGGATGGACGTATTCCCTTGCTGATAAGAAAATTGTGCGAATCGATCTTGACCCTAATCTGGAGAAGGCATGGATGCAGGAACGTAAATCTAAAATGGTCACTGATGCGGTGCACAAAGGCCTTCCCAAGACAAAGCTTATGGGTATTCCTTTTCGCATGGAAATGTCAGGGTTTGCAAGAATTCCCGGAAGCCTTCCTATCGTAGGAGACATTGGTGAGATATGGCCTCTGCTGGCAACTATGGTTGCAGATGCACTGGATGTAAAACTTGACTTTATGAGCTATAAACAGTCATTGCCTGCAGGAGAGAAAGCTCGTGAATGGATTGTAAAACATGTGCAGCCTGTAAACAGGGAGAGGATGTATGCAGCAGCTAGAGAACTCGCTGTTGCTAACCCTCGATAAGAGCATATTATTAATTTAAAGGACTACATTCTCCTTGCCCTCTTCTGCATTCCACAAGCAGAAATTCTTAAGGATGGTTAAGCCTGGTGGCCCGCTCTTTTCTGGATGAAACTGTACTGCAAGCAGGTTTCTTTTACTTATTACACTGGCAAAGGTAATCCCATAATTAGTTGTGCCAATGATAGCCCCTATGTCTCTGGGGGCTGGAAAATAGCTGTGAACAAAATAAAACTCACTTTCTGTGCTAACATCTTTAAAGAGTGGGTGGAGCCTTGTATATTTTATGTGATTCCAACCCATATGGGGCACCTTAAGGTTTTCGCCATCATCTGAGAGGAGCGGCATAGGAAATCGTTTTACCGTTCCGGAAAGTAATCCAAGACATGTTGTCTGATTTTCCTCACTCTCTTCCAGAATTATCTGGGTTCCCAAACAAATCCCTAAAAATGGTTTTCCATCTTTAAAGATGGTATAGAGTGTTTGATCAAGCCCTGTTCTTTTTAAATCCTGCATTGCCTGACCTGCAGAGCCAACGCCTGGGAAGATAACCCTATCAGCATTTAATATTTCTTTTGTCTTGTGGGTAATTCGACATTCGAATCCGAGATGGCGTATAGCTCGGGCAACACTTGTAAGATTTCCGGCCTTATAATCAATAATGGCAATCATAAGCCTTACTCCCATTCTATTGTGCTCGGTGGCTTTGAGCTGATATCATAGGTTACTCTATTAACACCCTTGACCTCATTGATAATCCGGTTTGAAATTCTGCCCAGAAGTCCATGGGGAAGCCTGGCCCAATCCGCAGTCATAGCATCGAGACTCGTTACAGCCCTGATAACAACAATATGTTCATAGGTTCGTTTATCTCCCATAATCCCAACACTTTTTAGAGGTAAAAGTATGGCAAAAGATTGCCACAGTTTTTTGTAATTGTTGCTTTTTTTAATTTCCGTTATCAAAATATCATCTGCCCGTCGCACAATTGACAGACGCCGTGGCGTTACCTCTCCAATAATCCTCACTGCCAGCCCAGGACCTGGAAAAGGATGTCGAAGTATTATATCATCAGGCAGTCCAAGCTCTTTACCTAAAAGCCTGACTTCATCCTTGAAGAGATGTTTGAGAGGCTCAATAAGACTAAGGCGCATCTTTTTAGGAAGCCCTCCAACATTATGATGGGATTTGATAACTGCTGATGGACCTCCAAAAGCAGATCTGGATTCAATCAGGTCTGGATAGAGGGTCCCCTGTGCGAGAAAGCCAACATCTTTAATCTTTAAGGCCTCATCTTCAAATACCCTAATAAAGGTTCTGCCTATTATCCGCCTTTTCCTTTCAGGGTCCACAACACCTCTGAGTGGTTCCAGGAACCTTTTTCTGGCATTGATGAATCTTAGATTAATCCTAAAATGGCGTTTAAATAAACCTTTAACTCTTTCTCCTTCATTTTTTCTTAAAAGGCCGTTGTCTACAAAGATACAGGTCAGCTGACTACCAATAGCCTTGTTGAGAAGAACAGCCGCAACTGAGGAATCTACACCGCCGCTTAATCCCAAAATAACCTTTTTTTCTCCAACGTCCCCTTTTATCTCATCTATCGCTTTGTTAATAAAGGATTTCATCGTCCATGTTTTTTTACAGCTACATATCCTGAAGAGGAAGTTTTTTAGCATCTTCTTTCCCTTAGGTGTATGGATGACCTCCGGGTGGAATTGCAGGCCATAAAGTTTGTCTTGACCGTTCTCAACAGCAGCTATTTTGGTATTTTCTGTTGAGGCCGTTATTTTAAATCCCTCTGGCAGATAAGAAATTGAATCCCCATGACTCATCCAACAGGGTGTTATTGAATTAGTTTCATAAAAAATACCTTTTTGGTCATATATATGGAGCTCAGCAAGGCCATATTCTCTTCTTCGGGCACTATCGACCTTACCACCCAAGCTCCCTATCATATACTGCATGCCGTAACATATACCAAGTATGGGAATATTGAGATTGAAAATCTGCGGATCTACTTTGGGACTGTTTTTTTCATATATACTTGCCGGTCCCCCTGAGAGTATTATACCTTCAGGTGCCAAGGAGCTGATTTTAGATAATTCGATGTCTGGAGGTTCTATCTGGCAGTAAACATGCTGCTCTCTCACCCTGCGGGCAATGAGCTGGTTGTACTGGGAGCCGAAGTCAATAATCAAGATCATTGATGAAACCTCATTTTTTAAAGTATTATTCTGAAAAAGGCTTTATAATACACAGATAGATTTTTTATTCAAGATTTAGGAATGAAAGATATTTCATTCCTTTTTTATTGCCCTTGATCCCACCACTCTTTCCAAGCCATAGTCCACTACGGTATCATTATATACGGATATAACCTAGGTGGCAGGAAAAGACATAGTTGTTAAATTCCATGGCTGAATATGAATTATTGTATGGTTTCCCCACTGACTTTCTTTACGAATTGTTCTACTTTGTCTTCAAAAGACACCTCAAAGCCACCATGGTAAATACTTCTGGTAGCAGTCTCTGTAGAAACCATAGCAATTCTATATTTAAGGGGAAGATCCTTTACCCGATCTTTGAATTTTTTTCGCTCCCTGATAAAATCAGGGAAATGTAGAAGAAGCATTTTGGTATACGGAGGTTTCCCGATTTTTTCCGGGTTTGCGAGCAGGTAGCTATAAATGGTATCTGTAAGCTCATTGATCTCACGACTGATTTCATTGCTAATGTCTGTATATAATTTTTTACCCTGAGATTGGTTATATTGCTGAAAGATCAGTTCAGATTCATCTACTGCTCGTTTCTCCAGAATCTTTAATACATCCTTCACATATTCGGCTTTATGATGCAGGAATTCTTTGTCTTTCATTAACAACCCTCCAATGATTTCGTAAGAGGAACAGATTACACCACATTTGTTTGCTGAGGCGTCTTTGAGTATTATAATACCCTTCTTTTGTATCCTGTCTCTCGCCTCAGGAGAAATAAAGGAGTTGGCACCTTCTATTATTGCTCTGGTAGTTGGATTGTGATTATTGTCAAAGAGTTTTTCCCAATTACCGATATGGATGGTTTCGGGACGTCCCCCACATGGTATGAAGACATCGGTAAAATGAGAAAATATGAGGTTTTCAAATTGTGCATGAAACTCATCCGATGATAACCACTCTTCTTTAAGGCCATCTTTGTCTCGCAGGACCTTTTTAAAGAGATCCACAAGACCTTCTCTCTTTTGCTCTCGAGAGTAAAGGATAAAACCGCCCTTGTTGAGATGGGCTGGTGTAAATTTATCTATATCGTACTTATGAATCAGGCTGCCGAGTTCTTCCTTCTCGATACCGCTCGGATCATAGATAACCCCAGAAGCATCGGTGATGGAAGTGATTTGAACCGATAGACATTGGGACAGTAGCAGCTTTATCTCGTTTCCCGCAACATCCCCATCAGGCCCACCCGTGAGCTTTACGCTGAATGGATCTGAGCGGGCATCAATCCCGAACTCTTTCAGTGCCCGCTCTACAAATTTCAGCACACCAAGGGAGGTGACGCCGTACGCCTTGTGGTTGATCCCGATCTTCTTACCGGAGATGATGCCGCCCCCAAGCATGTATCCTCGTTTTTTAGCGCGTTCCGCCATGTATTCAATCATGGAGTCGTGCATGTTCTCATCGGGCCCCAACTCGATTGGCTCATCTTCGCCATAGTAGTCTATAACCTTGGGATCAAGAGGTTTCCCGTTGTGGGTAACGAAGATGTCAAGAAATGCATTTATAATTCCCCTCTGAAGGTTGTAAAGGCGGTTGATTACCCTGTCGTGCTCTTTCAAATCAAAGGCCCGCATGACAACGGCCAGTTTAGATCCTCCTTGATAGATATCCTTATTTTTCAGATGCTGGGTGTGAGCAAGCACCATTGCTTCTTTGAAAACGGTATTCATGGCTGACGTAAAGTCATCTTTGTTCCTTGAGATAACGGTCCGAAATCCTCCTCTGGCAATGTCTGAAAATCCGAAATGATAACCGGATCCAAAGCGGTTGTAGAAGAAGGTTATACGAAAGGGAAGATCAGGAGGCAGGTTGGCTCTAATTTCCTGAGGTAAATGCTCCATATAATGGGGATCCAGCCTGAAGGAAAGGGCTTTTTTGTATGTAACGAAAAAGTTTGTTTTAAGCGTATATTGGATACAAAGAAGCGCAACACCAAACATTATCCTCCTGGTTTCATCCAAGATGACATGGCCTGTGTTGTATTCGTCAATTATGGACTGTAGTCTCTGGTATTCCTTCTCAAGGATTTCTTTATCTACACGTTTTTCAGGATCGGGACTGAATTTTCTATCAAACAGTTGCAGTAGTTCCCTGGTGAACTGAAGATGGCTAAAAAAGGCATCTTGGGTTTCGTCCCAATTGAATCGAAAGGGGGAGCTATGGGCCATGTTGGTGTGAACGAATGTGGTGATTGCGCTTAAAAGGCTGCCTTCTGGGCCTGTTAACACTTTACCGGTCACCAGTTCATAGTATGTTCTGTCATGTATATTAATGACCTTTGTATTATAAAGTTCGGATTGTAACGAGGAGAAGATTGGCATGTCTTTATGTATAGGTTTCCCGTCCCGAGTAGTGATATATGCCGATAAAATGGTTACATGCTGCTCGGCATCTTTTATTTCTAAAATATAGTTTCTTTGGGTGGCAATATTAAGCCGATAAAATATTTCAATGACCTTTCCGAGGTATCCCTTAAAAAGAGGATTGATAACTGAAAAAACAAGCCTTGTCTCTTCCCGACCTTTTTCGTCTTTTGTTGGCTCAACATCCAGAAAGATACCACCCTGGCGGATTGCCGACTGAAAAAGCCACATTGCCCTGGCTACTCTAAGAGCAGGTGAGAGCACAACATAGTCTCGATTGTTCTCTAAGAAGCACTGGAGAATCGTATCAAATTCTTTAAAGTTAAAGTCGGGATAGTGATCTTTCAGATTATTACGGATTAGTCCTTTGTCTCGAAAAAATGAAGTAGAATCTCGCTTTTCTTTATCTGTGAGAAAATGGAACTTCTGGATCTCTAACTCGCTTTCCTGTCCAGGAAGGTATGCATTGGAATGAATCATCTCGGCATAGATGATCACTTTCTCCTGAATAGAGCCTAAGGTTTTAAAGAGGGTTCCCGGCTTATTGAGAATAGCAATAATAAGTTTTTCATCGGTATCCCTCAAGACAAGTTGGTGATTTTCCCCCAGAGTGTGCAGATTCATGCAGAGGTTTAAAAGGGCATCTTTTTCAGGGCCAAATGTGATAAAAAAATATGGATGCATGTGCTTTAAAAGCCAGTTTAGGTTAAAGAGAGAACTTTTTTTACTCTTTCCT
>Ga0180438_10007325_pt1 | contig 14431 bp, 16 predicted proteins | sample SS_ome_12_FD_132455 | JGI IMG/M metagenome (GOLD analysis project Ga0180438, IMG submission 132455) | Hypersaline lake sediment archaeal communities from the Salton Sea, California, USA - SS_3_D_2 metaG | ecosystem: Environmental > Aquatic > Non-marine Saline and Alkaline > Hypersaline >...
AAGCTCTGAATCGGGTGATCCAGCCCGGTGACATGGTGCACCTGGGTGCATCGCCCAAGCGAGATGGGTTGACTGCCTGCGTCCGGCGCAGTGTCGTCGCCCTGGACCCCAAACAGTCCATTCCGGCTGGACACCGATACTGGCTGGACTTGATCAAAGAGGCGTACCTGGTCGGGCATGGTCAGTTCGTCACCGCGGCACGCGATGACCTGCCGGCCTTCACCATCGAGAAGGCCATCGTCGAGTTTCTGGTTAGCAGGAGCGATGAGGTGTCACACTTGGTTGGGCACGCCGTCGACTTGCCTAACCAGAAACCCTACTCGTGTGTTCACAACGCCGGGTACACAGAATGTCAGGAGTTCTACGGGGCCGTGACGCTCGAAAGCCGGGAGCCACTTGGTGAGCAAATCGTCAGCATGCTCGACGTCGCCCTGCGCGGTTGTGGCAGCCGTTGGGATGAGGTGGTGATTCCTGGGTTGGACTACGTCGTGGTCGAAAACACGTTTGGCAAGTACGGCCGCCGTGCAGAATGCCTCAACTCGCTGCCTGAGGACTGCCAACGGCTCGTGGGGACTGGGTTGGACTGATGCCCCGCGCAGTTCGTTGAGACCGCGCGAGATAGCGCTCAGGCTGTATAGCAGTCAATAGAGGTGGTCAATGATTGAATTGAAGGCCGGTGTGGATCTTGGACTGGAGGGGGTCGAAATCCGGCACCACGCCGCGTTGAGCGACGGGTATCTGTTTTCCTGGATGTTCGAGGGGCTGGGTGGTGCGTCGTTTATGTACCCGTGGGACGTGCTCCGTCCGGAATGGCGTTCGCGGGAGGACGGTTCGTTTGGGTATACACTCGATTGTCCAGGCAACAGCGAAAATCCACTACAGGTCCAGGTCCGGCTGAGACCTGTGTCCGATGATCAACTCGACCTGGAAGCAAAACTGTACAATCCTTCCGAGCGGTACTACACTCATTGTTGGGCAGATATGTGCCTGATGTTCAAATACGCGCCCCGGTACGCCGACAGGCACGGGGAACGTTGCGTTCTGCACACGGCCGATGGTCTCGTGCTGGCGGATCAATGGGCCCGTCACGTACGCAAGGGCGCTTGGTCGCCGGTGGTACAGTCCTATCGGGTGCAGGGGCTCGACGTCCCATAACCCTACGGCGTAGTACAGGGACTGGCACTATGGAGCGTGTCCCCGGAATCTGTGCAGAGCGGTTGCATCATGATGGCGCGTGACGACGGCAGGTGGCACATTGGTCTGGGTTGGGATGTGACGGCCAGTGTCGCGCACAATCCGGATGCTGAGCACCACTGTGTGCACAGTGATCCTTGGTTCGGAACAGTGGCGCCTGGAGAAGCGGTCACTCGGCGCGGCGTGATCTTGTTTGTCGAGGGCAGTGCCGATGATCTTCTGCAGCGCTTTCTGGGGAATGAAGAGCTTGGGTAGTAGTTGGTTGTAGGGTCGGGAAAGACTACACATATATTAGGAGGACATCATCGTGATCAACCCGGAAGATGTCGAGAGGTTTCTTGCTGTCGTCAGTGAGACAGTGCTGCCTGCTATGGGCAGTCGTCCAGGCCAGTACGACTATGTTACCCTGTCCCAGGCAGGCGGCCAGTTTGTGGCTGTCCAGGTCGATGGGGATGTCGATGTCGAGGAACATGTCCACGAGTACGATGAATTCTGCCTGGTGCTTCAGGGTCGCATTACGACCTGGATCGGGGATAACGAATATGTGTCCGAACCGGGCGATTTTCTGTATGAGCCGGCTGGCATTCCACATCATGCCTGCATTGAGGGTCCCTACGTGGCGATTGACTTCTTCGGTGGTCCTCGCTTTGAAGTCCAGGAGTGAAAGGCTTAGAGGAGGATGAGGGTCTATATCCTAACGGACATCGAAGGGGTGGGAGGCATTGTAGACTTCGACCGGCAGTGTTGGCCCGATGCGCCGGATTTTCATCGGTCACAGCAATTGCTGACCGGTGAAGTGAATGCGGCCGTACAAGGGGCCGTCGATGCGGGTGCCGACACCATCGTGGTGTGTGACGCGCATTATAGGGGGCATAACATACTGTACGATCAACTCCATCCGGCGGCGGAGTTGATACAAGGGCATATGCGGCCTCATTGGCTGCCCTGGATCGATGAAGGGTACGATGCATTTGTACAGTTGGGCGTACACGCGATGGCAGGGACGCCCCATGCTGCGCTATGCCACAGCATGGAGTTAGACATTGTGGGCATCACGCTGAACGGGCAGACCATTGGAGAGATTGGCATGGCTGCTGCTGCTGTTGGCTCTCTGGGCATACCAACTGTCATGGTTACAGGTGACCGGGCGGCAGTGGCAGAGATGCAGGCTCTCGTTCCCCAGGTCGAGGGTGTCATTGTGAAAGAGTCCCTGAGTAGGCATCTGTGCCGTAGCAAGTCACCAGCGAGAGCAAGGGAGATGATACGAGAGGGCATGGAGCGAGCCTTGCGGAGAATCGGTGAGATTCCGTCCGTCCAGATCCCTGGACCTTACTTGCTGCAGGTCACCTATATAACACCACGGGCACAGTACTTGCAGAAAACGACTGATTTGTGCACTCGGGTTGTTGACTCCACGACGATCGAGTACATCGATGACAATCTAATTCAACTATTCAAGATTTTCGAATAGAAGGATGGTCGTTGTGGGTTTCTCGACTCGGGGGGCATTGGAGAGCGTATGAACTGCAACACTAGGTCTGGTACGTATGCTATAGGTGTGGATATCGGCGGCAGCAGTGCGAAATTAGGCATCGTGAGTGAATCGGGAGAGATTGTTGTTCGCCATCGTGTACCCACGCCCGTGTGTAGTCAGCCAGAACGTGTGATCGAGGAATACGTTCGTGCCATCGACCACTTGCTGAATCGTTGCGATGAGATGGCTATCCGCCCTGTTGGGATCGGGGTGGGGATGCCAGGACACATCAGCAGGGACCGGCGAAGTTCAACGTTCAGCAATGTTCATGCCTTGGATGACTTTCCGCTCGTTGATTTCTTGAGTGAGCGCCTTCAGCTTCGAGTTGAGCTAGACAACGATGCGACGTTGGCAGCTCTGGCTGAATATCGCTTCGGCGGGGGACACGATGCAAAGCGGATGCTCTTGATGACCGTGGGATCGGGGATTGGGGCCGGTCTTATCGTCGATGGGAAGCCTCAACGCCCGATACGTGGCTGCATTGGTGATCCTGGTCACATCATCGTGGCGCCGGAGAGCCCGTGGAGATGCGGATGTGGCTGCCGGGGATGTCTTGAGACCGTAGCCTCCAGCCTGGCGATTGAACGGGAAGCGAGAGCGATGGCCTCTCGATTCCCCGATTCTGAGCTGGCGAAGGTGTTCAGCACCCACGGTAAGCTTACTGCTGCCGAGGTCATTCGTGCCGCGCAAGCGAGTGACTTTCGGTCCCGTGACGTTCTGAAGCAAGTAGGACGTTGGCTCGGTATCGGCCTGGTATCGTGGTGTTACTTCTTCGATCCAGATTTGATACTAATTGGGGGGGGGGTTAGCGCGGCGGGAGAAATGTTGCTGTCTCCAATACGCCAGGCGATGGTCGAGGTAGGAATGCCGCAATACGTGGCTGACATACGTATTGCGCTGGCAGACATTGGCAATGACGCCGGCATGATCGGGGCGGCGAGCTTGCTGTTGCGGCATCGCTCCCATGAGTGATGTGCTCTGGTCGGTGAAAGGGAGTTGAAGCGGTTTGACAAAAAGGTGGATTGTGGTATCATTTCACCACTCGGGGGCGTAGTGTAGTGGTTTAACATGCCGGCCTGTCAAGCCGGAGATCGCGGGTTCAAATCCCGTCGCTCCCGCCACAATCAAGTGCTTCTGCGCGATGAAGAAGTTTGTAACCAGCGCAGACACGCAAATTGAAGAGCCTTCCCCACGCGGAAAGTTGGGGAAGGCTCTGTTTTGTCTTTCGCGTCGTCGTGTTTGCGGGAACACCAGAGTGGATTGCACGGCGTGCCCTCTACTCACTTGATCGACCAAGTCGCGTCCAGGACAGAGGCCAACCCATTTCAAACGGTTCAAACGTAACTCAAACTCAATCCAACCCAATCCAAAGGCTAGTGGAGGGAGTCTGTGATATATTGAAGTCGTGGTTCAATGACAAACCCTTGGTGCTGTCCAAGGGTTTTTGTTTCCGTCGGGGGAGGTATAGCCAAAATGGAACATGGTGCGATCTTCTACTATTCCAGTTCGGGCAACAGCCCCCAAGAGTGCATCCTATTGTCAGGAGGCAACTACCATGACTACGCTTGAAAACATTATCGTTGAATTGACTACGGCGCCTAAGCCCAGAGAGGTAAGAAATGTAACCGTTCAGCCTGCTGGCACAGGTTCCCGAATGGGAAAAGCGCTTGTCACAGTGGCGATGGTCATAAGCACGTTCGTGCTTGTGCTCACCCTGAGTCTATCTGACGCTTGGGCCTATGGCGACTTCGAGTGGCTAGAGGATCATGAGGAGGGGGTTTACCATCTCTCCGATAGCAGGACAGTTTTGTTTGTGGGGTTCGACTACGGTGATGATGGCACGGATCTCTCAATCCGGTGGCGTGACCCACAGGGAGATAGCACCACTGCGTGTCCAGAATGGGATTCGTGTACCACGAGCACTTATGTCTACTCAGGGGGTGTCATAGTAGGGAAAAAAGCATACTTCTATATTGAGGAACAGGATAGAGTGGTAGGTACATACCAGGTTGAGGTTCACGAATGGGGATATGCTGATCCAATCTTCGCTGATACGTTCGAGATCAAGGGCCCCACTGTCTATCTGCCCCTTGTTCAAGCATCATATGTGCCTATGAGTTCGAGGATGGCAGGACCCAACGACTCAGCACGGTGTACGATCGGTTGTCCATAGTGGGAAGAGCCCCACCTCACAGGTGGGGCTCTCCGTTTTCAAGGGCGTGCAGGTAGCTTGAGACCTTTTTTGACATAATCCCCCTTCCCTGGTATAATATCCTCCGTTAAGTCAATCGGTTTGGCATCACTCACCGTTCCGATTCACAAAATCGGAACGGTTTTTTCATATGACGGCCCAGACCTACATAAACCCACAGGTCAAGCACCTGATTGAGTAGTACAACATAGGAGTTTCATGCATTTCACAGAGTTAGATTTAAGTAAACCTCTCCAAAAGGCAGTCCGTGCCTTGGGGTACGAGGAAACGACTCCCGTCCAGACCCAGGCCATCCCGCCGGGCTTGGAGAGACGCGACATCGTCGGCTGTGCCCCGACGGGCACCGGTAAGACGCTGGCCTTTGTTCTGCCAGCGTTGGAGCATCTGCTGCACGATCGAGCCAAGACCAAGAACCCCCGCGTGGTGATCCTGGAGCCGACCCGTGAGCTGGTCATCCAGGTCGCCGCGGAAGCCCAGAAAGTGGCCGGCCGTACGTCACTACGCACCGTTTCTGTGTACGGCGGAGCCGGGATGAGAAAGCAGACCGACAAACTGCGCCGTGGCGTCGACGTCGTCGTCGCCACACCGGGGCGCCTGATGGATCACATGCGCCGCAAGAACGTGAACTTCAAGGACGTGCAGATTCTCGTGTTAGACGAGGCCGACCGGATGCTGGATATGGGCTTCCTGCCTGACATCAAACACATCGTCGGCCGGATGCCCCGCCAGCGCCAGACGATGCTCTTCTCGGCCACGATGCCTCCGGCGATTTCGGCGCTCGCCCGCCAGTTCCAGCACGACCCCGTGCGTATTGAGATCGATATGGCGAAGCCTCCCGAGGCGATCGAACAGGCCCTCTACCCGGTACCCAAGCACCTCAAGACGCAACTTCTCCTGGCGATACTGGAGCAGATGGACGTCGACAGCATGCTGGTCTTCACCCGGACCAAGCAGGGAGCCGACATCGTGACCCGGCAACTGCGCCAGTCCCGCGTCTCCGTGGCCTGCATTCACGGAGATTTCAAGCAGCGGGATCGGATTTCCGCGCTGGAAGGGTTCCGGTCGGGCAAGCACCGCGTTCTCGTCGCCACGAACATCGCCGCGCGGGGATTGGACGTGGAAGGGATCACCCACGTGATCAACTACGACGTGCCGGAACACCCTGAGAACTACGTGCACCGCATCGGGCGCACCGCCCGTGCCGACGCCGATGGCGACGCCATCACGCTCGTCACGCCCGAGGACGAACCACTGATCCATCGGATCGAGTACTTGCTGGGCCACAAGATCGAGCGCAAGATCCTGCCGGGGTTCAATTACGACGTGCCCGCGCCCTCGTGGGCCAAGCCCTCGGCCAAGACGCTGATCAAGCAGGCCACCCAGTCGCAGGGACTGGCCGCCCGCTGGCGATCGATGTGCTAGGGACATTGACAACAAACGGCGCCGCGTTGCGGTGATAGTCTGGCGGCCCTGACGGGGGCCGCTTGGCCCACTCCGATATCGCGGCGATCCAGCCTGTTATTGATGACGAACACCGGCCCAGAAGGTTCATACGGGCCGGTTTTGCTATCTTGACACGTATGACGCTTCACGGCATAATGGCCCCAGTGAACGTCGACTACCTCACCCTGGCCTGTCTGCGAGATCACCTGGACAGCCTCCTCGGGGCGCGCGTCCAGCGCGTCGTCCTGCCCGACGAGCGTTCGGTCGGGCTGGAGCTGTACGCGGGCCGTCGTGTCCAACTGCTCATCTCGGCCGACCCCCAACACCCGCGCATGCTGCTGGTGCCCCAGAAGCTGCGCCGGGGTGTGGAGGTTGAGACGCCGCTTCTCCTTGTGCTGCGCAAATGGGTTCGCTCCAGCCGGCTGGTCGACCTGACCCAACCGCCCTGGGAGCGCATCTTAACACTTCACTTCGACGGCCGTGCCGGGCCTTGTCGCCTGGTCGTCGAGTTGATCGGCCGCTACAGCAACGTCATCCTCGTGGGGCCAGATGGACATGTGCTGGACGCGATGAAGCGTATCGGCTCGGATCTGAATCGCTACCGGGTGATTCTGCCGGGACGTCCCTACCAACCGCCGCCGCAGCCACTCGGTCGCCGGACACCTACGGAGATCACACCCTACGACTGGGCGGCGATGTTGGCCTCTGCGGCCCCTGAAGGACCACTCCACCGGCTGTTGACCGGCCACCTCCTCGGCGTCAGCCCGATGGTGGCCCGGGAGATCGCGGCGCGCGCGACGGAGCATACCGCGGGCACATCCAAGGGCGATCCCGAGGCGCCGGTACGCGCCGCCACAGCCGAAGCATTGTCCGGGGCGACTGCCCAGCTCTTCGCGCCCATCGAGGATGGCTCCTGGTCACCCCACGTCGCGTTGGACGAAGAGGACCACGTGATCGCCTTCGCCCCGTACGAACCACGCCAGTTCGAGCGCACACAGCCGGTGCGCCGCATCAGCGAGGCCATGGGGCGGTACTTCCAGCAGCGGCTCTCCGCGGACGCCTACGCAGCGGCGCGCCAACGCGTGCAGGTGCGGATCGACGAGGCCCGCTCGCGGGTCGAGCGTGCGCTGGATCAATTGGACGAGAACGTCGTGGAGCCGAGGGAGATCGAAGCGCTGCGCGAAGCTGGGGAGTTGTTGCTGGCCTACCAGGGGCGGGTGCGGCCCGATGCGCCGGAGGTCACGGTGCCGGACTACGCTGGCGATCCACGCACGATCGCGCTGGATCCGGCACTGACCCCGGTCGAGAACGCGCAGGCCTACTTCCGCCGCTATCGCAAGGCCGTCCGGGCCGCCGAGGAGATTCCCGCCCGCGTCGAGGCCCTGGGGGCCGACCGGGCCTACCTGGATCAGTTGGCCGCCGACCTGGCGCTGGCCGAATCGCGCCCTGAGATCGACGCGGTGGTCGACGCGCTGGCCCGGGCCGGATGGGCGCCGAAGGCGAGACCGGGTAGCGGCGGCCAGGTTGGGGGACCGCGGCGGTTCGAACTGGATGGGTTCCCCGTCTACGCCGGGCGCAACGCTCGCCAGAACGAGGAGGTCACGTTCAAGCGCGCTGGGCCGGACGACCTGTGGCTGCACGTGCGGGGCTTGCCGGGCGCGCACGTGGTTATCAAGACCGGGAAGCGGACCGTGCCGGAGGAGGTGGTGCAGCGCGCTGCCCGGTTGGCGGCGTACTACTCGTCGGCGCGCGACAGCGCCCAGGTGGCCGTCGACGTGACCGCACGGCGCTACGTGCGCCGCGCGCGCGGCGGCCATCCTGGGCTCGTCACCTATCGCAACGAGCGGACGGTGTGGGTGGAACCGGCGGCGCGGGCGGGCTGATGGTTGGTGCCCTGCCCCTTTTTGGGCTAACCTTGCGAAGGTCAGGTGTAGCTTCTGTTGCGGCAATACGGTGTATCAGTGATGCTCCGTCTGGCGATGGTTCCGCGCAACCTTCGCGAGGTTTGGAGAGTATGCTCTGCCCTCGCGGATCCGCAGCATCAGAAGTGTTCCCAGCAGTGTGCTGGCGGAGGCCAGGAGGAAGAGCGCCGGGTAGCCCAGGTACGCGCCGGGCCGCAGCGCGTTGAGCCCGTCGATCAGCGGGCCGCCCAGGCGGCTCGCCGCTCCCGCACCCGCGGTGGCCAGGTTGGAGAGCCCGAGGTACTTGCCCGCCTCCTCCGTGGGAATGAGGTCGGTGGCCAGCGCCCAGTTGACGCTCAAGAAGATACCGGTTGCCATACCGATGATGCCACCGAAGATGTAGAGGGACGAGACGGATCGGGCGAAGACCAGGAGGAGGATGCCCACCGCGGCGAGTGCACCGGCAAACAGGTTCAGCCGCTTGCGGCCGATCCGGTCGGAGAGCACCCCGGCCGGAAACACCAGCAGCGTCAGCGCCAGCCCGATCGTCGCCAGCAGGTTGCCGGTCACCTCGGCCGGATTGGGCACTCCCAGCCGGTCGCGGACGGCGTACTGGGCGAAGGTCTGCACCGCGTAGATGCCCAGGAGGATGAGGAACCGGGACACGATCAGCCGTGTGTAGTCGGGATACTGCCGGAAGTCGACCCGCAGGAGGTGGCGCAGACCCGGATCGCCGGCGGGCTTTGCGGCATCGGCGGAGGGTGGCTCAGGCGTGGCCAGCACCGTGACCAGGCTGCTCGCCAACAGCACCCCACCGATAGCGGCGAAGGCCAGTTTGAAATTGCCGTCGCCCATCAACTGGCCTGCCACCAACGACACCACGACCAGCCCGCCCATGTCGAACAGGTTCTTGATGCCCGACGCCAGCCCGCGTCGCTCGTCGGGCACCAAGTCGGGGATCAGCCCCTGGGCCGGGCCGTGGGCGGCGTTGGAACCGATCTGCAAGAGGAGATAGCCCACCAGGAGGCCCCAGAAATCACGGGCCAGCGCCATCCCGGCCAGGAAGAGCAGGCCGCACAGCGTGCCCGCCAGGATCCAGGGGCGCCGCCGCCCCCATCGGGTCCGGGTGTGGTCGCTGATGCCGCCGGCCAGGGGCTGGATCACCATCGCCAGGATCAGACCGGTGAAGGTCAATCCGCCCAGGTAGGTGTTCTTGAGCGATTCCGGCACGAAACGCAGAAGCAGTGCCGGCAGTACGATGGGGTGTAGGCCGTTCCATAGGAAGGCCAGCCCGAACCAGTAGACGTTCATCGCAACGTAGTTCCTTGTCTTCATCCGTTTCTCGCTCCTTGGGGATCAGGCTGAGATAAGCGATATGATACCACAGATTCCGTCTGATGGAGAAATGCCGCACTATCGGCTTCCCTGGAAGCTGCTGGTGGGCCTGCCGTGGTCGGTGGCCGCGCTGTGGCCACGGTCCATTGCCCGCGATGCGCGGATGGGGATGGCGGGAGTACGTCCGGAACCGGAGGTCCTGGGGGCCGAACATATTCCCCTGCGCGGCCCGGCCCTGGTGGCGTGCAACCACTACAGCCGGCCGGGCTTTGGCGCCTGGTGGTTGGCGCTGGCGATCACGGCGGCGGTGGCCGCCCGCCGTGATCCCGACGCCGACCCGGAGATCCACTGGGTGATGACGGCGGCCTGGACCTTCCACGACAGTGCCTGGCGGCAACGGCTGTTGACCCCCATCACGCGCCGGGTCTTCGACCGGGCGGCGCGCGTGTACGGCTTCGTGACCATGCCACCGATGCCCCCCGATCCGGACGAAGTGGAGGCGCGCGCTGTGGCGGTGCTGCGGACGGTGCGCCTGGCCCGGTGGGCGGCGCGCGACGGCGGCATGCTGGGGCTGGCGCCCGAGGGGCGCGATACCCCGGGAGGACTGGGGGATCCGCCCCAAGGCGCCGGGGAGTTCATCGCCCTGTTGGTGCAGGCCGGATTGCCGGTGTTGCCGGTGGGGGTGACGGAGCGTCGAGAGCGGCTGCATGTCTCCTTCGGGCCACTCTTCGTCCCGGAGATTCCGCCGAACCGGGTCGACCGGGATTCCGCGGTCGCCCAGCAGGTGATGACTGCCATCGCGCGACAGGTGCCCCAGCACGGGCCATAGATGAGAGAGGTGAAGGCTATGCCTTCACCTCTCTCGGTTCCCCTGGTCAGGCTATCGCCGTACCTGGCCAGGGGCGGGGGCGGGGCTCGCCGCCCTGTGGCTCAGACGTTCGGGGAGCCTTCCCGCGGCGGCGCCGTGTGGTGTCGCGCATATTCAGTAGAACCTGGAGGCTTCACCGCGCCCCCTGTTTTGAGGCCTCCGGGTACCTTTCTGTGCCTACGCCAACTGTGGCTGCTTCAGCTTTCGGATTAGTTCCAGCACCAGCGTCTCGGGCGACTGCCCGGGTTCACGCAGCAGCACCGGCATCCTTTGATCGCCTTCCGGTTCCCAAAGCTCGCTGTCCCATATCGCCGCTGCCCGTGGGACCCGCAAACCTTCGGCGCTGGTGACGATCAACCCGTGTTGGGCGACGACCTGACGCAGCAGCCTATGAACGCGCGGGTCGGTTTCCAGCCTGCCCAGGCCCTGGTTCCCCTGAGGCAGGATGACCGCGCGGACGAAGGTGGTGCGGGTCAGAGAGTCGAGATCAGACAGGGTCAGATCGGGCATAACCCACACCCCGTGCGCGCTGCAGATCAAGCCACTCGTCAGCCCCACGCTCTTGACGCACAGTCCCGCCTGGCGCAACAGGCTGAGAAGAACGATTGCATCAGTCTCTTCGAACCCTTCGGCGATGACGACGAGGGCACAGCTATGACTGAAGTCTCTGGTAAACAAGGTATCCAACCTTCCCTGGTTTGTTGTCCATCTGGTACCATTTTACTCCCTTATTGCCTGTTCTGTTCTATGGAATTGCTGTCAATTGCTGGACCAACCGGGCCAAACCTGTAAGTTTCTACACAAATCTGGCTATTTACGTGCAATCCATTGATTAATGGACTGAAATGTGATATGATGGTGGCGGTCAAATGTAGCGCTTGGAGCGTTTAATAAATCAAGGAGCCCCAATGACCAGGCATCTCGACGTCACAATGCCCAAGGACTTTGTCAACCGGGTGCACCAGGCTTTGCGCGCCTGGCATACCCAAGGTAACAAGGATGTACTGTCCGATCTCTTGCTCGCGGATAGAATGCGGAACGAACAGGCGGGGATCTCACCGCGCTTGGTCACCAACCGGATTCTGATGAACGGGCTCGATTGCCTGAAAGAGACCAATGAAGATGCTAGCGATCTCCTCTACCGCCGTTTTCTGGATCGAGAGACAGCCTTGCAGGTAGCCCACGGCCGGAACCTGAGCGAAGATGTCGTTTTCCAGCGCCAGCGCGCGGCCATCGCTCAACTGGCCCAGACCATATGGAACCAGGAGACGGATGAGCGCCAGAAGAAACTGCGCGAGACTGAGGCTCGTCTGGAACCACCCAGCTACAGCCGGCTCTTCGGCGTAGAGGAGAAGATGGCTGAAGCGTACGCCCAGATTGAGGCTTTCTCAGAGCCGTGGCTGATCGCATTTGAAGGCCTGGGCGGCATCGGTAAGACCTCGCTGGCGGACGCGCTGGTGCGTGATCTGGCCTGCCAGGCCCGTTTTTGCGAGATTGGATGGGTGAGTGCCCGTCGTCGCCTGTTTCGACTGTCCGGTGACATTGAGACGTCAGACGATCAGCCGGACTTGACGCTGGGCGAGCTGGCTGATCGGCTCATTGATCAGTTCGGGTTGGGGACCTTGCGGCGCCGCTCTGACGCTGAGAAGCTGATGGGTTTGAAGGGTTTTCTCAGATCCGAACCCTGCCTGGTCGTGATTGACAATCTGGAGACGGTCGCTGACTACCGCGCACTCGTTCCGGAGTTGATGGCGTTGATCAATCCCACCAAGTTCCTGATCACGACGCGTCACTCGTTGCGCGACATGAGCGGCGTGTATTGCCTGACGCTGAGGCAATTGTCCCGGGATGACACGTTGGCCTTGATCCGACACGAGGCCGAGACGCGGGGGTTGCGCGAACTGGCCGACGCCACTGAGGTGGAACTGGATCAGATCTACCGCGTGACCGGTGGCAATCCGTTGGCGACCAAGCTGATCATCGGGCAGATTCACACGCTGTCTCTGCCCGTCGCGCTGGCGCGTTTCGACACCGCAAAGGGCGGATCCGTCGATGAGCTGCTGGCCTTCATCTACGCCAATGCCTGGCAGTCCCTCAACCCGGACAGCCGCCGCGTGCTTCAGGCACTGCTGCTGGTCCCCGAAGAGGGAGGCCGTCTGGAGCAAATTGCCGCCGCTGCCGAACTCGATGCAGACGCCACCGCCAACTGTTTGCACCTTCTGGCAGCCCTTTCGCTGGTCAGCGTGGGGGGCAGCTTGATGGAAAGGCGCTACTCGCTGCACCAGTTGACACACACCTTCGTGGCCCGACAATCGCCGTTCGATCAATGATAGCGGCCAGGGGCAAGCGCCTTGCAACAGACAATCATCGCCAATGCCAGATACTGGCTCAACCTCCTCGACGCCAGGACTGAGGACGATCTGATCCCCACGTCCGACATCCGGGCCGTGGCCGTGGCACTTGAGGCCCTGATGAGGGCTCCGGAGGCCTGGCCCCTCACGCTGTCTTTGGCCTTCGCGTTGCATCCCCGTATGGAACGGCGCGGCTACTGGGCTGATTGGGATGGCTTCCTGGACGTGTTGACCGTGCGTGCCCAACAGCGTTCGGACCGGACGGCCGAGGCCGAACTGCTGGCCAGGCGAGGCGAAATCCAGCGACAGCGAGGGGACTATCCTGCGGCCGAGATCTCCTACCGTCGGGCTTGGCGGCTCTGCCGCCGGTCCGGCGATGAGATCGGCCGCGCGAGGGCGCTCTCCAACCTGGGTGATCTGTACCGATTGCAGGGGCACTTTCGGCGCGCCGAGGTCCTCTGTCGGGGTGCGCTGGCGCTGTTCGAGGCCATGGGGGACACCGAACGCATGGCGTACACCGAGAATCACCTGGGGCTCATCTGCTATTACCTGGGACGCTGGTCCGATGCCTTGCCACACCTGTCCCGGTCCCGATTGTTGTGGCAGCAGACCAGTGACCGGCACGGCTTGGCCAAGACGCTACAGAACCTGGGCCTGGTGCACCGGCGTATCGGTTCCATAGAAAAGGCGCTGGATTTCTTCAGAGAGGCCATGCACAATTATCGGGCGGTGGGGGACGAGATCCACGCGGCGCGGACGCAGATCAACGTCGGCAATATCTATCTGAACCAATCTGACCTGCTCCGGGCGGAGCGGGCCTACACGCAAGCGGAGGAAGTTCTGAACCGTGTGGGTGACACCATAGACCTGGCACGTGTCCGCAACAACCTGGGCATGGTGTACACTCGACTCAACAACTGGGACGAAGCGAAGGCATGTTTCGAGCGGGCGCTGGAGCAGTGGCGCAACCGGGGAGACACGTGGAATCTGGCGAACACGCTGGGTGAACTCTCCGGCCTACACCTCGCCTGCGGTTGCTGGGCCGAGGCTCAGACGTGTCTCGACGAGGCATGGGCGTTGGTGAGTGCTCAGAGTGGGGTGCGCTACGATTCTCTGCGGAGTGAGTTGGCCGGTCGACGACAGGAACTACGCCGGTTGGCTGGCCTGGATTGATTGGGGGTGAGGTGGGCCCTGACTGCGCTTCAGAACCCACCTCGTTCGACTCATCCACCGCCGCTAGCCGAGGACTCACACTCTTCCGCCAGCACGACTGGAGCAACGATCTGGGGAGGCGCCCCAACGGACACGGCAATTGCGAGGGCGAGCAGTGCAGCCGCGATGATAGCCTTGAACCGTTTCCCGGACATCTGATCTCTCCTTTCTGGATGGTCCTGGAGAGCGAGGACGTGGGGCCCCCCGGAGTCGCCCTGATGGCGTCCGGCTTCGAAGATGTCCGGCTCTGATCAAGTTTTCAATTGTTACGTCACTGACCGCGGTTGCAGCCGGGCCGTTCCTCTGGCCCATTTCTGCCACCAGTGTACCTCGTTTTCGCCTTACATACCTGACGGAATCTTACGGCTTGTCTGACAGACG
>Ga0180438_10007326_pt1 | contig 14431 bp, 11 predicted proteins | sample SS_ome_12_FD_132455 | JGI IMG/M metagenome (GOLD analysis project Ga0180438, IMG submission 132455) | Hypersaline lake sediment archaeal communities from the Salton Sea, California, USA - SS_3_D_2 metaG | ecosystem: Environmental > Aquatic > Non-marine Saline and Alkaline > Hypersaline >...
ACTGGAAAGCGGCCTTGAACCACTTCGCGATCATGTTCGAAGACCGCATGCCGGAGGTCAGCGGATAACCGACAATGCACAAACCCAATCTGCTAGCTGACACAAAAATGCGTACAGGGCCGTGCCAGCCGCTGATTGACGGCTATCGAACGCGGATTCTGGACGGCAATCAGTTCGCCGCCACCGAACATCGCCTGAAAGAACTGCGGACCATTTCCAGCGGACCGTTGCCGGGCAAGGCGGGGCCAGTTCGCCGCTCGCCTGGTGCGGATCGAACTGGACTCATCCACCCGCGACGGCGAGACGTCGCTGGAACTGTTGACCAATCTTCCGCCGGAGGTCTCGGCGCTAAAGATCGCCGACGCTTACCGCCAGCGGTGGCAAATCGAAACGGTGTTCTTCGAGTTGGATCGCGTCTTCGAGGGTGAGATCAAAACGCTGGCCCATCCCGGGGCGGCGCTGCTGGCCTTCAGTCTCTCGCTGATCGCCTACAACGCGTTGCGTGTGGTGCGTACGGCGCTGGCGGCGGTTCACGGTCAGCCGGCGGCCGACCGCGTTTCCGACTACTACCTGACCGAGGTGGTGTTTACCGACTGGCGAGCGCTCGACATCGTCGCCGACCCGGAAGACTGGATGAACGAGTTCGCGCACGCCACGCCGCGGGCCATCGCCAGCGAACTGAAAATCGTGGCAAAACAGGTCAACGTGCATCGGCTGAGAAAATCGACCCGCGGCCCCAAAAAACCGCCGCCCAAACGCGTCAAAAACAAACGAAAACCGCACGTGAGCACCTACCGAGTGCTCCAAACGCGAAAACAGGTAAAATAGCCATGACTAAAACACCTTCAAAGGGCTGAACTACGAGATCCACCCCAGACGATCACGCAAATCCGGTAACCAATAGCCGCGCATTTCCTGGTGTTTCGCGTCGTTGACCGGGGTGATGTAGGTGTTGCCCCGACACAACGTCGCGGGGTCGTAGAAGCTGCCCGCCCCGGTGATCGTGCCGTAAAACCGGTCGAAGCCCCGCTGCAGGGGCCAGTTGTCCTTGGGGCCGTCGGGGCCGGTGAAGCGTGTCACGTGCCATTTGCCGGCCATGTAGCAGCGATAGCCTCCGGTCCCGAGCGCTTCGGCGATGGTCAACACGTTGCGTCCCAGATCGCCACGGTAGCCGGGCAGGTTCTGCTCGCCGGTCATCAGCCCAATGCCGGCCTGGTGGGAATACACACCTGTTAGCAGGGCGGCGCGCGTCGGGCAGCAGCGGGCCGTGTTGTAGAACTCGGTGAAGCGGAGTCCGCGACCGGCCAGACGATCCAGGTTCGGCGTGTAGATATCCCCGCCGTAGCAGCCGATGTCAAAGAACCCCATGTCGCCCGACATGATCAAAACGATGTTGGGCGCCTTGGAGACGTTTTCACCAGCGGCGGCGCTGACTGGAAGGGACAGCAAAACCACGAAGGCTGCGGAAAGGAAGGCATGCATTGGTTTCATCCTTCTTCTCCTTGCTCACTGTTTCCGCTCGGCGGCTCGTTCGGCCTCGATCCGGTTGTAGGTCTCGATCACTTCGGGCGGCCAGCGGAAGGCGGGCGCCTTGGCCGGATCGTAGCCGCGCAGATGCGGCCGGTCCAACCGCTTGCGCACCGGCACGTAGACCCACTGGTTTTCGCGGAATGCTTCGTTCAGCAATTCGGCAAATTTGGGCAGTCGCTTCTCGACTTGCGCCCGGGTGTTCAGTTCGCTGAGGACCTGCCCTTTGGCGCCGAGGAGTTGCAGCCCGCCGGCCCGGTTGCAGTCGAACCATGATTGCACGCCTTCGGCCCAGAATTCGCCGGGGTTATTCATGCCGTACCCGCCGATTCGTCGCGACTGTTTCGCTGCCTCGTACAAGGCACGCAGCCGGGGGTTAAACCCCTCATCAAGCCCAGCTAGCGCCCCGTGAACGGCGTGGCCGAACTCGTGAATGAAGATATTCTCTCCGTGATACGGGTCGCCCGCAAAATCGAGCAGGTTCTCTTCGCCGCAGCTCACCGGCCGGCCGCCCAGTCCGCGGGCTCGCTTGTCATACCAGGGTGAAAGATTCCGGCACTCGGGCAGGTCTGTCTGCATTTCGTCGTAGGCCATCACGGTCACGTACATCTTCTTCTCCGCGAGTCTCTGCAGTAAGTCAGGCCGATGGGCGAGCATCTTTCCCACCAGGTAGGCCGCCTCTCGGAGCGCGTATTCCGAGACCTTCTTGGAACCCACGATCAACAGGCCGTTGGCTATGACGTGTTGCTTGTAGAAGGGATCGAGCGTTTCTTGAATCGCCTGCGCCCGGGCGGGCAGCGCATCCGTTTGCCCGATCGCGCAGCGCTCAGTCAACCCGTTGCTCAAGCAGCCGCACGCCAAGAAAACGAGCAACTTGTTCATTCTTCATTGTCCCTTACGTTGGAGTTCAAATTCACCACGATTCGACCTCCGATATTGGTTCGGGGTCATGTCCGTGTGGCTCTTGAAGACCTGACCCAGGTAGCTGGCCGTGTTGAAGCCTGCGATAGCGGCGATCTTGTCCAGCGAGAGATCGGTTTCCAAGAGCAGTCGCCGCGCCCGTTCGAGGCGTACCCGGCGGATCTCGTCGTGGATGGTGCGGCCCATGGCCCTTTCGAAACGGATTTCCAGCGAGCGGCGCGACATCGCCAGCATGCCGGCGATGGCGTCGATCCATAGAGACGTAGCGGCTTTCTCCTGGACAATACGCAAGGCCTGGGCGACCTCGAAATCGTCCAACGCGGAAATCTCGCTGCTGCGGCGGGTGACGACATGCAGGGCGGGGGCCATGATCCGCCGCGGCTTTCGAATCCGGCGGGACATCAAACCGGCCAACACGGCCGCTGCCTCGAAACCGCCCCGCTCCGCATTGAGCGCGACGCTGGACAGTGGCGGGTCGCACAACTCGCACAACAACTCGTCGTTGTCCACTCCGATCACCGCTGCTTGCTCGGGGACCTGCACGCCCGCCCCGCGGCAGGCCTCTATCACCTTGCGTCCCCGATCGTCGTTGCAGGCCATCAGGCCGATCGGTCGGGGAAGATTTCTCAGCCAATCCTCCAAAATGGACTGCTCGCGATGCCATTGCCGATCTCCCCTCCACCGCGGCGGCGAATAGACATGGGGCTCGAACCCAGCCTCGCGGATCGCCGCGCAAAAGGCCGCTTCTCGCCGCTGCGACCAGATGCGGCCGGCGATGCCCACGAAGGCGTAGTGCTGGAACCCGCGGTCCAGAAGGTGTGTGGCCGCCAACTGGGCGGCGCGGTGGGAGTCGGACGACAATTCGCTGCAACGCCGGAAAGGGCTTCGCGGGTCTAACTGCGACTGGCTCAGATCGAGCGCCACAATGGGCAACTTCGTAGCCAAGAGCGCCTTGCCGATTTCAGACGTCTCGATCCGCGCAATGATGCCCGTGCCGCCCCACTGTTCAATCTTCGGCACGGCCTGCTTGAAATCGCCCGGCGTCAGGTAGAGCGACCAGGGCCCGTGCAGCCGGGCGTACCGGACAATCCCACCTAGCACGTCCCGGCCGTACCCGCGCGAGGTCTCGATCAGCAGGACCACCTGTGGAATGGTTGACATACTGCGATCAACTCCCGATCTGAGCCTTCTCCTCGTCGGTAAATTTGCCGCCGGCAATCGGGCCGGGTTCCCGGCTTCGCATCAGCGCGCTGGGCCGGGGCTCCCGCACCGGAATAACAAACGCTTCCGCGCCGTCGGCCGTCTTCTCGATCCGCCCGCCACTCCGCTCGACGGCCTGCCGGACCAGCTTCTTCGACACCTCGATCAGGGTGGGGAAGTCGTACGGAGTGTGGCTGAACTTGCCCTCGGGGTTCAAGGCCGACTTGAACCGGTCGGGGACCTTCTCGAACCCCATTGTGGTGAACAGCACGCCGGCGGCGTTCGACGGGTTGCAGTCGGAATCCTGCCCGCAACGCGTCGAAATCAGGATCGTTTGATCCGGATCACCCTTGCCGTAGAGCAAGCCCATGAGAATGTAGGCCCCGTTGAGCTTGGCGTCGATGCTGAAAGCGTTCTCGCCGCCAGGGCCGCTGCAAAGCCCGTGGGTGTAATCGGGATTCTTGTGGTACTTGTCTTCCAGCCACTGCCACGTCTTCTGCCAGTCGTCGGGGTTCTTCTCGTACCAGGCGAGCATATCGCGGACCATCTCGGCGTATTGGCTTTCGGGGGGAATACATCGCAACGCGGCCTCGACGACCCTCACCATGTCAGCCTCAAAGAACGCCTCGGCGTACATGGCGCCGACGAACTGGCCGGCGTACACGCCATCACCGTAGTTCATCAGCCGACCGAATTTTTCGCCTAGCTCGATGGAAAGCTGCGGCATGCCGGGGGCGATCAGGCCGCTGTAGTCGGCCTCGATCTGGTAGTCGATGTCGTCGGCGTGCCTGTTGAACTGCGGGTGGCCAGAGTCGGGCGGGGCGATGCCGGCCCGCAAGTTGTTGCGGCCGGCCGCGTTGGCGTGCCACAGCCGGTAGCCGCTATTAGCGAAATCGATGCCCGCCTGGCGGATCGAGCAGTCGAGGCCATGCTTGTCAAGCGTTTGCAGGAATGTCATCTCGACGTAGATGTCGTCCTGGCGGAATTGGTTGACCTTCTTGGGCTCCCAGGAGGGCATCTTGTCTTCGGGGATAATCACGCCTTTGTAGCGGAACTCCGTCGGCCCGCCCCAGCCGACACCCACCATCTGGCCCACCCAGCCGGCCTTCATTCGGTCGACGTAGTCGTCCATGGGCAGGCGGCGGACCTGCTGGGCAAGTCCGCTGCTCACAAGGCCAAGGGCTAGAATCAGACTCCAGTGGAAGCTGCATTGCATGTTTCTCTCCTTCTCTGCTGGATACGTGATGAATGGCGCCGTAAGACTACGGGGCCGCATTGATCGTATGCCGGCAGGTAACGCTGTGCAAGCAAATATTGCGCAAAAGAGTATCACTTTGACACAATAGCCAGATGGGCGACGGCCGGGGGCGATCCAGCTACTGAGGACAAAGGGAGTTGGCTGATTACGCTAAATTGACAAATGTTTGCGCAATTTTGAATAGCCAAAGCCACGACTCCGCGGTATGCTCACGGTCTGCGGCATAACGAACTCGCCAGCCACACCCACATCAAGATGAAAGCTTCAGACCGCCAATTCGCGATCGGCTTGGATTACGGCACCAACAACGTGCGGGCAATCATCGTCGATTTGACCGACGGGACCGAGGTCGCGGGCGCCGTTTACGACTATCCCAGCGGCGAGGAGGGAGTCCTGCTCGACCCGCAGGACCCGAATCTGGCCCGCCAAAACCCGGCCGACTACATCGAAGGTTTCCTCTCCTCGGTTCGCAGCGCGGTTCGGGCGGCCGGCAACGTTCCTGGGTTTCAGCCCGATCACGTGATGGGCATTGGCGTGGACACCACCGGTTCAACGCCCCTGCCGGTGGATGAACAGGGTCGGGCGCTGGGTACGCTGCCGGAGTTCCGGGACAACCTCGCCGCCTATGCCTGGCTGTGGAAAGACCATACATCAGCCGCCGAGGCCTCCGAGATTACCGAGAAGGCGGCCAGCGCGCCCGAGGCGTACCTGAGCAAATGCGGTGGCGTCTACTCCAGCGAGTGGTTCTGGGCGAAGATACTGCATTGCCGGCGGGTGGCTCCGGAGGTGTTCGAGGCGGCGTATTCCTGGGTGGAGCTGGCCGATTTCGTGCCGGCGTTTCTCACCGGACGGACCGACCCGAAGACGATGCCACGCGGTATCTGCGCCGCCGGTCACAAGGCGATGTTCCACGATGCCTGGGGAGGGCTGCCAGGGGAGGGCTTTCTGCGGCGGCTCGACCCGGAGTTGGTCAAGGTCGCTCGACACTACGCCAAGACCGCGGCGCCCGCCGATCAGAAGGCCGGTGAACTGGTGGCCGAAATCGCCGGCCAGGTCGGTTTGCCGGCCGGGATTCCCGTGGCCGTGGGTGCCTTCGACGCGCACATGGGCGCCGTGGCAGCTGGCGTCAAGCCGGGCACGCTGGTGAAAATCGTCGGCACCAGCACATGCGACATCGCGGTTTGGCCGCTCGAGAAACCGTTGCCCGATATCCCCGGCCTGTGCGGGATTGTGCCCGGCTCGGTCATGGCCGGCATGTACGGTTTGGAAGCCGGGCAGTCGGCCGTGGGCGATATCTTCAACTGGTTTGCACGGCGCCTGGCGCCCGCCGGTTACACGGCCGAGGGCGCCGCTCACGAGCGACTGTCGGCCGAGGCGGAGCGAATCCTCCCCGGCGCCAGCGGACTGCTGGCGCTCGATTGGAACAATGGCAACCGCACGATTCTCGTTGATCCATTGCTGACCGGGCTGCTCGTCGGCCAGACGTTACACACGACTGCCGCGGAAGTCTATCGGGCTTTGATCGAGGCCACGGCGTTCGGGGCGCTGAGGATTATCGAGCGATTCGAGGAGTACGGCGTCAAGATCGACGAGGTGGTCAATTGCGGCGGCATTGCCGAGAAGAACCCTCTGGTTATGCAGATTTACGCCGACGTGTGCAACCGGCCGATGAAGATCAGCCGCTCCGCCCAAACCTGCGCGTTGGGGGCGGCGATCTTCGGCGCGGTCGCCGGCGGGGCCTTTAAGAATGTGCAGGAGGCCCAAGCCAGGATGACCGGCACGAAAAACACCGTCTTCGCGCCGCGCGCCGAGGCCGCCGCCGTGTACCAAGAACTTTATGCTGTATACCGCCAATTGCACGACGCCTTCGGCATTCCCGGCACTTGCTTACCGCTCGACCACGTGATGAAGGACTTGATTGCCATCCGCAACCGTGCCCGCCGGGAAACGTCATGAACCTGCACGACTTGCAAGCGGACGTGTGCGCCGCCAATCGGGATCTGGCCCGGTTGGGCCTCGCGCCGATGACCTGGGGAAATGCCAGTGGGATCGACCGCGAGCGGGGGCTGGTGGTCATCAAGCCCAGCGGCGTGGCGTACGAGGAACTTGAGCCGAGGCAGATGGTGGTTGTCGACCTGGACGGGGCGCCGGTGGAGGGAACGCTTAATCCTTCCAGCGACACGCCGACGCACATCATCCTCTACCGTAGCTTCCCGGACATCGGCGGCGTCACCCACACGCATAGCCGCTTCGCGACGGCGTTCGCGCAGGCCCGTCGCGAGATTCCGTGCCTGGGAACCACGCACGCAGACCACTTCCACGGACCCGTGCCGGTGACCCGCCCGCTCAGCGAAGCGGAAGTGGCCGATGGCTATGAAGCCAACACCGGTCACGTAATCGTCTCGCGTTTCGCCGGTCTGGACCCGATGGCGATGCCGGCGGTGCTTGCGGCGGGCCACGCGCCGTTTACCTGGGGGCTTACCGCCCGGGCATCGGTCCAGAACGCCGTCGCTTTGGAAGCGGTTGCCGAAATGGCGCTCTGGACCGGCCGGATCGTTCCGGAGCCGCCGGGACTGGAAGACTACCTAGTCAAGAAACACTATGAACGCAAGCACGGGCCGGCGGCCTACTACGGACAGAACACCACCCCGGCCGCGCACGGGAGTACTCCATCATGAGTGAGCACATCGGTTTCGATCCACTGGAAGTATGGTTCGTCACAGGGAGCCAGCACCTCTATGGTGAGCAGGCTCTGGCCCATGTTGCGGCCAACAGCAGACGCGTTGTCGTGGGGCTGAACTCGTCACCGAAGCTACCTATTCGCATTGTCTTCAAGCCCGTGGTAACGACGCCCGAATCAATCTTGCAGTTGTGCCGCGAGGCGAACGCCGCGGCCAATTGCATTGGGATGGTGTGCTGGATGCACACCTTCTCGCCGGCCAAGATGTGGATCGCGGGTCTGCTCGCCTTCACCAAGCCGTTGGTCCACCTGCACACGCAGTTCAGCCGCGACCTCCCCTGGTCGACGATTGACATGGATTTCATGAACTTGAACCAGTCGGCCCACGGGGACCGCGAGTTCGGTTACATCTGTACGCGGCTGGAGCAACCGCGCAAGGTTGTGGTGGGACATTGGCAGGATGAGGAGGTCCACGACCGCCTGGCGGCCTGGATGCGTGCGGCCGTCGCCCTCCACGACATGCACAACCTGAGAGTCGCCCGCTTGGGTGATAACATGCGGCAAGTGGCCGTGACCGAAGGCGATAAGGTGGAAGCCCAGATCAAGCTGGGGGTCCAGGTCAATGGATACGGGGTGGGAGATCTCGTCGCGCGAATTCAGGACATCGCGGACGCGGAAGTCGACCGACTGGTGGCCGAGTACGATGACACCTACACGATGGCCGATCCGCTCAGGCCCGGCGGCGAGCGGCGGGACTCGCTGCATTGCGCGGCACGCGGGGAACTCGGGTTACGGGCCTTTCTCGAAGACGTTGGAGCCCGTGCGTTTACCGACACCTTCGAGGACCTGCACGGCCTGGCGCAACTGCCGGGCATTGCCGTACAGCGGATGATGGCCGACGGCTACGGGTTCGGGGCCGAAGGGGACTGGAAAACGGCTGCCTTGGTCCGCGTCATCAAGACGATGACGCGAGGTTCCGTGGGCGGGACGTCCTTCATGGAGGATTACACCTACCACCTCGACCCTGCGGGACCCACGGTGCTGGGCGCCCATATGCTGGAGATTTGCCCGGCGCTTGCCAGCGGCACGCCCGCCTGCGAGATTCATCCGCTGTCAATCGGCGGCAAGGAGGACCCGGTGCGGCTGGTCTTCACGGCGCCGGCGGGCCCGGCCGTCAATGTGGCCATGATCGACCTGGGCGACCGCTTCCGCATGTTGGTCAACGAGGTGGACGTCGTTGAACCGGACCAACCGCTGCCGAAGCTTCCGGTGGCCCGCGCGCTCTGGTCGCCGCGGCCGGACCTGAAGACGGCCGCCGCCGCCTGGATCTACGCCGGCGGCCCGCACCACACGGTCCTCAGTCACGCCGCGACCAGCGAGCAGATCGAGGATTTCGCGGAGATGGCGGGAGTCGAGTGTCTGGTCATCGATGGGCAGACGCAACTGCGGGAGTTCAAGCGGCAGCTTCGTTGAGAAAAAAACGGATAGACCAGGCCGCAAGCGAGACGCTACATACGGCCGTCTGCTTGGAGACTTTCCCTCTTACCCTAAAGAGATCAAGAGCAATGACACCTATCGATTGGCTGGTGATCGCCGCATATTTCGCTGTCTTGTTGAGCGTGGCCTGGTGGGTCATTCTAAAGGGCAAAGACACAGCCGACGACTACTTCCTGGCCGGACGCCACCTGGGCTGGTTCATTGTGGGGGCGTCGATTTTCGCGTCCAACATCGGCTCAGAGCATCTCGTCGGCCTGGCCGGCTCCGGCGCCACCGACGGCGTGGCCATGGCCCATTACGAACTGCACGCCTGGTGCTTATTGGTATTGGGCTGGGTTTTTGTGCCGTTCTACACACGGTCCAAAGTCTTCACCATGCCGGAGTTCCTGGAGAAGCGGTTCAGCCCCAATGCCCGCTGGATGCTGTCGATCATCTCCCTGGTGGCCTATGTGGTGACCAAGATCGCGGTCGGTATCTTCGCTGGCGGCATTGTATTCTCCGTTCTTCTGCCGGAGCTTAAACTCGGACCGCTTGACAGTTTCTGGATCGGCTCGCTGCTGGTCTTGTTGGTGACCGGGCTTTATACGGCGCTGGGCGGGTTCCGCGCCGTCGCGTACACGGAGGCCTTGCAGACGATCATTCTGGTCGTCGGTTCGGCATTGGTTACCTGGTACGGGCTGCAGGCGCTCGGCGGTTGGGGGGAGCTCCGCCAAATCGCCGGCAGCGATATGTTCAACCTGTGGAAGCCGCTCGTGCCAGCCGGCGTGGAAGGAACCTGGGCGCCGGTAGAAGAAGTGAACGCCGAGGGTGACCTGGTTCGACAGGCGTGGTACTTCAACGGCAACTACCCGTGGCTGGGTATGCTATTTTGCGCCCCGATCATCGGCCTCTGGTACTGGTGCACCGACCAGTACATCGTGCAGCGGGCCTTGGGCGCCCCCAATGAGAAAGAGGCCCGCCGCGGCTCGATCTTCGCCGGCATGCTTAAGCTGTTGCCGGTGTTCATCTTCATCATCCCCGGCATCATTTGCTTCGCCTTGCTGGCCAAAGCCCAAAGCGGCGGCGCGAGCGACAAACAGTACAACTTCCAAAAGATGCTGGTCGTGGACAAGTATCTGGACCACGAGCCCCTGGTCAAAAAGTATCGCGAATACACCACCCAAGAGACACGGCCCGTTGACGGCAAACGGGAGGAAGTCCCGAAGGAAGTCACGGTCATCTCCCTCTCCAAGATCATGGCCGACAAGCAGCGATATCAGGCGCTGCTCAACGATATTGACGCAATCCGCGGCCAACGACTGATGGAAGCCTTCCCCCAACACGTCGGGACCAAAGACGGCGTTCGCCGAGTGCTCATCGACGAGATGAGCGACAAGGAACGGGAGGACTACCGCAAGATGGTGAAGGCGGAAATCGCCGATTCCGGCATGAGCTTTCCGATGATGGTCACCAACGTGTTGCCCTCCGGCATCCGCGGGATTGTAGTGGCGGGCCTCTTGGCGGCATTGATGAGTTCACTGGCCGGCGTGTTCAACGCTTCCGCCACGCTCTTCACCATGGACTTCTACTCCCGGCTTAGGCCGCATGTGACGCAGCACGATCTGGTCCGCATCGGCCGCATCGCCACGGCGGTGATGATTCTCATCGGCATCGCCTGGATTCCCGTCATCAAGGGTAGCAAGGGCCTGTACGACTACCTGCAATCGGTGCAGGGTTATCTGGCGCCGCCCATTTTTGTCGTCTTCTTTCTGGGCGTGTTTTGGAAGCGGCTTAACGCGGCAGGCTGCGTTTGGGCGCTGATCGTCGGCTTCGCGATGGGCGTCTTCCGTATGCTCGTCGATACGCCGCCGAAGGTGTTCAGCGGTTTTGAATATGCCGAAGGATCATTCCTCTGGATTCTCAACAAGATCTACTTCCAATATTACAGTCTGCTGGTCTTCCTGGTGAGCTGCGTCGTGATGATCGTGGTCAGCTTCGTAACAAAGCCGCCGGACGACGAAAAACTCAGCGGCCTCACGTACGGCACAATCAGCGACGCCCACCGCCAGGAATCGCGGAGCAGTTGGAACTGGCTGGACGTGGCCGTATCGGGCCTGGTGCTCGTCGCGATTCTGGCCGCCTACCTGTACTTCCGCGGTTGATTGACGGACCGCTGCTTCCTTTCCGATAGAGCAGGAGTTGACGAAGAACCATGACCGCGAGGACGCTGCTCCAACGAAGACCCATGCGCCCATGCCGTTTTCGGGCCTTGCTTGCGGTGTGGGGATGCCTTAGTTCGGTAGCCGTGGCCAAAGACGAACCGTACCATCAGCCAAGGGGCCATGCGCCAATCGCCGTGACTGCCCAGCCTATTCCCTTAACGGACGTGCGCTTAACCGGGGGACCGCTCAAGCACGCCCAGGACCTCGACACGGAATACCTGCTGAAGCTCGAACCCGACCGCATGCTCGCCTACTATCGCGAGCGAGCCGGATTGAAACGGAAGGCCGAACCGTACGGCGGCTGGGACGGACCCGGCAAAAACCTGACCGGACACATCGGCGGCCACTACCTTTCGGCGGTGAGCCTGATGTGGGCCGCGACTGGCGATCAGCGCTTCCGGCAGCGGGCCGACTACATGGTCCGAGAGTTGAAGGAGGTCCAGGAGAAGCACGGCGACGGCTATCTGTGCGCGTTCGAGGGGGGCCGTGAGTGTTTCGAGAAAGTCAGAAAGGGCGAGATTCGCACCGGCGGATTCGACCTTAACGGGCTATGGGTTCCCTGGTACACGCTCCACAAGACGATGGCTGGCCTCCGCGACGCCTACCGGCACACCGGCAACCGCACGGCGCTGGAAATGGAAGCCAAGATCGCGAACTGGGCGGAGGGAGTGCTCGCCGATCTCACCGAGGAACAGGTTCAAGAAATGCTGAATGCCGAGTTCGGCGGCATGAACGAAGTGCTCGCCGATCTCTACGCCGACACCGGCGACTCCCGCTGGCTGGCGCTCTCTCGCCGGTTCGAACACCACAAACTGCTCACCCCCCTGAAACGGCATCAAGACGTCCTGCCCGGCCTGCACGGCAACACGCAGGTCCCCAAGCTGGTTGGCTCCGCGGCCCGATACGCCTGCGCCCACGACCCGCAAGACGTTATCGCCGCCAGCTTTTTCTGGGATCGGGTCGTGCAGCATCACAGCTTCGCCACAGGTGGCCACGGTAAGGACGAGTACTTCGGCCCGCCGGACCAGCACAACGACCGCATCGACGGCCGCACCGCCGAATCGTGCAACGTCTACAACATGCTGAAACTCACCCGCTGGCTGTTCGCACTGCGGCCGGACGCACACTACGCCGCCTTTCACGAACGCGCCCTTTTTAACCACGTCCTCAGTTCGATCGACCCGAAAGACGGGCGAACGTGTTACATGGTACCGGTAGGCCGCGGGGTGCGGCGCGAGTACCAAGACATGCTGCACAGTTTCACGTGCTGTGTCGGCACGGGCATGGAAAGCCATGCCCTGCACGGTGATGGGATTTACTACGAATCGGCCGATCGCCTCTGGGTGAATCTTTACGTCCCGTCAACCGTCGAGTGGAAGTCGGCCGGGGTGAGCATCACGATGCACACCGATTTCCCAGAAGGTGAATCGGCAACGATCTCGCTGAAGCTCGAAGAGCCCATGCGGTTTACGTTGGCGCTGCGCCGTCCAGAGTGGGCGGGCGATGGATTTGCCGTAAGTGTGAACGATCAACCGGTGGGCCACCTGCCGCCCCCCGGTTCGTACGTCGAACTGGATCGCACCTTCAAGAGCGGAGACACGGTATCGCTCAAGCTGCCGAAGCAGCTTCACCTGGAATCGCTGCCGGACAACCCGCGGCGGGCCGCTGTCCTGTGGGGACCGTTGGTGCTGGCGGGGGACTTGGGTCCGGAAGACCGGCAGGATGTCGCGCGTGACGAGATCACCGGGCTGTGGAAGGTACCTGTGCTGGTTGCCACGGAAAAGCCGGTTTCTGATTGGCTCAAACCGGTCGAGGGGAAGCCGGGGCATTTTCGCAGCGACGGTGTCGGCCGCGATCACGATGTCGACTTCCTTCCTTTCTATCGCCTGCACCGCCGCACGTACGCCGTCTACTGGGACTTCTTCACGCCTGAGGAGTGGGAGCAAGAACAAGCAGCCTACGCGGCTAGACAGGAGCAGCGGCGTAAGCTCGAAGCGGCGACCGTCGCCTATGTGCAACCCGGGGAAATGCAGCCGGAACGCGACTTCAACTACAAGGCGGCCGACGGGGCGCAAATCGTCCGCCTGCAGGGGCGGTCTGGCCGCCGTACCGCCCATTGGTTTTCGTTCGACGTACCGGTCGAGCCGGACCATCCGATGGCGCTGGTCATCACCTACAGCAGCGACGAATGGCAACGACGCACCTTCGATATCCAGATCGACGGACAACGACTCCAGTCGGAAACCATCGAACGGCGGGGTCCGTTGCGCTTCTTCGATACACAGTACGCCATCCCGGCCGGACTCGTCGACGGAAAGAAACAGGTCACCGTGCAGTTCCAGGCCACCGGCGGCAACGAAACCGCCGCGGTCTACGGCATCCGCATGATCCGAGCCGACACCGCACGATAGCCGGACTTTGGTGCGACAAACGGCAAATGCGGCTTAAGGAATCCCACGGCAAATGCTCACGTATTCGTGCCGGTGGGACAGATCATCGCCGCTCACCTTTTGGAACTCTTCCCCGGTCGGGAAATCACCGGTTGGCACACCTTCCGCGTAACGCGCAACGCCGACTACGAGGTCGAAGACGTCAGCCACCTGCTCGATGCCGTCGCGTCCGAGATTCTGGAGCGGCGTTTCGGCCACGTCGTGCGGTTGGAGTTGGACGTGAGCGCTACATCCACCGCCGTATCCGCAGGTGGCGGGATTAGCCGCGGTCGCGGTTGGTTCGGGCGAGGGCCTGGCGGCGTTGGGATCGTTGGCGGCGGCGGGTCGCGGCTTTGGTAGGCCGCTTTTGTTTTGCCTCACCCGGAACTGGAAAGTCGCGGTCTTTGGGTTAGCATAGAGACCCAGAGGAGGATTTCCCATGAGCCCGACTTATTCACCAACCCGTCCTTCCAAGAGCTTATTGGGCCTGGGGTTGCTTGTCGCTGGAGGGCGTGCGTAAGTGAGCGCGGAGGGCCCCCTTTCCCCCAGGCGTAAGGGCCACGCCGAGGGGTGAGCTAATGGGATATGGAGAGAAGCATCGGTCGCGGGGAACGTACGCCAGGTGGGCGTGAGCGGGGGGCGGAACCCAGTCGCGATGGCGAGCCCCGCGGGGCGCCGCCCACCGCGGTGGCAGGCGAAGCTGGCCGATGCGCCTGGC
>Ga0180438_10007328_pt1 | contig 14428 bp, 10 predicted proteins | sample SS_ome_12_FD_132455 | JGI IMG/M metagenome (GOLD analysis project Ga0180438, IMG submission 132455) | Hypersaline lake sediment archaeal communities from the Salton Sea, California, USA - SS_3_D_2 metaG | ecosystem: Environmental > Aquatic > Non-marine Saline and Alkaline > Hypersaline >...
ATTGATGGGAAGATAGACGCTGATACCTTCGTCGAGCAGAACATCCATCGTCCCGATGTCCGCGACTTGATGACGAAGGTCGATTGGGTGGTTGACGAGGAGTTTGAGCGTCGCTATCCGGAGCATTATTCGTGTGCGGTGACGGTTACGATGGAGGACGGAACGGAGTACACGTCTCTGGTGGATGACCCCAGGGGCGACTTCCGCAACCCGGTGACGCAAGAGCAGCTTGCCGACAAGTTCCGGGGGCTGGCCAGTCGAGAGTTGGACCAGGATCGGGTTGAGCGCCTCATCGATGAGGTGACCAACCTACATGAGATGGACGATGTTTCAGAGTTGTTCTCTCTCACTGGCTAGTGCGGCATACCTGCAAGCACGAGACGAAGCCTGAGCCAGCGAAGGTGCGGCCGAGCCAGTATCCCTTGCAGGTGCGGCTAGCTCAGGCATCAGTATCCACCGAGCACCGTGAACCTCTATGAGATTCGGCTGGTCCCCAGCATCACGTCACATGCTGCGCTGGTGGGTACTCGTGTGCCGCTGGGGACCTGGAAGCACCTGTGAGGCAAGCGGTCCGCTAGCTCGGACCCCGTCAGACTAAGAAGGCACATCTTAGACCGATTGCCGGCCCCGTCGAATACCAGCAGAGATCGGGCTCTCCCCAAGCTGGGAGAGCCCTTTGCTTTCCCTCAGAAGTTGGTGAGGATCGCGGCAACAAACCGCGTCGATGCCAGTGAGGCAGGTACTTGTACGACTCCCCTGTCCCGGCACCTCTGAAGGCGTCAGGCAACGAGACAGCGTAGGCAAGCCTGTGAGGGGACGGCGATGGGCCTCGGGTTGCCTCGCCGCTGCAAGGGACGACGGCGCGCAGTTGCCACTCGTGCAATATTCGAGGATAATCGTTGTGACTGCCGCCGCAAGATGAGGCCGCATAGCGAATCTATGTGACCATTCCCTCTGATCTTTCCCAGTCCCCTTGGGTGGCAGACTATCTGAGCGCGATGTGGAAACTGAGAGACGTTCGTGCTGGGAGGAGACGGTGGATCCAAAGGCGTGTGCTGGACCTCTGGACCCGAACGCGGGCGAGATATCAGGGGCCTCACGAAGAAGCGGAATTGAGATCATCGGTGATGTGACCTGGGGCACCCATTTCTGCCTGTTCTACCAGACCGAGGAGGACTTGCTGGACATCCTCGTGCCCTACTTCAAGGCCGGATTGGAGCAGAATGAGTTGTGCATATGGGTCACGTCCGAGCCAGTGAAGTCTCCGGCTGCCACGAAAGCGCTCGCGGCGGCGGTGGACGGGCTGAACGAGTATTTCGACAAAGGCCAAATGGAAATCCTCGACTACTCCGACTGGTACACAAGATCGGGTAGGTTTGAGGCTGATGAGGTGTTGCAGAGTTGGGTTTCCAAGGAGTCGCTGGCCTTGGAGCAAGGTTTTGAAGGATTGCGCCTTACGGGGGACACCCTGTGGCTCGAGAAGCAGGATTGGAAAAGCTTCAACGAGTACGAGAAGAGGGCCAGCGAAATCATCGGCGAACATAGGATGATCGCCATATGTACGTACTCTCTGGAGCGGTGTGGCGCCCCCGAAATCATGGACGTCCTATCGACCCACCAGTTCGCTCTCGTTGAGCGAGCGGGCAGATGGGAGGTCGTAGAAAGCTCCGAACGAAAGCGAGTGGATGAGGCACTTCGACGACGAGATCGAGAGTTGTCCATCAAGAACCAGATAGACTACATCTTCTCCACGGTCCTCGGCGACGAGATGTACGAGGAAGTGCTAGGGATCGTTCTAAAGGTCACGCACAGCGAGAGTGGTTTTTTCGGGTATATCGATAAAGACGGAGCTCTGGTCCTGCCGTCTCTAACCAGAGACGTTTGGGAGCAGTGCCGGGTGCCCGATAAGGATATCGTCTTTCCCCGGGAGCAGTGGGGCGGCATCTGGGGTCGGGCTCTCATAGAGAGAAGGGCACTTTTCTCCAATGCGCCTGGCCGAGTACCGGAAGGACACATACCTGTGCTGAGAGCAGTCGTTGCCCCCATAGTCGCTGATGGTGACCCAATAGGCGTCATCGGCATCGCCAACAGGCCTGCCAACTACGATGGTGAGGATGTCAAGTTGATGGAGAGACTGGCCAGCCACTTGGCGCCCGCGCTTCGTGCGCGGCTGCAGAGGGACAGGGAAGAGATGCAACGCAAGTTGGCAGAACAGAAACTGCGACAGTACGGCGGGCGTCTCGAGCGTATGGTGGAAGAACGCACTGCGGAGCTTCAGAGCCTCAACGCATTGCTGGAGAGAATCTTCTCCACGACGCACATCTTGATCGCTTACATGGACACGGAGTTCAACTTCATTCGGGTAAACCGGGCGTACGCAGAGGCGGACGGCCACAGTACCGGGTTCTATGTCGGCAAGAATCACTTTGCACTCTTTCCCCACCCAGAAAACGAGTCCATCTTCCGTCAGGTGGTCGAGACAGGTCGGTCCCATACTGCTCACGCCAAGCCTTTTGAGTATCCCGGACACCCTGAACGTGGCGTCACCCATTGGGACTGGACACTGCATCCTGTGATTGACGTCTCCGGCAAAGTGGAAGGAGTCGTGCTTGTACTGGTGGACGTGACCGAGCGTATCAGGTCTCAGGAGACGCTGTTGGAGAGCGAGGAGAACTTCAGGGCTCTGGCGGAGAATGCTGGGGATGGGATCGTAATCCTCTCTAGTGATGCCAGCCTTTCCTATGCGAACAAGAGGGCCGGTGAGATGTCTGGGTACAGCGTCGCTGAGCTGCAGAAGATGAGGCTGAGTGAGCTGATGCCTGTGGATGAGCTGTCCAAAGTGATGGATAGACTCGAGAAGAGGATCTCCGGCGAGCCAGCCCCGCGGCAGTACGAGACTGCAATCATCAAGAAGGACGGTGCCACACTGCCCGTGGAGATCGCGGGCGCGCGGACGGTTTGGCATGGAGAACCAGCGGATTTGGTCATAGTACGGGATACTAGTGAAAGGAAGGCGAGTGAGGCTGCCCTCATCCAATCCGAGAAACTGGCTCTGACAGGGCGGCTGGCCGCATCGCTGGCTCATGAGATCAACAATCCCTTGCAGACGGTCATCGGCTGTTTGGGTCTGGCCGCGGAATCGCTCACTGAAGGGGGAGACGCCCGTCGGTACCTTCAGATAGGCCGCGAGGAACTGAGAAGAGCGGCGGGTATCGTGGCACAGTTACGCGACCTGCAAAGGCCGTCGGAGGCGGAAGAGAGAGAACTCACTGATCTGCATGAGCAGTTGCGCAGGGTGCTCGTCGTGACCGCGAAGCAATGCACGGAGCAGCAGGTAGAAGTCAGCTTCGATCCGGCCGCCGATCTACCCGCAGTCGAAGTGGTGCCCCATCGCGTTCAGCAGGTGTTTCTCAATCTCATGCTCAACGCAGTGGAGGCCATGCCTGGAGGCGGTCGCCTGCGGATAGGCACCATGCATTGCCCAGATGAGGAAGGCGTGAGAGTTATCTTCGCCGACAGCGGGATAGGCATCGATCCCGACGCTCTACCGCACATATTCGACCCGTTCTACAGCGGAAAGTCCGAGGGCTTGGGTTTGGGGCTATTCGTCAGCCGCAACATCGTGGCGGACCACGGTGGTCACATCGAAGTAGAAACCAGTCTGGGTGAGGGGACCACCCTCACTGTCTGGCTGCCGGCGCGGGTGCCGCTGTGAGGCAACTCGCCTGAAGTGACCGATGGATCCTGCGGTCGGCAGACTGTATCGGGGGTAAGACCGATGGCGGAGGCTCTGGATACCTTGGTGGTCGACGACGAAGAGGGGATTCGTTTCTTCCTCCAAGAAACCCTGCAAGGAGCTGGACATGCAGTCATGACCGCATCTAGTGGTGAAGATGCGCTGGATCGACTGCGGGAGACGGGGTTCGACCTAGTCTTGCTGGACCTCATGCTCGGTGGCCGAGTAGATGGCTTGCGAGTTCTGGAGGCCATCAGGTGGCGCTGGCCTGAGACGATAGTCATTATCCTGACCGCGCACGGTTCATTGGACTCGGCGGTGAAGGCCATCCGGGAGGGCGTGGATGGCTATCTGCTCAAGCCGGTGGAACCGGATGACGTGAGACAGGCTGTACAAGAGGCGCTGCGACGCCGGCAGACGCTGGCCAAGGCCAAGGAAGCTGCTGGGAAACAGCGGGTCTTAGAAGGCGGACCCTTTATCATCGACCTGAGAACACACGAGGTGCTCTTCGATGGGAGACGGTTGGACTTGACTCCTCGGGAGTACCGCCTGTTGGTCTGTCTCATGGACAAAGCTCCGCGAGTGATCGGTCCCAAGGAACTGGTCTGGGCGGTGGGAGGGTATGAGTGCGAATACCTACACGAGGCGCGGCGTATCATCAAGTGGTATGTACACCGTCTGCGGCAGAAGGTGGAGCCGGATCCGTCCCGCCCTCGCTACATACTGACCGTTCGAGGAGCCGGGTATAGGTTTGGAGGCAGCGGCCCGGAGTAGGAATTGCCCCTGAGCCACCTGGACCATGTGTAGGAGGGCTACTCCAACCAGAATCCAACTTGCCCAACCAAGCTCAAACAGAGTCCCAACCAGGTCCATCGGTTGGGACTCTTCCTGTGTGCTATTGTGTAGGAGAGAATGTTGCAGGCTTGTGGTCTTGTGGCCGTCGATCGTACCTTAGAATCAGTGAGGCTCTACGTCCGGGAATGTGTTGATCGATTGCCGCCGCAGCGGTCTCTATACTGAAGAACATCCCCTTGGGAACGTGGCGGCAAACCAGAGAGCTGTGACGATCGTAGAGACCGCGCGCCACCGATTGTGGGTGCAGACTGACTTGGACGGCGAGGCTCGCTCAGACGATAACCACCACCACATACGCTGATGCAAGGCACCCTGTGGCTCTTCCGTTCAGCTGCACCCACAGCGTGGCGCTACAACAGAGCGCCACACCCACAAGTTCCCCGGAGCGCACTCCCGATGTCCAGGTGTCGGATCTGCGCATGCTCTGTATGGTGATGCCAGACTAGCCACTAACAGCCGCGAGCCGCACTGTACGGTCGGGTGGGGCTCTGGGCACACAGATCATTCCCGAGCGGTCTTCCATGGAGAGCACCAGCTTGTGGGCTAGCTCTGAGGTTGAGGATCCGCAGACGGACCAGTCGCCGCCTGGGAATGACCTCGGTGTTCCTGGAGAGAGCCGCAGGAGGCCCTCGATGGCTCGAGTGTTGCCAGGTCCGAGGATCCCCTTGTTGGAGTGAACGTTGGCTCATCACTGCGATCGGGCATACGGGGAATGAGAAGACGGCGGACGATAGGAAACAGAGAGGCACGGTTGGATCTTTCACAACGACGGGGGCGATGCTCACGAACCCCTACTCTTCCAAGCGTGTGGCACGTAGTTGTCGTTCGGGAGGGGTACAGAACAGAGGTGAAGGCGCCAAAACGCATTCTGGTGGTCGACGACGAGGACCGTGTCTTGATGGTCTTGCGGGAAGGGTTGGCCATGTTGGGTGAAGGGTATGAGATCGCCACCGCTCAGAATGGCCTCGAGGCCCTACGCAAGATCGAGGATGGAGCTTTCGATGTGCTGATCACCGACCTCAGGATGGCTGGTATGGATGGCGAGGAACTGACAGAGGCCGTCAAGGCCTGGGACCCTGCCATACAGACGATCTGGATCACGGCCTACAACTGCCACGAAGTGCGGGCCGATGCTGAGCGGCTCTCGGTCCACCGCTGTTTGGATAAACCAGTCGATATCGAGGAAATCCGAGCAGTCGTGCTAGAGGCACTAGAGAAGAGGCAAGGCGATCCTCCATCCGGCACCTAGAGTGCAGGATTGCAGGATTCGCTGGCATACTCTTCCGAGGCGTAGGTCCGGGACGAGGGGGGAGAACGATTCTGAAGGAGTGTGGGTCACCTGCCGAGCGCCTAAATACGCAATGGTTGGACGAACTGCGCGGCGAGTCACAGGATGAGGCTCTGACCGATCTGCGCGATCTTCTGGTGCGAGGTCTGCGCCACGCACTGGCTAGCCGGTCCAACGTCGATGAACAGAGTCTAGATGATTTCGCGCAGGAGGCGCTCCTAAAGATAGTTGACAACCTAGGCTCGTTTCGAGGGGAGAGTCGCTTCATCACCTGGGCGCACAAGATCGCCGTGCGTACGGCGCTCACCGAACTGCGCCGCCATCGATGGCGTGAGGTGTCGCTGGACTCGATGACTGGCTTCCCGGATATGGACTTCATCCCCCTGACCCTGGCCGATCCGGCGCCCGGTCCGGAGCAGCAGGTCGTGCGGCAGAGCGTCCTTGATTCGATCGAGCGGCTTATGAGCGAGGCATTAACCGACAGGCAACATCGGGCGATGAAGGCTGTGTTGAGGGATGTCCCTCTCAAGGAGGTGGCGCGAAGCATGGGCACCAATCGCAATGCGCTCTATAAGTTGCTGTTCGATGCCCGCCAGCGCCTCCGTGAGGCTACCACGGCCAGGGGATTGTCATCGCAAGACGTGCTGTCTGCAGCTGGCCGCTAAAGGAGTGTGGGGATTGTGGGCTCGATGGCGCCGCTCAATCGAGGATGAAGCCGTCCGACGTAGCCCCTTGAGTGCCCTCCGCAACAGCCCATCAGCACGCGATCGGATCACTGAAGTGGTTTGCTTGACTGGATAAGTCATAGGACACAAGATAGCCTCGACACTTCTGCGGGCTGACGATAAGTGTGCAGGAATCTCGGAATGGCTGAGCTCGGTGTCGTGCACCAATCTGTGGCACGAGTACCTCAGGAACAGTAGATAGCGCAATAGCAGGAACCCAACCACGGCGGAAACTAGACATCAGGAAGAAGGGAGACCGACCATGAAACGCTACACCGTACCGATTCTACTTATCGTCGTGGCGCTGGCGCTGACCAGCACGACGCTGGCGGCTGGCCACGAGGCAAGGGTGCGCGTAGTACACGCCTCACCGGATGCCCCAGCAGTAGATGTCTGGGTCAACGACTCGATCACCGCTTTCAGTGGTGCTCCGTTCAAGGGCATCACCCAGTATGCGGCGCTGGATCCCGCGACCTACAACGTCAAGGTTGTCCCAGCGGGAGCCATGGAGCCGGTCGTCATTGAGGCGGATCTCGAACTGGCGGGCGGCACCGACTACACTGTCGTGGCTGTGGGGCTCCTGGCGGATATCGAGCCGCTGGTGCTCGTGGACAACAACAGCCTACCGGCTGCCGGGAAAGCACACGTGCGCTTTGTGCACGCGTCGCCCGACGCGCCTGCAGTCGACATAGCTGTGCAGGGCGGACCAGTGCTCTTCAGCAACGTGGCGTTCAAGGGAGTGGGTGATTACCTGCCGGTCGATGTCGGCACTTACGACCTTGAGGTGCGACTGGCTGGGACGGAGACAGTCGCGTTGAGCGTGCCGGGTCTGGCGCTCGCCGATCAGACGGTTTACACAGTCTTCGCAATGGGCTTGGCGGGTGGCGAGCCCGCCCTCGAGGCAGTGCCCAGCGTCGACGCGGAGCCCGCTGTGGTCTTGCCTGAGACCGGTGGCGAACCGAGCCTCTTGCAGTATCCGACGATACTGCTTGCCGTGGGACTGACATTGCTGGCGGGAGGGCTGATAGTGCGCTATCGCTTTGCCACTCGCTAGCGTGGACAGTGGTTGGGGACCGAAGAGACACAGATGGATCCAGATCGGGTCGAGGCCGCGGCGTCGACCCGATTCCCTTCTTGTATGCTGGCCGGCTTCGCACCCCCGGTGTATTCTGCGCGCTGGTAGCGCTATCTTCACACGGCCAGGTCCGCGCCGTACAGAGACGCTCCATTACCGCTATTGCTGCTCCGGATGTCGGCCACGGTGTCTAGGGCATCATGCCGGACCGGTATAGTGGGCTTGCCCAGGGGGAGCCTCAAAGACCGAACCGTTCTTCCGAATAGGCGGCTAGGGCCACGCCGCCGTCGCGGCAGGCAACAAGGCGAAGCGCGGCTCGCCTATGTGATTGGTGAAGCGATGATGATCAGACGGTGGGTGTAGGTGGAGTAGGGCCAGCAGCTTACGAGGGTGAGCCGTTCATGATCGGTGGGGGCGATCCAACGGGCGTTCTTTCGTCTTACTTCCAAGGGCATGCCCTTCTCCTCGAGCAACAGTTTGCCGGTCACTTCGTAGTTGTAGACTACATCGTCCACGTAGAGCGCCACCACATCCCCGTCCTTCAGATCGACTAGATTGCGGAACACCTCGCCAGCGATGTTGTTGTGTCCCGACAGCACTACATTGCCACCGGCTCCGGGGTACGCAGAATTGATGTGCCATCCTGCGGCGTCATGAGGAACTTCCCAGACCGTGCGCGGCTCGTCTTGGGTGTCGTCTATGACCCATCCTACGGGTACGATGATGCTTTCCAAACCGATGCTGGTCGCCACGATACGGGTTGGCGGCGACTCAGCTGGCGGTGGCGACTGGTGCTGCGGAGAAGGAGTCGGGCGTACCACGGTGGCGGCCTGAGTCGGTCGTGGTGTGACGGCCAGGACTTCTTCTGGAGTAGTGGATGGAGACTCCTCCGGCGATGGAGCCGCGATAGATGCCTTGGGTGAGAAGTCTGGCAGTATCTCTGGAGGGCGCGCGGCTATCTGCGTCACGTCGGCAGGTACTGTCTCTCTCACAGCTGAGCGGGTGTACGTTACGACGCTCAGAACCAGAGCGAGGAGCCCTGTGGCAATGAGAATCGCGGCAATGCGGGGAACGAGTGCACTCGGAAGCTTCAATAGGTCTTCTCGCCCTTCTATTGGGACTCCATGGATAGCCTGCGCGAGACTGTCCCTATCGCTCTCAGAAATCGTACGGGTGGACCGTTCTTGGAATGATCAGAATCGACCCGCCGAGCAGCCGACGTACCCCATCTGCGAAGCGGCGTTCGGGACTGCCTTGCCCTCTGACCGAGCGTCTACCGCTACAATTTGATCGCGGGTTGCACCACGGCATCCCCCGGTCCCGCCAACGGGAGGACGCGTGTCGCCCTGAAGGCACTGACTTGATTTGGTGCTGCCGCTGAAGGGTGGTCGCTTTACGAGCGTCATCAGAACACTTTCGGCGGACACGCGTGATCTGCTGCCTCTGTCCGGACAAGCTCAGCGCGCTGCAACACGGGTGGCGGCGCATCTCGAATATGATCCGGACCGAATCGGCCGAGCCGCTAAGAGTTGCTCCCAATTCAGGGCACCATGGAGGTCACCATCGCAGATTTCAGCCTGGACGCTGCCTCGTGCGATTGGGCAAATCGAGGTTTGGGGGCTGACAGCCCGGATGCTATTCCACCTTCAATGGATCCTGCTCGTTTCCGTTGCCGTTGCTCTTCCCATTACCGTTCTTGCTGTGGAGGTACTTGACCATCTTCACCGTTCCCAGATACCCCGAGATGGTGTTCATCCAGAGGTTGACGCGAAGCAGCTCGCACGGACAGAGCTGCGCGCTGCATTTCGTCTTGTCCTGACTACGGAACGGACAAGTCGTCCATACGTCATCCTTCCATTGTCTCCACTCTACCAGAACCTCGCCACCGTTTCGGTACGACTTCGCCACTATGCCTCCCAAGAGCTCGACTGGCTTCACCGTTCCCAGGCAGGCCGAGATTCTGGTCATTCAGAGGCTCACGCGCCTCACAGCGAGTGAACACCGCTTCGTTCTGCATATCGTCTTATCACACCTATCGAACGGACAAAGCGTTCGTGTTTTCGCGACCTCAATTCGCTCTCTAATTGTAACACAATACAACCCGAGACTTCCACAAGATTGACGCACCATGTTTAGACTATCTGGCGTGCGAAGGGGTTCGCCAAGATGATCACTGTGGTGATCCCGGTTGTGGAATGCAGGTGGTGCGAACCGTCACGCATCTGCGCGTATCGTTTCCTCGCTGCGACCATCCCACCAGGATTAGCCCGGAAGGGATCAGGGAAGGAGTGGGACGGCATAGGTGGCACCCGCTCTTCCCAGTGCGGTGCCGGGAGTGTCCGAAAAGAGAGACACCATAATAGCGGCCGGGCAGGGATATGGTTACACTTGGGGCGAACATCGGAGCGACCATGTCGCGGTCCATGGCGCTTGTGCGGACCTAGTGAGTGCTGCAGTTCGTCTTAGCCAACCCTGCCTCCGAGTATCTCCTTTCTTCGACACCGTGTCAGTGTATACAAAAGGAAAAACTGGGTCTTGACACTTTGTGAAGCCCATGTTATAATGCACTGCAATACATGGGGCTGATCTGACGAAACTTGGCCTGGGCCAAAGGCGTGCAGGCGTGGGCGAGATTGTGCGTGGACTGCGCGAAGGTTCGACCTGGGTGATCGACAACAGCATAACACGACTTGAGTGATATAGGAGAGAGGAACATGTGCGCTGACACATCTCATATCTTGCCCAAGTCTGAACGAGTGAGCCTGGAGAAGTACGAGGTCTTCGACCTGCTGAAGAACGTCGGCCTGGCGCTGACCTCGATGCTGGGCAAGCCCTGCGAGGTGGTGATCCACGACACATCGGATCTCGAGCGTTCCATCGTGTGGACGGATGGAGATGTCACGGGTAGGAAGATCGGGGACATGATGCCCGAGGTGGCCCTGGAAAGGCTGCGCAGAGGGGAGATTCATCCGCTCTTCAATTTCACGGTCCACACAGAGAGCGGAAAGACGCTCAGGAGTTGCAGAATCTGGCTCCGAGACTCCAAGAACAGAGTCTTCGGGGCCTTTTGCGTCAATCTGGACGTTACCGACATAGTTACTCTCCAGGAATCGGTTCTTGCTGTCACTCGGGAGTTCCTGGAACCGAGCGTAGATGAGTCCTATCCGCAGGTGTTCCACGATCTCGGAGAGATGCTGGACAGCTTGATTGCAGAGGCTGAGTACAGAGTCGGCAGGAAGGTCGACCAGATGGGTAAGGAAGACAGGGTGGAACTCGTGAGGTTCTTGGAGGAGCGAGGGGCATTCCAGGTCAGGAATTCAGCCGCCATCGTAGCCAGCCGGCTGGGTGTTACCAGGAAGACCATCTACAACTATCTTAGTGAGATTGCCGACAAGCGTGCAGAGCATGGAGTTTCCGAGTGAGGAGCTGCGCTTGGCCTCTTGGACGGACTAAGGTCCGGCCGCAACGACACAAGGTTGTCCTGCGGACTGGATGAGAGGAGGGATGGGCAGCGGGGCTTCGGGCGGTCAGCTTTGCGGAAAGTGCTGTTGCGAAGAGGACTCGCCGCGGGACCACGGGGGAGATCTACGAACAACTTCTGATCGACGATTCGACAGGCGCCTAGTGGCCAACGCATCGCCCGGATTCGGGCCGATGGCGCTCGCTTCGCCCGCTGCCTCTCTTGGGTGAGCTGTCCTCTGCGGGATCAACCTCAGGTGCGCTGCTGCCTCCAACCACGCGGCTAGGCGCCAACTAGACAGACCACAAGCGGCCCAATACAACGAGCTTTGGGGAGGTCGTAGCCGACTATCCCGAGGACGAACCCGCGGCTTCTGTGCCCTCCCGGTATGATATCCCCCATCTGAGCCGCCTCTCTGTTGGCCCTGGGCTCCCCCTGGCGTGAGGCCGTGATAGATCCTGTGGCAAGGTGGTCCACGCTACGGTGGCTGACTCTGCCCGGCATTGCCGGGCTACTGGCTGCCGGTTGCGGGGGGAATCTCAAGTGCCACTGGAGAGGCTGTATCAGTGGGAGTTGAGATCAAGTTACGAAGCGAAGTGAGTGAAGGAGAGATGCCATGCCCAAGGTGATAGGGGAATATGTGGACCGCCTGGTCAACATCGAGATGTTGGAGGAAGACTATCCGCGTAGGGATAGAACTCGCCTCCTCTATGAGGCGGCCAGAGAGAAACAGGGAGCCCCACTGACTTATCTGGCAGCCCAGGGATTGCTCGACAATGTAGGGCGGGGAGACTACGTCATTCTCATGTCCGGCACCGGTCCCTCTCCCTGGCTGGAGACAGGAGGCAATGACGGACCTACCGGGGTCGCGAGCCTAGCTCGAGCCATCAGCTTTGGCCTGGGTGGGAGCCCGGTGTACGTAGGTCTGGAGAAACCGCTGCGGCCGGTCATCGCGGCTGGCGTTGCTGCCGGGATTTCGGTGATGGATCGCGAGGCCATCGAGGTCTACAGACGGCGCAATACTGCGCTGGCTATACCCTTCCCTATGGGGGAGAGTGAGGGGAAAGAGAAGGCAGCTAGTATCCTTGACGAACTTAAGCCGAAGGCCGTGATCGCAGTGGAGAACCACGGTCCCAACCCGGTGGGGATGAGGCATAACGCAGCAGGCATGGGCATCGACAGCGATGCACTCCCGCATGACTACTATATCGTGGAGGAGGCTAGGCGGCGAGGCATTCTTACCGTTGGGATAGGAGATGGCGGCGACGAGATAGGGTATGGACTGATCAACGAAGAGGCCAACGAGATCTACGAGCAGGCCTTTGGTGTGAGCTGCCAGTGTGGGTGTAACGGAGGTCAGGCTTGCGCCACAGAGACGGACGTCTTGATCTCCGCTGCGGTATCGGCCTGGGGTGCTTATGGGGTCTCGGCCTGCATGGCCTATATGCTGCGGAACCCGTACGTCCTGCAGGACCCGGACACCGAGCGGAGGATGGGGGAGGCCATGTCTCAGGCTGGCGCGGTCGCTGCCTTCTTCGCGGCCACAGTCCCCTGGATCGACGGGACCAGCCCGGCGGTGCAGCATGCCATCGTGACGATGCTGCATGAGATCGTGGGCAACGCCCTCAGGGGGCACCAGCAGAGTAAGTGGGCTTCGCCCGGCGAACTGATCAAGGGGAGGGGGTAGACCCAACTAGCAACGGCAAGCCTGTGATGGAACAGCATGGGCCACTTGGCAGGATGGCTCAAGAAGCTGCCTACGGGGCTCCTCGTGTTCGTCTGGATCTGCAGCCTAATGCGCTTGGCCCCGGCGGGGTCCGCCGGATCGCTCACCCATCTGAGTATGGTGGGAAGACGCCATAGGCGCACCTGGGCTTCTCGAAGGCAGGCGGGTAGACGGACTGCAGGCCTCTGAACCAGATTGTCAGGAGAGGATTGGTTATGAAGATCGTTAGGTTTGAGTGGGAGGGAGGCGTAGCGTATGGTGTGGTTGACGGGGAAGCCATTCTCAAGGTGGATGGCCTCCTGTCGGACGATGTCAGCGTCGGCGAAAGGATGTGCGACGTCGGCTCTGTACGCCTGCTGCCTCCTGTGTGGCCCAGGACTGTTATCGGCATTGGAGCCAACTATCACAGTGTGGTGCGGGCGGTAGGGATGGATACTCCCAGCGAGCCTGGAGTGTTCCTGAAGGCGGCTTCGTGCGTGATCGGTCATTTAGATGACATAATCCATCCCACGATCTCCAATGATGTCCGCTTCGAGGCGGAATTGGCCGTGGTCATGAAGAAGGAGGCACGGCACGTCGGAGAAGGGGAGGCGCTGAACTATGTTCTGGGATACACGTGTGCCAATGATCTCACAGCCCGCGACATTCAGGACAGATTCCCCACCCGCAACAAGTCCTTCTACACATCGTGCCCGCTCGGCCCCTACATCGTCACCGACCTGGATCCATCTCAGCTCAGGATCAAAGCCAGACTGAATGGCACACAAACACAGGATACCCCCACGTCTGACATGGTATTCAGCGTGAGCCAACTGATCAGCTATGTCACTGAGTTCATGCCGTTAGAGCCCCTGGATGTCATCCTGACTGGCACGTCGGCGCGGGGAGTGAAGATCAGCGCTGGAGATACCATTGAGGTCGAGATCGGAGGCATCGGGGTGCTGCGCAACGCGGTGAAGCCAGCCTAGCCAACTGGTCAACCCTCCCTCGCCCCTGGTCGACACGCTTTTGGTCGAGTAGCCGGAGGAGGGCAGATAGACTCTGGGACGCGCAGGTCGTGCATACTCCCGCGGGGCGACGGTCACACGCATGCTCATGCAGGTCGTACCAGAGGTGGACATGGGAAAGGGCTTCCGGCGACTCGTCGCCACCATCAAGTAGGTCCACGACCATGGGCTGAAGGCCAGTACGCCAAGATCTATGATTGTTGGGCTGCCGAGGCTTGAGTGGCATAGTGACACGTGGGCAGGGGCGGCCATAGCAGATATGCTCATCAATGAACAGTTGTGAGGAGTCACTAGACATGGGAGCAAGAATGCAAAAGCGAGCTGAGGAACTAGCAGGTGAAATCGTGAAGATCCGACGGGCCATTCACCGTCGTCCAGAGTTGGGTTTCGAGGAGGTGGAGACCGCGGCCCTGGTTGCAGAGACGCTGGGGTCCTTGGGGATACCCACGAAGACCGGGGTAGGCAAGACGGGTGTCGTTGGCTACCTGGGGACTGAGGGACCCACGGTGGCCCTAAGGGCCGACATGGATGCCCTGCCCATCCAGGAGTTGAACGA
>Ga0180438_10007329_pt1 | contig 14427 bp, 1 predicted proteins | sample SS_ome_12_FD_132455 | JGI IMG/M metagenome (GOLD analysis project Ga0180438, IMG submission 132455) | Hypersaline lake sediment archaeal communities from the Salton Sea, California, USA - SS_3_D_2 metaG | ecosystem: Environmental > Aquatic > Non-marine Saline and Alkaline > Hypersaline >...
CGTCCAAGGAGAACCATCGTGCAGGAACTTGAATGAGGGTCCGCTCAGATCTAGATACTCTGGAGGTGTCAGGTTGAACGCCGGCAATACTCCAAGGTCGTCAAACACAACTGTGCCTACCGGAGTTACCCGGCTTGTTGCGGCGACCTGCGGGCCTCTGTTAGAAACCTCGGTGAGAGCCGAAATATACTTGATGATCTCTGGATCATCTCCGTAGAACCAGACAGCAGCGTCCACCAAGGAAGCTACCGGGTACGGAGACACCGGGGGATCACTGACGACCAGGATCGTCCTGAAGTCCTCTCCGTCCCCGCCGTCGAACGGGAAGGTATCAGCCACCGTCATCGTGTCGGGGTCGATCTTCTCGATCCTGTTGGGACCGACCGTAGAGTGCCCCGAGACCTTCCCTGAAACGGCCGCGTAGAGGTATTCACCGTCGCTCGCTATATCGCTGATCTTCAGAGCGTCGGAGAAGGACAACACCGCTTGAGAAGCAGCAGTAAGAGGGGTGAGCTTGACGATCTGCGGATCTCCCGAACCGACTCCCTGCGTCCGGTCGTTCCCTACAAAGTCGTACCCGAAAGCTCGATGGTAGCCCAGCAGGCCGCCTCGCGCGCTTCCAACAGACCAGGTTATGGCTAGCGTGCTAGGAGTTAAGGTGGACGAACTGAACCTAACTAGATCCGAAGTCCTATTCGGATCTACGCAAGCTAGAGGGTAGGGAGCTGAGTACGTCTCAACGAGGTCGAAGCGGTCGACGACAGAACCCGCAGACGCTAAGCCCGAAGCGCCGTACGCGTTGATCGCCTCGCTACCGGGCGTCACGTCGATCTCAAAAAGCCGCAGCTCGGATGTTGGAAGGCTCAGAGCTAGAAAGTAGACGTAGTCCCCTCGCGCGATAGCCCCGACCGGTCTGTAGTCGATGGTCGATATCTTGACTTCGACCGTAGCCAGCACCGTGCCGTCAGGACCGACCTTGACTACCTCGTACAGGTCTGTGTTGCCGACCCACAAGAATCCGTATTTGTCGATCGCAGCGCATCCCACAGTGTTGGCAGCATTACCTGATACCGTGTGGGACTGGATCAGGTCTCCGCGCGAATCCAGCCGCCGGGCCACCGTCGCGTAAAACAAGCCCCCCTGCGCTATCATCCAGTACTGCCCGAATGCGTCCGGTCCGGCGAAGCCGCGGCCCTCGAAAAGCTCCGCCATCCAGTGGTTGAGAATGTACCCGTCGTTGCGCTCGGTGCGCTCGAAAGTGTACGCCATCAGTACTCTCCTCCGCCGCCCCACACGGTGTCGGTAGCATCGACCTCGACGCGCAGACCCTCGTCGAGAGGTACGTCGTCGGCCGCGATGTCGTCGAAGCGTGGTGTGATTGAAGCCATCAGTGTCGGGTAGATCTCCACGCCGTGGTCTATCTCCACACTAATCGAAAGCGACGCCTCCAAAACCTGCTTCAGAATAGGCACAAGCCGCACGTGAGCAGGTCTAGGCCGGTCCTGAAGTCTCTGAATCACCCGCTCTGTAACGCGCTCCAAAGCTACGCCAGATTCCTCCAGAACGTCGCCCGGTTCGATAACAGCAATGACCACACTAGCCCCGCAGTAATCGCAGGTGAATTGCGGACGGCAGCGATACTGGAGTATGCCCGCGCCCGTCGCCGGAGCGACAGCGGGGTCGGCTTCAACCTCAAACTCCCAATCCGGGCCGTCAGCGACCGGAGCAGTTTCGACGGTGTACTCGTTACTGGCGGAATCGATCAGAGTCCAGATGTGTCCGTCTAGCTCCTGCCTCGTCGGACCATCTGGATCTCGAGGAATGACGTTTGCCGGACCCGTTACGTTGATCTCGAAGGTGAACCCCGAAAGGTTCGTCACCGAGTTGACCGTTACGTCCACGAAGGCCGCAAAGTCGTCCTCCCAACAGTAGCGATCCACTCCGAACACGTCCCCCGTTGGGGGGTTGGCGTCGATCCACTCCTCTAACAGATCCGTTACGATCTCATCGTACAAGGGAAGAGACGGAGCTACCGAGGTGTAAAGACGGATGATCAACCAGCTAATCGTGCTCGCCCCCAACACGCCCCCGGCTCCGTAGTCTGGTAGCGTCCCGGTCGGCGCGGGCAGCTCGAAGCGTACCGTGTTCGCGTCTACATACTCCCCAATGTGATAGAGCCCGTTGTTGCCTGTGTCGTCGCAGTTGAACAAGCGCACGCTAAGCCCTACATCCGACGCGCGAAACTGAGCCGTAGGCGAGTAAAACTCTCCCACGGTCCCGTACAGGCTCAGCGCGCCGTCCTCGCCGCTCCTTCCTGTACCCTCTTCCCCCACCTCGTAGACGTCAGGCACCGCAGCTATCAAGCTTGGATCTATCTTGTAGCCCTGGAATACCGTGACATCAAACCCACTGACGGCGCCTAGTGCCTCGTAGCTAGACTCGTGCCCCTTGGTATCTAGCCAGGCGTTGACGTGAGTGACCAGGCTACGCTGCCTTGCCTCGCTCTCCTGTGTGTCGATCTCCAGCCCGAAGTCGGGCGCCATGAACTTGATGATCGACTCAGCCCGCGCATCTATCTTGGTCAGGTCAGCCGACTGCAGCTCCCACCGGAGCGGGCCGGCGTCTAGCTCCAAGGTGGCGCCACTCACAATAGCCGTCTGATCGTCCGTGATGTCGTCGATGGTTACCGTAGTGTTGTTGCCCGCGATAGAAGACCCGGAGATCTCAATCTCGAGGCCTACCTCCGAAGGGTCGAATCCGGCAGAGGGCACCATGATCTCGTACTGCCCCGCAGCCGGGTAATCCTCCTGGATGATCTCCAAGTCTTTGCCGTTGCGCTCCGTAGGCCCTGTGGTAGTCGACGCGCGCAGCTCCCAATACACACCGGTCTCAGCTGTGGCGAAAGAAGCATCCAGCTCGCAGGTGTTGATGTCGGTTACCGCCAACACTTCGTACTGACCGTTCTGGTTGTTGGTCGAGCCCCTCAGATCCATGTACTTGCCAACGTCCTCGTCGGTCCAAGCCGCCAAAGCCGAGGTCACCTCGCCCGAACCGCCGCCGGTAATCGCCAAGTCGGTCGCCTCTTGCTCCACAACGCCCCTAGGAAGCGCCAGGCCGTACAAATCGAGCTGGGGGTTGGGTAGGAGCGCCCACGTCAGAGGACCCGTGTCAGAGGTCAGGAAGCCCCTAAGCAGCACGCGCGCCGGAGACGTCGACATGTCGACGTCGATGATTTCAAACTTGTCGTTGTTCTCCTCTCGGCTTGAGCCGGAGATGCTCAAGAACTGGCCGATCTGCAAAGGCGTGAACTCCCCCGTCTCCGCAGCGAACCGGAGAGAGCCGTCGATGTCGCCGTCGATGCCCTCTTTCTCGGTCTTGAACGCCAACGTGCCCGCCGTAGCAAACAAGCGCCGCGCCGCGACCGTGAAGTCCGCGTCGCCATCGTTAATCAGCCACCCAGGTCGAAGGTCGTCAGCGCTGCCGCCTCGCAGCTCTACTGTGACGTGATCTTTGGGAACAGCTATCTTCTCTCGAAGCTCCCACCGCAAAGGCCCGGCGTCGGTGGCCAGAGCGGGGTCCGTAGCCACCGTCGTCAAGTTGATGTCGGCCGTTATGACGACCGCCTTGTTGTTGCCGGGAATAGACGATCCCCGAATGCGCAGCTCCTTGCCTATCTCCGTCTCGCGGAACCGGGCGGAGTTTGCCGTGAACTGGCCCAGCGCGTCTACGAAGCCGTCGATGCCCTGCTGCTCTACAACACCCTGCTTGATAATCTGAGGCCCCAGCTTGAGGCGTTCGGTGGCGTTGTACTGCGAGCGCACCTCCAGCGGATCCCTCAGCTCCTCGAAGTCCCGAATCGCTCGTCGAAGCAGGTCGAAAGGCGGATAGAGACCCTCAATGAAAGCCTGAAGGAGCCCGCTGGAGTCCTCAGAGCGATGGATCTCCGGGATCAGCTCCCAGAGCGTTCTACGTGCCCACGCCGCCTCTCCGAAAGGGCGGTGTCCAAAGCTGTCGTGGCCGAAACCTCCGGGCATCTCTAAGCCTCCTCCCACCAACTATACGCGATGTGAACGTCAGTCACATCTGCGCTAGGATCTGACCCGCAAGGAAGCGCCGAAGCCGGCAACCGAGACGCGTCCAAGTCCGGCTCGTCCGCCACAATCCAGTACACATACGTAGGCTGAGAAGGGCATGTACTATCTATCCCGCGCATCCTGAAGTACTGACGCTCCGTCTGCGCCGGGGGCCAACACGGTCCGAAGGCGGTCATGGCGGCAACCCCTTCCACGAAGCCGCCACGGTTATCTCGATCACGTCCGTTGCGGGATCAGTGCCGCAAGGTAGATCTCCCGGCGCCAGCCCGGAAGCGTTCCAGTCCGGCTCGCCCATGACGGTCCAGTAGACGTAGGCCGGCTGCTGCGAAGGCGGACAGGTCTGGTCGATCCCCCGCATCTGGTACCACACAACTGGCCGGGGCTTGGGCCACGGGCCGAAGGACGTGCCGAAGACCTCCGTGGCAACCGACTCAGAAACCCAGACCACGTCCGAGACGTTCACCACAATGTGAACAGAAGGAGACCCAGACTCGACGATGTTAACGGTCTCTGCAATGTCCTGGTGCCCCTCAAAGAACACGTTCAGCGATTCGACCACGTTCACCGTCTCGAAGACGCCAACGTTGGCTTCGTGATCCACTACCAACCCCTCCAAAACGCCGACCGACTCGGAGAGGTTTACGATCCAGGCAACGTGCTCATCGGTCGCTTCAGAGACAGCTACCGACTCGGCGATGTTCTCAAACATGCCCTGCGATACGATCACCGACTCCGTACCGCCTGGCGTGTCCTCCACGATGTCGCCCGCGGACATGTTGGTCATCGTCCCGTCGTTGGAGTTGACCGAGCTGTCCGCCAGAGTAGGATAAGTGTCCCCCTCCCCCATTCGCCACCAGCCGACCAGATTGCCTGGATAGCCGCCCCCTATGTTGCGAGGAGCGCCAAAGTTGTAAATCCACAGAGCTTCGCTCTCGCTCAGCGCGGCGTCGTAGATCGCCACCTCGTCGATGCCACCGTCCCAATAGTAGAGCGGCTCGGCTCGACCCCCGATGATCACAGGCCAAGAGTTGGCGATGTTTGAAGAGATCGTCTCGGAAATCGTTACGCCGTTGTCCACCACCCCGTCGATCACAAAGACGATGCCCGCAGCAGTCTCGGAACCGTCGTAGGTGACCACCGCATGATGCCAGTTGCCATCGGCGTAGGTGAGCAAGGTCGACCGCACTCCCAACCGATTGCTAGAGCTTCCGGCCCACAGGTGAAGACCAACAGCGCCCGAATCCAAATTGAAGTACCAACCGACGCCAGCCGAAGAAAACTTCGAGAGGAGCGTGATCTGGCTGGTGTCCGTCGTCTTGAACCAGACAGAAAAGCTGAACGCGTCCGTCCGCTCGAAGTTCAGCAGCGCCACGTTGCCCATCGTAACGTACTGGTCGGACGCAGAATCGAAGTCTACGGACTCTACTGAGTACCCGAACCGCACGGACTCGAGCACGGGCTGAGTGCCCTCGAAAAACTCGTCATCCGCCTCTACAAGCGCGACCGCCTCGACAGGCCCAACGTCCGGCGGAGCATCTGTCAGGATGTCTCCCGACGCCATGCCGGTCATGGTGCCCTCGTTGCTGTTCACGGATCGATCCAACAGCGTCGGATACGTATCGCCGTCGCCCATGCGCCACCAGCCCACCAAACCCGTGGCGGTTGCCAGGGTAATAAGATCTACCGGCCAATGGTTGTCATAGATATTCCGCACCTGGTACCAGGCCAGCTCAACATTGTAGACTGCTACCTCCGCCAACTGGCCTACGAGGTCGTTTGATCCCCCCGAATCGCCGCCGAGCGTGAATGGGTTAGTAGTCAGTATTGACGATGAGACCGTGCCCGATCCTGAAGTGCTGACGGCCGCGCCATCGATGTACAGCGTCATCCCCGTATAGCTGGAACTGCCATCGTAGGTGGCAACGACCAGATGCCAGTCGCCGTCATTGATCGTGGTCGTAGCGGTAACCTGAGCTTCCGTGGAGCTGTCTTCCAACTTGAACCGCGGAGCACCTCCGGAGAGGTGTAGGAGGTACCCTATAGACTCACTCTTCGTTACGATTATGCCGGCCGTGGTTGTAGAAGGAACCTTGACCCAAGCAACCAAGGAGAAGGGTACCGTGCGCTCGAAATCGAGGTCTTCCGACTCGGGACTGCCCATCGTCACATAGGCCGAGCCGTCGAAATAGGTGGATTTCGTCTCCGTGAAGCCTCCTCCAGGAACATCGGTCTGGATGTCGTCAGCAGCCATGTTGGTCATGGTGCCATCGTTACCAGCATCCGTTTCGTCGCGGATCGTGGGGTAGTAGGCGCCGTCTCCCATGCGCCACCAGCCCTCCAAGTTGGTATCCAGACCTGGGATGTCCTTGATGTTTGGCGGGGCTCCCCAGCCGTAGAGCTGCAGCGCTTGCACAGCCGTAAGCTCTGCGTCGAAAATGGCCACGTCGTCCATGCTGCCCACGTAAGTGTCGGCACTAAACTCGAGCGGCTCCGAATTGCTCGTGGATACAGACAGAGTGTTCGCAGTAACGGAGGTGCTTACCCGATCCCCATCGACGTAGATCGTAACGCCCGAGGCGTCCTGCGAGCCATCGTAGGTACACAGCACGTGATGCCATTGATTGTCGTTCCAAATCGACAAGGTCGTGCTGACCTGGATATAGTTAGTGACCCACTGATAAGCGATAGTGAAGTAGAGACCTCCGCTAACTTTCTTGTAAACGGCATAACCCTCGCCGGGGGCGGTGGTCTGCTTCTTACTGACCAGCGGAACACCTACCGCCGCCGAGCTTTTGAACCACAGCGAAATGGAGAAGGGATCGGTTCCGTCCTTGTCGAGAACGTCGCCACAGGTCACGTACTCGTTGCCGCCGTCGAAGACCAAAGACCGCGCAAGAACCTCGGGGATCTCGTATCGTCGATCTGCTGCTACCGGCCCCGACGCCGTCCCTACGTTGTTGTTGTCGGATGAGTCTATGACGTTGGACAACGTATTCTCGAGGTTCTCCATCATCCACCACCCGACAAGATCTGGCAGCGTGGGAAGGCTCTGGAGATCTACCGGAGTGCCGCTGTTGCGGATGCCCCTAACCTCGGCCTGAGTAAGCTCTTGATCGTAGATTGCTACACCCTTGATATGACCTCCATAAATGCCGCCCGAACCGGATTTACCGACGAGCAATGGATCTGTGTGGACTAGAGTGTTGGTCAGCGTCCCTGACCCGGACGAGGTCGGGGCCTCGCCGTCGACATAGATCGTCATGCCTGTGTACGAAGAAGAGCCGTCGTAAGTGCAGCAGACGTGATGCCAATCGCCGTCCGCATAGACAGTAACCGGGATGGTAACCTGAGCTACATTGGCAGCACTGTCTTCCAAGCGGAACTGAAGCTGACCGCTAGACAGGGTTCTGAACATATAACCCTGACTACTAGAAGTCGTTTTGCCGACGAAGTGGCCATTGATGTCAGTGGTCTTGATCCAGGCAGATATCGTGAAGGCGTCCGTTCGCTCGAAGCTGAGCACGTTGCCCATCGAAATGAAGTCCACCGAGCCATCCAGCTCGAGAGACATCTCCGGGCGATAGGTTGGTACTTCCCCCCACTGGATGTCGGCTACCTCCATGTTCGTCATGGTGCCGTCATTGGAGTTCGTGCTGTTGTCGTAGAGTGTCGGGAAGTCGTCGCCGTCCCCCATCCTCCACCAGCCGACGAGGTCGGCCGACGACGTTAGCTGAGCGAGCCCGCAGGGAAGCCCTCCGTTGTAGATCTCCTGAGCCTGCAGCTCGGTCAGCTCGGCGTCATAAACCGCGACCTCGTCGATAGAGCCGGCCAAGCAATCCGAACCGTTCGTTCGCGCAGCGATGTTCAAAGAGCCGGCATTCAGCGTAGTGTTAGATCCTAAAGTATCCGACACTGTGACAAGACTCTGACTCTCGCCGTCCACATACACCGAAAACCCAGAAACTGTCGAAGCGGTAGACTTGGTGAAAACTACGTGGTGCCACCGATCATCGTCAAAACCCTTCTCTGCTGTGTTGGCCACCGCCTTCAAAGTACTTCCTTCATCACTAGCAAGACCGACCTGAATGTCCCCATTAGTGCCAAGAAACACCCACCAACCCCTGAAAGTCGTTGAGCCTACGCGCTTCGACACCAAGTAAGCGCCCGTGTCAGTAGACTTGAACCAACAACTGACCGAAAAAGCCTCGTTGTACTCAAAGTCCAGTACGTCGCCCATGGTGACGTACTCGTTGCTGCCGTTGAATACGCAGGACTGCAGAGATCTTCTTGGTCGACCAACAGCCCTGGCAACCGACTCCGATACGCCGACCGTCTCCGCCGGCCAAACGTCAGGCGGAGCATCGTCCAAGATGTCTCCGCTCTCCATGTTGGTCATGGTGCCGTCGTTGCCTTTGATGCTTCGATCCTGCAGCGTGGGGAAGGTGTCGCCGTCGCCGCAGCGCCACCAACCGACCAAGTTGGAAGCGTAGTTCGGGGGGAGGACGCGGAGGTCAACCGGCTTCCTGTCGTTGAAGATGTCCCTGATCTCGTACCAAGTAAGCTCGGTGTCGTAGACCGCTAGCTCCGCGATCTGCCCATCCAAGTAGTTGCCGCCGCTTGTGCGCCCGATCTCAAAAGCTGACCCCAAATCGATCGTATCGGTCAAGGATCCCGAAGCCGAGCCTACTGCGGTGCTGCCGTTGATGTACAGCGTGATCCCCGAAGAACTCGAGTTGCCGTTGTACGTCGCCGCCACCAAAGTCCACTCGCCGTAGTTCGCCGTTCCGATGGTGCGCTGCGCCACGGCATCGAGATCGTCTTTCAACTGGAATCGAAGCTGACCGCTACCAGTTAGCTGGAGAATGTAGCCGATGCCTGTAGCATCGGCCCTCCCGCAGATATCCACCGAAGTGTCTGTGGTCTTGATCCAAGCCACAATCGAAAAGGCGTCTGTGCGCTCGAAAGCTAGATCGGAAGTGGTGCCGACAGTCACGTACTCGTTGGAGCCGTCGAGGTCGATTGACTTCTCCGCAGCGAAAACTCCCGTGCCTGCGCTCGCCTGAACATCACCGCTCTCGGTGTTGGTCAGCGTTCCGTCGTTGCCGGCGTCCGTCTCGTCCGGAATGGTGGGATAGTAGTTGACCTCCCCCATCCTCCACCAACCCTCGACGTCGGCCCAGAAAGGCAGCTCGCGAATGTCTACAGGGCCGCCCCAGTTGTAGAGCTGCAGCGCCTCGAGCGCCGACAGCTCCTTGTCGAAGATGACCGCCTCGTCGATGCTGCCGTTGAAGTATACCCCGCGCCCCACGCCTACTGTGAGGTTGCCTGAGTTGGTAGCCGAAGCAGAAAGAGTGTCGAACACCGTTGAAGTCGCAACTGCTTCCCCGTCGATGTAGATCGCGACGCCCGAAGCTGCTTGCGAGCCGTCGTAGGTGGCGACGGCGTGATGCCAATTCCCGTCCCTAAACTGCCCGGTGGTCCGAACCTCCATGAAGTTTTCCGCGGGCGTAACCTTGTTCGCCAGGTAGAAAGTGACCTCACCATCAGCCAAGACGTGGAGGGAATAGCCCGGGTAGTCGGAAGCAGCTCCGATCTTGGCGATCAGGTAGCCGTTGCTAGTGGCCGTCGTCTTGAACCAACAAGCAAGAGAAAAGGCCGCCGTCCCAGTCTTGTCGAGGACGTTCCCGATCGTCATGTACTCGTTGGAGCCGTCAAGGATCACAGACCTAGCCGTTGGATCTGGCATCTCGTAGCGTCGATCTGCTGCCACCAAACCCGTCGCAGTCCCGACGTTGTTGTTGTCGGACGAGTCGATGACAGTAGGAAGCGTGTTCTCGAGGCCCTCAAACATCCACCAGCCGACAAGGTCGGCCATACCGGGCACGCCATACAGACTGACCGCCATCCCGCCGTCGTGGATGGCCCGTACCTGTGCCTGAGTAAGCTCTGCGCTGTAGACAGCTACGTCCGTAATGCGACCGTCAAATAGGTTGGACGTCCCTCCAGCACGACCGATGTAGAAGTTGTCTGAGTTGGTCATGGCCGCAGACAGCGTCCCAGATCCGCTCATCGTTACCGCTACGCCGTCCACATACAGGTTGATCCCCGTGTAGCTCGAATTGCCCGAGTAAGTAGCGCATACGTGATGCCACTCCCCATCATTCACCGCCGTAGTGGACGTGTACCTGTGGGCAACATTCGATGAAGAGTCCTCGAGCCTCAACTGAAGGTAGGTGGAGCTTACCCGTAAGAAGTACCCCGCCTCCGTCGCAGTGTCAGCCTTTCCGCAAATGCGAGCGTTGGCGTCGGCGGTCTTGATCCAAGCAGAGATCGAAAAGGCGTCAGTCCGATCGAAGCCTAGATCTGACACGTCCCCCATCGAAACGTAGTCGGAGCTACCGTCGAACTCGAAGGAAGTTTTCGCGGGGTAGGGAGGGGCCACAAACTGGATGTCGCCACTGGACATGCCGGTCATCGTGCCGTCGTTGCCGCTACCGCTGTTGTCGTAAAGCGTCGGGTAGTCGTCCATGTCGCCCATTCGCCACCAACCGATGAGGTCGGCGGACGAGGTGAGCTGCGCCAGGTTGCAGGGGAGACCGCCGTTGTAGACCTCTCGCACCTCCGCCGCCGTCAGCTCAGAGTCGTACACAGCCACTTCGTCAATCCAGCCGTCGAAAGCGCTGAAGTTAGCAGAACTGTTGCGGCCGATAGTGAAGGGCGACGTGGTCGTGATGGTCGACGATACGGTACCCGAACCGAACGTAGAGACGGCTTCGCCGTCCACATAGATGGTCATGCCCGTGTACGATGAAGAGCCGTCGTAGGTCACAACGACGTGGTGCCACTGTTCGTCGGTAAAGTCGTCGTAGGTAGTAACGGTGGCAGACCCTATGCTGCTGTCGCTGATCCTGAACTGAACTCTATCGCCTGTTGAGTAGACGAGAGCGTAGCCGTCGTAGTCAGGATGTCCCTCGCGTTTCCCTACGATGAAACCTCCCGAGCCCTTGGCCCAAGCAGACAGAGTAAACGCGTCGGTCCGCTCGAAGTTGAGCAACGAGACGTCGCCCATCGTAACGTACTCAGAACCTGTCCCATCGAACAGAACGGACTCGGCCGATCTAGGTCTGACGGCCGTAGGAGTCATCGACTCGGACACGCCGACCGTCTCGGCAAGCCCTACATCCGGAGGAGCGTCGCCATCGAAGGCGCTCACGTTGAACAGGGAGGCGTCGTTGAATTCAGACGATCTATCCTCGAGCGTCGAAGTAGTGTCCGAATCGCCCCAGCGCCACCAACCTACAAGCCCCGTAACAAAGGAAGGAGTGACCAAGTCTGTAGGCCGTCGTCTGTTGTATAGATCTCGCACCTGATACCAGGTCAGCTCTGTGTTGTAGATGGCTAGCTCTGCGATCTTCCCGTCGAAATAGGGATTCGTTCCTCCGAATCGAGGATCGCTGGAGTTGGTCATCGCGCCCGTCATCAGCCCGGAGCCGGACGTGGCCACGCTCACCCCGTCAATGTAGATCGTAATGCCCGTGTAGCTCGAGTTGCCCGAAAAGGACGCGACTAGGTGGTGCCACTCGCCATCGTTGACCGTGCCCGTGGAAGTTCGCTCTGCGACGTTCGGTGTGCCGGCGTTGTCCTGCAGCCGAAGTTGGATCTTCCCGCTGGTCAGCTGCAAAATGTAGCCGATATTACTTCCGCCGATCTTCCGAGCTACCTGTCCCGTGGTAGCCGTAGTCTTTATCCACACCGAGATCGAAAAGGTGTCGGTCCTATCGAAGTTCAACGCCGCATCGTGAGAGGGACTTGCGTACTGGTTCGATCCGTTGAGGTCGGTCGACTTCTCCGCCTCAAAGCCTCCATCAGGAACGTCCGTCTGGATGTCGGTCGACTCGGTGTTGGTGAGCGTCCCGTCAGTAGTTCCAGTCTCGTCCGGAATGGTCGGGTGGTAGGCGCCGTCGCCCATGCGCCACCAACCGTCTACGTTGCTCCAGAAGCTAAGCTCGCTGATGTCAACTGGAGCGCCCCAGTAGTACAGCTGGAAGACCTCGAAAGCCGAGAGAACCTTGTCGAAGAACGCCACTTCGTCGATCGAGCCGTTGAGATACTCGGTCCCTGAAGTACTCCGACGCCCGAACTCGAGAGCTGCTGAGTTGGTAGTCGAAGTTATCAAGCCGCTCTTTACGCTCGTGGTCGAAACCGAAGCGCCGTCGATGTACATACCCAACGACCCGGCGTTGGACGTGACAACTACGTGGTGCCAGTTGCCATCATCGTACGTACCCGTCGTGTTCCTGATCTCCACAGCGTCGTCGATCGAGTAGTCGTCCGAGATTGCCCAGTGGACACGACCAGCAGAGGATACTTGCAACCAATACCCCCGATAGCCGGAAGCTGCTGCGACTTTGCTGACGAGCATCTGCGCTGTGCTAGAAGAGGTCTTGAACCAGCAAGAAATCGAAACGAAGTCGAACGGCCCGTCGATGTCCAAGACATCGCCGAGGGTCATGTACTCGGCCGAGCCGTCGAGGATCACAGAACGCGCGGGGTTCTCGGGTACCTCGTAGCGAACGTCCGAAGCCGCCAGGCTCGTGGCCGTCCCGGTGTAGTTGTTGTCGGACGAGTCGATGACGTTCGTCAGCGTGTGCTCGAGAGCCTCGAGCATCCACCAGCCGACGAGGTTGGCTACCGTCGTAAAGGCGTTCAAGTCTGTCTGGACCCCGCGGTTTCTGACCTCCCGTACCTCCGCCTGACTCAGCTCCTTGTTGAACACAGCGAGCCCGGCAATGCGGCCCGGAAAGGACTCGGCAGTTCCCTCAGAGTTACGACCGATCACGAAGTTCGCGGAGTTGGTAATGTCGCCCGTCACCGTGCCCGACCCCGCAAGACCTGCGTCTACTCCGTCCAGGTAGAACGTGATCGCTCCGAGGACCCCCGTGCCGTCGTAGGTCACGCAGATGTGATGCCACTCGTCGTCGTCCGGCTCGCTAGACGATACGCCCTGCAGATACCCCCCAGAATCCCTCAGGCTCAAATAGATCTTGCCCGCGTTGCTGAGCCCGAAGCGATAGCCGTAGAGACTACTGGCGCGCTTCGATGCGATGATGCGCGTCGTGGCAGAGTCGGGTGTCTTGATCCAAGCCGATATCGAAAAGGTGTCCGTCCGAGCAAAGCCTAGGACGTTTCCACAAGAGATGTAGTCGGCGCTGCCGTCAAACTGGAGAGACTCGGACGAGGTGTACAGAGGGGAGTCGGTAACGATGTCGCCGCTCTCCATGTTCGTCATCGTGCCATCGTTGCTGCCGGCGTTGTCGTAGAGTGTAGGAAACACATCGCCGTCACCCATCCGCCACCAGCCGATGAGGTCGCCCGCGGAGGTGAGCACGTCTAGGCGCGGAGGCAGCCCGCCGTTGTAGATCTCCTGCGCCTGCAGCTCGGTAAGCTCCGCATCGTATACCGCTACTTCGTCGATGTTGCCACCGAACAACGTCGAGCCGTCCGTCCGGCCCCCAATGTTGAACGAGCTGGTCGAGAGCGTGGTCGCGCTGAGGTTGTTCACGACGGTGCTGAGAGTACGACTCTCTCCGTCCACGTACATCGTAACCCCAGAAGCCGCGCTAGAGCCGTCGTAGGTGCAGCAGACGTGGTGCCACTCGTTGTCGTCGAAAATAGCCTCTACTGTGTCTGTTATGATTTCATTCGTGCTGGTCGTGTTGGTCAGAAGGAACCGTAACTCTCCCTGGCCTCCGCTACCTTCGATAGTCAGACCGTACCCTCGATAAGGGCTGCCGGCCTTCTTGCTCACCAAGTACCCCCCGTCCCCCGAATTCTTGAACCAGCACGAAATGCTGAACGCGTCGGTTCGTTCAAACGGGAGTACGTTCCCCATGGTCACATACTCGTTAGATCCATCGAACAAGCAGGACTTGAGCGAACGCCGAGTTATGTGCTGCTGAGTCACCGACTCAGAAACAGAGACCGTCTCGTCCGGCTGAACGTCGGGGGGAGCGTCCGTCAGGATGTCGCCGCTCTCCATGCCGGTCATAGTGCCGTCGTTGGAACTGACAGATCGATCGGTCAGGGTCGAATAGGTGTCCTCGTCCCCCATCCTCCACCAGCCGACGAGGTCGGCGATGTTCGCTAGAAGCCAGAGGTTTCGAGCCCGCTTTCCCGAACTGCGGTAGATCTCCCTAATCTCGTACCAAGCCAGCTCCTTGTCGAAGACGGCAACCTCCGCCATCTGCCCAACCCAGTCGTACAATACGGAGTTGTTCACCCCTATCCGAAAGTTGTGGGAGTTTGCGAGCGTGGCCGCTAACGGCCCTCCCGA
>Ga0180438_10007330_pt1 | contig 14425 bp, 10 predicted proteins | sample SS_ome_12_FD_132455 | JGI IMG/M metagenome (GOLD analysis project Ga0180438, IMG submission 132455) | Hypersaline lake sediment archaeal communities from the Salton Sea, California, USA - SS_3_D_2 metaG | ecosystem: Environmental > Aquatic > Non-marine Saline and Alkaline > Hypersaline >...
AACGTTGCTATCCCCATATCAATACCAACTGCAGACTGTACGTCGAGTTCTTGGGAAGGATTTTCTTCTTCTACCTCACAAGAAAAGCAGACATACCATCTACCTGCATCTAAAATGACTGTTGTCTGTTTGATAACCCCTTCTATCTCTCGAGATTTTTTAAAACGAATCCACCCGATTTTAGGCAAAAAGACATATCTTCCCTCTATCCTCACTCCTTGAGGATAACGAAAAGAATCCTTCTCACCTTTACTTTTAAATCTCGGATATCCAGGCTCTTCCTTATTGCGAACTCTTCTGAAAAAGTGTTGAAAAGCATTATCTAAATCTTTAAGAGCTTGTTGCAACACTTGGGAATGAATACTTTTAAGCCACAATGTCTCCTCTTTTCTTTTTAACACGGGTAGTTCGTTGTTAAGGTCGTAATAGCTTAAAGACTTCTTTTCTTCTTCATATGCTTTTTTCTTTTTAGCTAGCCCATGGTTGAAGATCCAGCGACAAGAGCCGGCAAATTGTGCACAGAGGTGCTTCTGTTTGCGAGAGGGTTTCAAACGGTATTTAAAAGTCTTTTTGGTAATCATGCTGGTTATGATATTCTTCTCATTCCAGACAAGTCAAGGAATTTTTGAAAAAATACCTTCACAAAAACTGATTTTGGCGCCTTTCATCCCGGCCATAAATGACCGGGTTTTCGGCGCCAATGGATAAATGAGACACTAAACCTTTTTGCGACCCAAGTAATTGCCTCTCTCAAATCTATATCGGAAACATTTCCAGATCAGGCAGGCTTCATAATGGTATTTGTATTCACTGCACTACCGAGTTTAGTAAAGCAAGTCTTACGTGGAGAAAAGAGTAAAAAAATACAGAAATTCGGCTCCTTTCGCTACAAAATGCGATGTCAAAACGGGCAAGATGGCACAGACATCTTTCTCTTTGCCCCATATTTCGAAGGAGGAGAAAAACGGGTTTTAATGCGGTTTCGTCTTCTTCGAGATTCTCAACTCTCTTCAGAAGAGATCTCTATATATCAAAAAGTAAATGACAAGAAGCACTCTCAGCGCTTTTTACATGAGCTCGAGAACTGGAAGTACCTCTTAGAACAGAACATTTCCAACATTCTTCCCATGCAAACACAAGGAAAGGGAGTTCTTACCCCATGGATTTCTCGAGGCTCTCTTACTCGCGTCCTCCAAAACGGAGCAATCTTTTCCACGAAAAAAATTGCCCAGCTCGCTATACAAATTATTACAACTCTAGAAGAGATGCACAAAAAGAAAGTTGTTCATCTCGATATTAAACGCTGCAATATTCTTCTGGACAAAGAGGATCTCGTGAAAGTAATCGATTTTGGTCATGCGCTTCCAATTGGAGATATTCTTAGAACATTTGGGTGGGCTACTCGCCCCTACACACCACCAGAACAGTTCGAAAGCCAGTGGCAGGTCTGCCCTTCTATGGACATCTGGTCTTTTGGTTTGCTTCTTTTTGAAATGAGCCACGGGTCCCGAAAAAACCCTTTTTTACAAAATCAGTTTCCAGAAAAAGATTTTCAGAATCCAAGTAAATACCAAGAAATTAAAGACACGTGGGAAAAAAGCCACTTATCCCTCCTTCTAACACTCAACATGGCTAACTCGCTCGATACACTCATCCGTAAGTCTCTATCCTGGACCCCCTCCTCTCGCCCCACAGCAACACAAGTAAAAGCGGATCTAGAATCTATAATTAATAATCCATCTTGACTTTTTTTATTAAAAAGCATTTTTTAAAGAAAAGACCAAATAATACTAATATTGGTTACTATAATGAAATTACTCTCTTTTCTACTAATTCCCTGCGCTTTGTTTGCAAACAGTGAGCGGGTTATCTTTCACCACATCCCTAAAACCGGGGGAACGACAGTCAATAGTATTCTCAATAATCACTTTACGAAAGAAGAGACCTTCCCAAAACACTTCCAATTTCGACTAAAAAAAAGACCTCTCCTAAAACCTGGACAATACAAGTTGATATCTGGCCACTTCCTCTTTTCTACCTTCAAAAATTTACCTGGAAAACGGATCACATTTTTACGAGAGCCCGTTGAACGTGTTTTAAGCACTCAAAGGTTCTATGAAGATTTCCATAAAAAAAGTCCTTTGATGAATAGACAACATATTTTTCCCGTTGGAGATCCCATAAAAATGCTGCGCAATCATCAATGCAAGTATTTTTCTAGTCTAAACACATATGACCCAAATATCTCTGATGAGGAGCATCTTGAAAGTGCAAAGCACAATCTAGAACACAACTTCTTCTTTGTTGGAATAACAGAAGATTTAGACAGAGGCGTCCCTCTTCTCTGCTCACTTCTTGGATTTACTCCTCCAAACAAAGTTCCTAGATACAACACAACTCAAAAACGCGAAGATGGGTATCCTGAAACTCTCATTAACGAAATTAGAGAACGAAATTGGGCAGACGTTGAGCTTTACAACTTTGTTAAAAAACTCTATGAGGAAAAATACATTAACAAAACAAACGGACCATAAGCATGATGAGACTATTGCCTTTTTTACTAATTCCCTGTGTTTTGTTTGCAAACACCGATCGGGTTATTTTTCACCACATCCCTAAAACTGGAGGAATAACAACCCGATCAGTTCTCAATAGCAATTTTAGCAAAGAAGAGACACTCCCAGAATTTTACCAATTTCAAATAGAGGGTCGTCCTATCTCAGAACTCTTCCAATATAAATTCATACGTGGACACTTTCCTGTTTGTCGACTCAAAGAGGTGCCTGGAAAACGGGTCACATTTTTACGAGGACCCATTAAACGCGTATTAAGTGCCCACCGCTACTACAATCAGCATTTCAAAAAGAGCCCTGACAACGAGATAAGTAGAGAATTTATCTGTTCTCCAGAAGATCCGCTAGAAACAATGCGAAACCACCAGTGCAAGTTTCTTTCAAGTTTGGATATGTACGATCCAAATATCTCAGATAAAGAGCATCTTGAAAGTGCAAAATACAATCTAGAACACAACTTCTTCTTTGTGGGGATAACAGAAGATCTCGACAATGCACTCCCAATTCTCTGTCGCTTACTTAAGCTTGCTCCTCCCCCAAATGTCCCAAAATGTAACAGAACGAGAAAGCCTAAAGAGGGATATCCTGAAGAGATTATTCGGGGCATTAGAGAACGAAATTGGGCAGACATCCAACTCTACAGCTTTGCAAAACAGCTTTATGAAAAAAAATACAAGGCAGCGGCCGATTAATAAAATATGCTTTTTTTAAAAAAATACCTTTTAAATAGTACGTCTATGAAATTATACTCTCTTTTCTCACTCCTAATACTTCCTTGTGCCCTTTTTGCAAAAACTGATCGGATTATCTACTACCATATTCCTAAAAATGGGGGAACAACTGCCACAACTTTTATTAATAACCAATTTGACGACAAAGACATTCTTACAAGGAATATGCAACATCAAATAAAAAATATCAGTCTCTCAGAGCTCTCTCAATACAAGTTTATACGGGGCCATTTTCTTTTTTCTCGCTTCAAAGGACTTTCTGGAAAACGCGTTACATTTCTAAGAGAGCCGATTGCGCGAATTTTTAGTGCCCATCGCTACTTTCATCAACACTTTAAAAAAAATAACATCATGAGCAGAAACCACATCTACCCATTAGGAGACCCTCTGAAAGTAATGAGCAATAATCAGTGTAAATTTCTTTCAAGTTTAAACATATATGATCCAACCATCTCCGATAAAAAGCATCTCAAAAGCGCAAAACACAATTTAGAACACCACTTTTTCTTTGTAGGGATAACAGAAGATATGGACAACGGGCTTCCGATTCTCTGCTCTAAACTTGGTCTCAAAACTCCAACTATCGTTCCCAGACAAAACACAACACAAAAACCACAACACCCTTATCCTCAAAAGCTTATCCAAAAAGTCAAAGAACGAAATTGGGCAGATATGGAGCTCTACAGCTTTGCTAAAGAGCTTTATGAAAGAAAGTATAAGCGATCGAATTAGCCGTTCTTTCTCAACGAAAAGCCCCAGTTCTCTCTGACTCCTCGAGGAAGAGAGAGATGGTATTTCACGTTCTGTGTCAAATCACCAATGATGATTGCATGTGGACGCACTGTAAAACGCAAAGTATTCTTCTGAAAATACGCCTCGTTTGAAAGCTTTTCATTTTGCGGCACAGGAACCTGTTGCCCCGCAGTATAAAAACCCTTTTCAGTATACTCTTCAATAAGATCCCCTGAAGATTTAGGAAAAAAACAGTGGTGGTATAAAACCCAGGCAGATTGTTCAAAATCTTTGAAAAAAGAGGCTGTAAAACATCCAAGCACAGGCTCTTCTCCTTCTCGTTGAATGCTACCAGCACAGCTATAATGAGGAGTACTATGTTTTACCCACGTACCATGCCAACCATAACGCACAAGTAGATCGGGAATACAAAGTGGGTAGCTATGATAAAGACCATTCTCTTTAGGCAATGGAAAAGCCGCTTTCTCTACACACATAGAAACCCGTTGATGAACACGGAACGGAAATGGCTTGTACTCCTCGACTACACAATCAGTATTTTTTGCGACTACATGACTCCACAGCTCTTTCTTCTCAAGGCGCTCTTTATGTTCAGCAACTGCCTCATCCCATGAGACATCTTCAATAGGAAGGACACTCTCCTCTTCAAAATCTACCTCATTATCTTGTCGCTGTCGTTTTGATGGCCTTTTCCTCGGCTGAACAACCTTAAGCTTTTGGATAGGAGGCAAATATGTCTTCAAAACTTCATCAGAAGGCAACTCCGTTTCTTTACGTTTAGAACGCTCTCTCTTTCTATACCCGAGCCGATCTAAACCCTCTCTTACATGCTCATCACGAATATAAAGAGACATTAGTTTTGCATATCTACTCTCCCCTTCTTCTAAAAGGACCTCCATAAATGCTTCACAAGAGACTTCATTTATTCTATCTAGAGGATATGAAGGCAAAGGAATTGAACAAAATGCCTCCGGAGGAGGAAGATCTGCCATCTTTTCGACCGATTCTGGAGGATTTTGCATAAAACCATTCTGAATACACTCTTGATACTTGCTATACCCCCATTTATATAAATACTCAATCTCTTCAAATTCTTCCTCATAAAGTTTTAAGCAAATCTCAAGTTCTTTAACTGCGTTTAATGTTCGCTCATAAATTTTCACACCATCATTATAGCTTCTGAAATGGTCACGAGCATTGTTTCTATACGAATAAAATCGGTGAAATTTTTTAAGAAGAAGAGACATTGATGAAGATCCATACAAACACTGATCTACAGCGCCCTTCTTAATCCTTTCTTCTTTTTTACTTGAAACCTTTATACAACGATTCTTTGTAGGGTCAACCTCCCCCCACATATCCGCTATTTTTTGGCTCTCTTGCATCAACACGTACAAGCCAACTAGATGATAGACTCTAACCGCGTCAGCATCTGAAACGTCTAAAGTTTCTCGTAACCTGCAAAACTCTCTTTCAAAATCAAACCATCTCGCTTTTTTCTGACGACACTGAAGCAAAGCAACGCTATCGACAGCTTCAGGCGACTGCAAAAGCATAGATTCCTGTGTCCAATCAAACCAGATATAGTTTTGAGTATTTTTAAACCGCCCACCTAAATCAATAATTTTCTTTACAATATAATCTTCGAGCAAAACCGACGCAACGTAATAAACAAAATCTTTATTACCATTTCTCTCGGACGCAAGGTAATATAAACAACTTTCAAGAACACGCTGTTGTCTAGATGATAGCTCGGATAAAGAGGAAAGGGTTGTAAGGCAAAAGACGGGGTCTATCCGAACACAATCAAAAAAATAGGAGTTAAACAAGTCCTTAATACGATTTTTGTGCCTGATCTCTTGAGAGTTTTCGATAAAAAGACTCGCACCCTTAAATAGGCGCTCCCACACCTCAGAGGTAAAAAAAGAGCTCTTTTTATATGGCTGAAGAACAGCTTGCTCACCATCAACACCCTCTAGTACCTGCTTAACTGTCCTTTGCGTTACATCAGAAGATGCTGCTTTTCTTTTTTCTTGTCCAACCTGCTTAGCTATCCTCTCCATATTTTCAAGCTCTAATTCTCTGCTATTCTGAATGATCTGGTTTATTACCGCATTTATACGTTGTATCACAACTATATGGGCTACATCAGAACGAAAGGCTGTCCCGCTATTGGCTTCAAGAGGTTTTTGACCTTCATTAAAAGCTGTTACCCAGTCTGCGTAGTAACCTATTTGAAATTGCAAATTCTGCATCTGTTTACTCTATTTTTGATTAAAAATATTGACTCTCACAAGAAAAACACATTCAGACGCCATTGTGAGCGAAAAACAAAGGTTTGTCATAATTTAATTTTAAGTAAAAAGTCGCACTATAGCCAAAAAATAGGTTTTTAGGGCAAATTTATACCTCTCTAATAAAAAAAATTCCTCTATGGCCTGTACACCTATTCAAAAAAACAGACAAACCTCTTGGTTCCCGAAGGATCTTTTTGTATGGCCTTCAAACAAGCGGGCACAGCGTCTCGCACAAGCTCTTCACAATACGAAGAGAGAAAATCCAGATGACTCTCTCATAAAAAAAGCCTGCGCCCATGTAAAAAAGCACTCTAAAAATACCCCTCAGATAGCTGAGCTCAAAAGAGAGCTTTTGGCAGCAAAGCTCAAAATAGAGGCGACTCTTTTCGATACCAATCCGGGATTTGAACAGTTTGCCCGAGAAAACTATCTACATCGCTACCTTCTTCACTACGGACATACTATCCACGTCGACAACGAAAAAAAGATCTCTCTCGGTCCAAATGGATCTCTACGACGCTGGGAAGAGATACAAAAAGAGAGTACACCCACATCAACAAAATCGCCCTCTCTTCCATGGCGCTACGGTCAAAACGGCATACAACAAAAGGATCTGTACAACTGGGAAATACTTGAGCCATATACCTGGGAAGACCCTTCTATTTGGAACAAGCAGTATATTTTCGAGTTTTGTGTCTGTTGTGGAGATAGGCCCCATTTTGTAGGCGATCATAGCTGGTTGCGACTCAAAACACCTGAAGGAGACGTTTACAGCGTCGGATTATATCGGCCACAAAAAGGAAAGTGTACAGACTCCCTGCATCTACCTCTTAGAACAAAAAAGGGGTATCTCATGTCACCAGATGTAAGTGAATTCGAGCCATATGAGATACGAAGAATTGAAGTAGCGATTACCAAAGAGCAGTTTTTGGCTATAAAAAAGAGGCTCGAAAAAGATAAGAAGGAAGACAACCTCCTTTTCAAGCTCTTTGGGGGAAACTGCACTATGTACACCGCAGCTCTTGCAAAAGAGATTTTTGGGGTTGAATTTGAAACCGCCTCTTCCATTCCAAAAGCATGGCTTCCTCCAAAGGTTTTTTATTGCATAAACACGCCATTTTCATATCTTCCTCGACCCGTACAAAAAGTTATCACAGTAATCCGCATAGTTTTTACGAATACCATGCTCTTTCTCTTTGGAGCAGGTATTGTTGACAAAGCAGTAAAAGGCACTTCCCCCCACATCAAGTCATTTCGCGATCTCTTTGATAACGAAAAATGTCAGCTCCACCATCCCCACGTCGTTGGAACAAGACTGCGAGACAGCATCCTTGCTTGGCGAAAACAAGAAGAGGCTAAATGCACAACTGAAGAAGAGCGTCAAAGGATACGGTTTGCTGTTCCAGCAAAGGCCTAAATTTTCTTCTGAAGATAATAAAGAGAGAGTCCTTCCGCATACCCCTCTCGAGTAAATTCTAAGCAATATCCAAGCTTCTGGTAAAATTCAAGAGCGTGCCAATAGCTCATGCTTTCAAGCCAGGCAAAAGAACAATTTTGTTGCTTTCCAAATGTGTGTGCTCGCTCCATAAGCTGAGAACCAATTCCTCGATCTCTATAGTCCTCTTCAACATAAAGGTATTTTACGTGCAAGCCTCCCCATAAAAGCTCCACTATGACCATTCCAACAAATGTATCTTCATCTGTTGCGACAAAAGCAATAGGCTCCCCAATACCAGAGTAGCCAACTATAGAAGTAGCATATTCGGTAAACACTTCGCGAACTAGTCGGTTTAAATCCTCTGTTACCGCTTGCTGTTGGATATCGACCATCTCTTCTCTCCTTGGACCACAATCAAGGGCCTATGGTATGTTAAAAAAAGGTTAACCCTCTGATTGAATAATGATGATTTTCCCCTTTAGAATACTATTCTTCTTGCTCTTTTTCCAAACAAATCTCCTTCTCTCAATTGAAAAAGTGGGGATCGCTCAGCAAGAAGGAACAGTACAAATTATTATTCCTCAAAAGCCGCTCGCAAAAGGCTCTGTACAAATCAAGCAAGGTATAGACCAACCCTATTTTTCTGACTGGAGTGATCTCAACCATAGAGAAACACAAAAATCTATTCAGAGAATCATTGAGATTTGGGAAGAGAGCAAAATAGATGACTACCTTGTCTACGGAAAAGAAGATGGAGTCTCTCAATTTAGCTGGGAAATAGTCCCCTATCCAAAAAAGGGAAATAGACTCTGGAAGCAGTTTAAAGTGCTCTGGAATATCACCTTTGGAGCCTCCTCCATTTTACCAAAGGAGCGAGAACGTCAAGCAGAGGACTTGCGCCAAAAACTCTCGCAAATTTCTCATATTGGACAAGAGACAAGATCGTGCTTTTGTGCAGAAGATCCCTTTTGCAATCCAACTATTATCGAAAGACAGCTCCTCTTTGAAGGCAAAGAAATTAATCTCCTCTATAGCCATGCTCCTATTGCATCTGGCAAAGAAAAACTGCACTTTCTCATCGCAGCCAAAAAACACCGAATAGGGTTTCCCGATCTAACAGGATCGGAATATCTAGAGGCCATGCAACTCTCACAACAACTAATCGATCATTATAGAGAAAAAGGCTTTGAAACCACCTACCTCTTCCACCAAACAGGTCAAGAGGCAGGACAAAATATCCCGCACTGGATTATGCATGTCGTCTTCGCAGCCACTAAAACCCAAGAATTTCTCACCAAACTCACAATCTTAAAAAATATGCTCCTTGGCCTCTCTCCAATGCCAGAAGAGGAATTTCTGCGCCGTGTTAAATCTTTGCGAGAAGAGCTTGGGGAAACACTGCCAACGCCATTTTCGAATGTCGCTGCAAAATAGAAGGCAAATTAAGAAGTTTTTGTGAAAAAATGATTTAACAAGAATCGCTTTAGCGCTTTACATCGTTTCTAAAATCTTCTTTGAAATTGCGTTTTATTATGTTTTTCGGTAGAATTATATTTTTCTATTTCAAATGAGACTTGATTTATGAATAACAATGCCCCTTATTTAAATTTCGTTCAGGATATCTTAACTAACCAATGGGAAGGTCATGAATCTTTAATGACTACAGAGGATTCAGATGTCGGAATGCAGTTGTTCACTCAATTAGCCCTTAAAACAGCTAATGATTTGAGCGCAACTCAATCTGATACAGTCTCTGCTTTATCAAAAGATAGAGTGAAGGTTGGGGAAGAAGACGTAAGTGAGACAACCAGTAAAGTAGAGCGTTTTGTTAAGAAACACTCTTGTCGCTTTCGAGAGATCTGTAAGTCGGGCTTTCCTTTCTCTATGTTGGAGCGTCCAGCATGTGAAAAAGCACTTAAAGGTGCCCTAGAAGATGATAATTCTATTATCGCTACTTTTATGACTCAAAACGAATCAGTGTGGCTAAGTGAAGAGGAATTAAATGAGTCCTTTGGGAAAGCTTTCAAGCGTTTAGATATTATAGAAATTAGCGAGGCTTGTTCAGACCTTACAACCGACTATATAAAAGAGTCTAACAATAAAGCGGGCTATTATTTACTTTGGCTTATAAAACAGTCAACAGGGGCCAACTTCAATATTCCAGCAAAAGAAACTTTTAATAAATCAACAGTGCAAGAAGTATTATCCCAATTTGCCTTTTCAGGGATTGGCCAACTTGAGTCTCCCACCAATTTTATAGAAATCCTTTATTTTAGAAGGTTTAATAATTTTTTATATAAGACGCTGTCACAAACAGATTCTCATTTGCAATTTCTTAATTTTATACTAAGTCAATTGCAAAATATACCGATGGATAAATGGCCAGGAAAGGGCTATATTATTGCGGATCTTTTAAGAAGAGAGACCCCTCAAAATAAAATTACTATCTCGGAAAGATTGAATGCTAATTCAGACAGCCAAATAGCTACCATAGGTAAGCATCTATTACAAGCTTTACAGTCAACCTCTTTGAGATTGGCCATCCCTCACATCCATACATTAATTAAGTTGTTACCTAATCTTAGCGACAGTGATATTGAACATATTTTTTATATACCTCTTAACACATTTTGCAAAGATAAGAAAATCTTTAACAAGGATCCAGAATTCACTAGACGATTAACATTCAATTCTATGAGAACAGTATTTGTGCACGGGGATCTTATGGCTGGAGTGTATCATCCTTCTGACAACAGACTTCCGCCATACCTTTTGGCCTATAATATGAAAACAGAAAAAATGGAGTGGGGTATCCCCCTAATACCAGGTTTTGCTTTGAATACGTCTCAAGCCCCTATGATATCTGAACCATCAAGAATAGCTTCGGAGAGCTATTGCCTAAATCGCGTTGACGATTATATTACCCTTCAGTTTATAGGAGAAGAGAACATTTATCTTATCGACCCTAATACTGGAGATATTAGCTCGACATTAGCACTACCTTATGCGCATAAAGATAAACGTGATAGATTACATTTAACCTCTAGTGGATTTAGCTATCAAATGATAAAGAAAGAAGGCGATAGGAAGTTAATTGGCTACAAAATATCTGCTTCAAACCCGTCCCCCTTATTTGAAGTGGAAACTTCAGATGCTTTTTTCTTGCCCCTCTCAACTCATGTCGGACTCTTTAAAGATACTGAGCGTGAACTTGATCTTTATTCTCCGACAGGCAATCACGTAACACTTGATTGTATCTCTGCCTACGCTCAAGGGAATAAACTTTATTTGATAGAACCAAACCCTTCTCAAAAAAATACATCCTCGTTAACCGTCAGGACCATGACAAACGATGAAAAGGTCGTCTCTTCTATTGAAAAAAGCATCCCTCTTAACACAGAAAAGGTTTCTTTAAAGCAGCTTTGTGATAATGGACAATTGATTCTATTCAAAGAGAATTTTTTAAGTAAGTCACCTATTTTTGTTGATCTACATAATAATGAGGCTGTATATAGTGAACATCAAATTCATGCTTATGAAAAAGAGGTGGTTAATACTGTATCTGGAGAAGTCTGGTGTTGGAACCAATCATCTGAGGAGATTTGTAAAATATCAGCAAAACAGCGCACACTGATGGGATCTTTGAATAGTGGGCGCGGCACTACACTTCTGCATGTCGATCAAAGAGAGAACCTATATTTTGTAGATATTGCCTACTAGTGTGAATATGATCCTTTAAACCCAAGTTGCGCCCTACATCACGCTTGAACACAATCGAACGTAACAAGTGGAAAATTAAATGCTGACGGGCAAGTTAATACTTGCCCGAAGGAATTAATTTTTCAATTGTTACGTGTAGATCTGTTCAAGCGTGATGTAGGGCGCAACTTGGGTTTTAACCCCTGATTGCGACTTATCGTCCCACGCAGGCTGAGTGAAGGGAACAGGTTACGAGTATTGCGATGACGGTAAGGTTGCTACCTTGTCAAGGAGCTTTCGCGAAGCAGATTGTTTCTTGTAGCCAGTATTCGTGAGATGATGGGTCTCAATCGGGGGTAATAGTCCTGACCAGAAATATATTACGCTCTTTTTTGTGTTATTTCCATTCTTGAATAATTGCTGACGACTCAGATGGTGTCATAACATTGGTCCTAAACAAATAATCAATTCCTTGACGACTTGTAGTAATGTCTACATCCATTACACTTGGATCAGAAAAACCTAATTTCTTCATTATTTCTGCCTTCATGTCATCATGTTTTTTCACCAAGTCAGTATGTTCGTTATCAGCGGTTGTGGGCTCCTGAACTTGTTTTAACAGAAAATCAGCCTGTTGTTTAAAAGCATGTTCAAACGCCTGTTCTACTTCTGACCTATGAAGCGTATCAAGAACTGTCTCTCCACGTTCTGCCGGCCTATAAAAATCACAAAATTGTTCTAAAGGTGCAAGAGGATCTCGGTAATCATCCAGTCGACCGCTGGCAAGTGCATTGATGTTTCTCTTTGCAACTCGCTCTGCCAAATCAGGAAATGGACAATAAGCCAATCCCAATTTAAGAGGAGCAAAGTTATTCTTTTCTATCATGCGCGCCAAAAATGCTTTTTCATCATAGGGATCAAAGATAACCGATTCCCCACGCATGGCGTGTTCAATAACCTCTTCTTCCATTTTTCTTTCATGTTCTTGTGTGTAATCCACAAGTGGAAAGGTATCTTTTTTCCTTTTAGCTTCCTCAAAGGCCTTTTGTGCGTCTTCCTTCACGTGCGGTGGTATATCTGCCTTCCAACGGGGAGGCCTATCTCCAAATAACACACGGGCTATATCTCCATGCTCTACAGCTTGAGCCATCCTTTTATATAGTTCTGGTTCCATGTCTTTTACAATATCTGCATCTCGCGAAGGAGTGTCTAAACCCATTTTCCTAGCTTCTTCCAAAGCAGCTTGCGCATCTGCTTGCACAGCCTTTGAAATGCCGGGTTTCCAAAGAACTACATCTCCCATAACTGCATGACCTATATCCACATGCTCCATTGCAGGCGCCATTCTTTCATATAATTCAGGTGCTCTAGAACGAACTAAGTCAGCATCCTGTGAAGGAAAGTGTATGTCCTGTCCTGACTCTATCCATTCAGGCTGTTCTCTCCTCAACTGCTTGATAATGGATGTTTTTCCAGCTGTAGAGTGACCTAGAAGAACAAAAATCTTTCCTTCACCATATTGCTTCAAATGCTGAGCAGCATATCTTTCTTTCTCAAGAGATCTTCGAAGGAGTTGAGAAACTCTTTCCTGAAAAGTTTGGGCTATTCTTTTTAATGGAGATTGGCTCGCCACCTTTGGATCATACAACACGATTTGATGATCGCCCATTGTGCCGGTTGTTGTTGGAGGTAAAGGTGTTGCGCCCGATTTGGGTATGTCTTGATTTTCTGGTATTTTCGGGTTCACAGTTAGATCACCAATTCTTAAATACGCAACTAACATATCTCATCTACTAACTCAAGTTGCGTGATTATTACTTTTAGGGGCTTCGCGAGGGGAATAAGATACGAGTGTTGCGACTTTAGCTAAGGTTTTTACCTTAGCAAGAAGCAACACGAAGTAGATTATTTGCCGCAGCCAGCCACCCAAAAGGAATAATCACGCAACTTGAGTTATTACTCTATTTATACCAAAAATAATATTAATTACATGAAAATGGTAGTGCAATATTCTTTCTATAAATTCGGACCGAGGTGACAAGCCAAAGATGGATCGAAAGTCTCACAGACTGTGGCATGACCTTTGGTGCGAATAACAGTAATAGGCATCTTAAGAAAATGAGGCAGGTAGGGTTTGAACCTACGACCAACGGATTATGAGGGCGAGAGAACACCTCAAGAACCAACATCATCCAACCGCTATGAGGAGCGGTAATAAACACGTTAAAGAGCAAATGCTATTCAATTGTGCTCGATTTTACCGGTGCGATATGCACCTCGTTGCACCGTCGGTACACCACGACCATTAGCTCAAGATAGACACATTGCTTGCTCATACAAATGACAGACCTCGGTATATGCAAGAGACATATCATCGGATAGAGCACACTCTTGGGCTAAATGAGTAAATTTCATCTGCCATTTAGAAGGAGGAGGAGCTAATTTCGTAGGAATATCATGTGTTTTTCTTACTCGAAAAACAAGTTTGACAGCTTCTCGAAGACTATCGATATCTATATTTCTTCGATGTATAAGAAGGACAATATCTATTAAATCTTTTACCCTTGTATTCATCCTTTTCGTTCTTGGCAGAGTATAGGCATGAATTTTTTCAGCTGTTTGTTGTTCTACTGAAATCATATGAAACGTCGGTGGCGGAATGTGACAAAAATCTAACCAATTTGGACCTTGAATGACTTCCGTTTTTGTCACAATAGCATCAGCACCAACATCGAGTTGAAACTTCACGAACAATTTTCCGGCAACAAAAGAGGATACCGGATAACGAACACCACCATAAGGGGTACTATCTAGGGTTATATCACTTGTACCTATCGTATACATAAAAAAATCATCAAAATCATGAGTTAAGCAGTCCTGCAATTCTTCTAAAATGACAGCTCTCATTATATCGCTATCTTCCGTGCGTAAAAG
>Ga0180438_10007331_pt1 | contig 14423 bp, 24 predicted proteins | sample SS_ome_12_FD_132455 | JGI IMG/M metagenome (GOLD analysis project Ga0180438, IMG submission 132455) | Hypersaline lake sediment archaeal communities from the Salton Sea, California, USA - SS_3_D_2 metaG | ecosystem: Environmental > Aquatic > Non-marine Saline and Alkaline > Hypersaline >...
ATACTTCATAAGACATTTTTAAAATACTGTCCATTTCATAAGAAAAACAAGTATATACTTCTCTTTGTACAAATTGCCCCTTAATATCTTGATTCACACTTGAATTATAATCCATTTTTTGTTTGGTTTCCATAGCTTAAACCCTCCAATATTATATTATTTTTATAATTCTAGTAATTCCCTTAATTCTTCCGCTTGTTGTGTAAATTGTTCAATTGTGATTTCACCGTTTGCAAGTTCATTCTCTAATACTTCTAAATTTGATAAATATACTGTTTGTGTAAGTGTAGGCATTTTCTTTTATCCTTTCTTTTTAATATTTTTAAACTTCTTCATCAAAATTAATGTCATTTAGCAATTCATTTAATATATTAAATTGACTAATATTTTTATCTATCCAAGAGCCTATTATTATATGATTTTGTTCTCTGCCCTTAATTTCATTTGCTAACGTGCAACTAATTTCTGTTAGTTTATTGCAATAACAATTTTGAGCGTGTTTTTTTGCATTTTCTAATGTTTTAAAAGATTTTCCATCTAAAGTTTTAAAATTTAATTCAGAGTACATTTATATCCCCTTTCTTATATAGGTATTATTTTTGTTTTCTTCCAACTTAAATATGCTTTTAATTTATCCCTTTTTTGCTTCTTAATTATCATTTGATTTATTCTTTTAATCATCTTATAATATCTCCAATAAACCAAAGTACATCACTAAAAATCCCTTTTCACTATCTAATAAATCCAATGTATTAATCCAATACGCTTGACTTTCTTTAGGGAAACAGGCTATAGTTGCTATTGCTTCTTCTATTTTTTGGTTTAATTTGTTCATCTTGCCCCCCTTTTTGATAATAAGATTTTTAAGTATTCAACCTCATTAAAGACTTGCTCTGCTGTATCTAATTTATTTGCTAAAATGTATTGATTAAGTTCTTTTGTTTTGCTTTTTATTTTTTCTTGTATCTCTGTTTTATTCATTTCTTTTTATCTCCTCTTGATTAAAGTATAAAACATTAAATGCACTTGTCAAGGTGTCAAGGGAATTTATTTTCAAATAATTTAAACCTAAAGTATTGCAATACAATAACTTATGATACTACTTGAAATTATTTTTTATTCTCTTGAAATTAATTCCAAAATAAATTTTTTCTACATAAATTAAATACTTTGCATCTGTATAATTCCCACGGTAAAAAATCCTTGCAATTATTATAATCTTTTGCTTAATAAATTTATCTAACATAAATTATAATTATTTTACATACTTAATTATTATCATGCTTTCTATTATTAATTAGCATACATACATAAGATAAAAGCCGTGCGAAAGCACGGAATGATTTACATAAGTTTATTATCTTCATAACTCTTTTAATTTCAATAACTTACAAAGGAAAATAATAGGCAAGGAAAAATAAGAGGGGCGATTGATAATTTTATTAGCACTCTCCTCCTTAGAGTGCTAATTTATTTTATAATGTCCCTTATATGATGAAAGACTTTGTTTAATTGCAATAGGTTAGGGGCAAACGCCCCCTGGGGTAATATTTAGCAAAAAAATTTATTCGGTTTTTCGGACTACCACCGTTCCACTCTTACATCCCCCCCAAAGGGGGCCTTTTTTTCGTTCCTAAATCCTTCTGTCGCAACAAGTTACGACGATAAGAAAGCCCCATTCGGGGCGTTTTTTCTTTTTCTTTTTTTTCTCGCCTTTTTCTTTCTTTTTTTGTTTTTTTCTCTAATTTTATGTGATTTTTCGTCATTTTCGGGGAAAATTCCTGAAAATCGGGAAGATATTGAGGGTTTCGGGAGCCGTTTTTGGGTGAAACTTATAATGCTTAGGATGTAAAAAGGAGTGTAAGTGGTTGGTATATATAGAGTTAAGTGGGATAAGGGGGTGTGGATTTTTTAATTGCTTATCGTAGTAAAGTGTTGGCATATAAGGAGTTATGAACGGAATGTAAAAAGTGTAAAAAACCCTAAAAAAGTGGTTGCGAAAAATGTAAAATACTTGACACCTAGCGAAATATATGTTATACTTAAATAGATACAATCTAAAAAGGCTGTCGAAAATAGGATACACAACGGACAAGGCTTTGGCATGAAAGGTCTGAAAATTTACTCGATAAATGAGTAGGATTATTAGTGGTGGGTAGCGCGTGGTTGACCAGTATCCTACAAAATGAAAGGAATTTAATATGGATGAAAATACTGCTAGACAGTTAGCATTTTTTAATTCTCAAGTAACTTGTGCTATGATTACAGCTATGGGAATGCAAGCTGAAAATGAACAGAGAAAAATTGAAGGAAAATCAATAGCATATGATGCAGAAGCATTTCAGCAAGTTATTTTAGATCACAATATTGCCTATAATCAAGCTGTCGAAGGTGCATTAAGGGCTGGTTGGTAATAATATGAACGAATGCTATAAAAAAGATTATGGATATGAAGATCCAAGAAAAAATACAAGGATTGAATTTCAATGAAAATAGCTATAGTAGGAAGTAGAGAATTTAAAGATAGGCAATTGGTACACGATTTAATATTAGATATTATTAGATTTGATGGTTGGACTTTAATATCGGGAGGTGCCAATGGAGTCGATTCTTGGGCAGAGGATATTGCAGATACAATGGGTTGGAAAAAAATGATTATTAAGCCCGATTGGCAAAAATATGGAAAAAGGGCCGGAGCCATTAGAAATCAACAAATAATAGATGTAGCAGATAGGGTTGTAGCTTTTTGGGATGGAAAGAGCAAAGGAACTAAAATAACAATAGATATGGCCATAAAGGCCGGTAAACCTGTTGATATTTATATAAGGAATTAAAAAGGAATTATTTTATGAAATTTAATTTTTTTAAAACGGATTATATAACTTGCCCTCAATTGAAAGATGCAGAGGAACGTGATTTTACTGTAGATTTTTGGTATAAATTTAATCAACCATCTTGGAAAGAAAGAATTAAAACTAAAATTCGTAAAATTTTTGGATTTTATAGATTTCCCCCTATAAAATTGTCAGAATTGAAAAAAACTTTAAAACTTAAAGATAATATATGGTATTTTCTTACAATAACCAAATCTCCTAAAATTTGCAAAACTTATTTGCATTGGTCTGACGAAAAATATCAATATAATTCAGTATATGATTCAAAAGGAAAATTATTAGAAGAAACTAAAGCTTTATTAACAAATTTAAAAGGTTATATGATAAAAAAGGATCCTAATTTAATACCAAAAGGCATTTATTGCCATGAATCTGGCAGTTTAACTAAAATTTGTCCTTATTGGTCTATAGATAATACAAAACCTGAACAAGCCAATGGCTATTGTGCTTATTTGGAAAAGGGGGATTGGGATTTTAATATTGAAGCCGAAATTGTTCAAATTGATCCAAAAACTAAAGAAGAAACGATTTTTAGTAAAAAGGGCGAAGTTCCAGATATGCCTTGGAGTTTACTTTGGGATCAATGCAAAGAATGTGGAATAAATGAGGAAGATGATGATTAAAAAATACTTACAATCTATTGTATTGGCCGGGGTTTTAATAGCTACTCCCAAATTATCTATACCCTCAAATATTAATACCCCCCTTGATTTAACTATCTGGATGATAGATAATTTAACTTACCAATATGATAAAGAAGATTATTGGAAAAGGCCAGAAGAAACTTTAAGAGATAAAGGCGGAGATTGCGAAGATTTTGCTATTTTAGTAAGAGATTTTTTAAAAAAGAAAGGTTATAAAGTTTATCTTTTTCTTATTGCTTATAGTGATCATTATGCTGGCCATGCAATTACTGTTATAAAACATCCCGATAAAACTTATTCACATTTTGATAATCGATATTATATATCCAGAAAATTTAGATCCATTAAACAATTATTAACTTATAATTCTTCTTTACATGGATATGAATGGGAACGAGCTTGTTTAGCTTTTAATAAACATTTTGGCTTAAATTGGTGGAAGAATAAATGAAAAAACATATATTAGAAATTACCAATGAGGAATTAGAATTTTTACAAGATATGTTGATAGGGCATACGATTGAATTATTTGATGATCCGGGTGGAATAGGCGAAAATCATATTCAATTGAAGAAATTTTATAATGAAGCCATGCACATGTTTAAAGTATTAAAATTGGATTTTTTGAAAATTATTGATGAAGAAATATCAGAAGTTGAGCAACATACGATGTGCAAATTATTAATGACGGAATGGCCCAATGACTAAAATAGTCTGTATTTCCGATACCCACACAAAAGAAGATTTAGTTAAAATTCCTGAATGTGATATTTTAATTCATTCCGGAGATTGCGATATTCGTTCTTTAGAAGATTTAGAAAAATTAAATGATTGGTTTGGAAAACAACCAGCCAAATTTAAAATTTTTGTAGCTGGAAATCATGATTTTTTTCTTGAGAAATTAAATTACCATAATGCTTGTGATATTTTAAATAATTGTTATTATTTATATAATAATTGGATTATTATTAATGGCCTAAAGATTTGGGGCTCGCCTTATACACCAAGATTTAAAGATTGGGCTTTTATGGCAGATAGTATGTGGTTATCCGATTTTATTTGGAAAAAGATTCCAGCGGATACCGATATTGTGATTACTCATGGGCCCCCTTGGGGCATTATGGATTTAACAGGTATTGGAAATCATCATGTAGGTTGTCCCGGATTATTAAAGCAAATTAAAAAAATTCAACCTAAATTACATATTTTTGGTCATATCCATGAATGTTATGGAGAATATACAGATTACAAAACAGATTTTATAAATGCAAGCCAAATGACAGATACCTATAAATTAGAAAATCAACCTATTATATGGGAAATGAAAAATGAATAAAACTTATGATATTAAAAAAATAGAATTTAAAAATAAGTATTCATATGTTACTCTTAATAACGGAACGGTCATTCGATATCCGAAAAAATTAGTAGTAGTTGATGTTACTTGGAAAGATGTTTTAATGCCAAAAGATATAAAATGCATTGGAAATTTAAAATGATTACAAAAATTAATTGGGATTTAAATACTAGAATTATTGAATTAGATAAAAACACTATGTTACATATTCTTTCAATTGATCAACAAATGCCAATACATAGCTTTTATCATGAAAGAACTAGATTATTTACAGATTTGGATATCATGAACTGTAAAGACGAAAAAGATTTTTTAAAATTTGCAGATAAGGCTTTTAAATTATTACAAAAAATTAAAAATATTACTCAAATAGAATGCGATATTAATATTTATCCAGCATATGAAGATTTATTTGGTAATGTTGTAACTTATTCTTATTCTTGTAAATTTAGTTTTGATATGAAATAAAGGAAATATAAATGAAAGATATCGCACAAAGGGTATTTAATGGAGAAGGATTTTTAAGTAATTATAATAAAAATTTTCGCCCATCAACAGAACCAGCTATCATTTTAAAGGTGAATCCCTTTAAATTGTTTCAAAAAATCAAAAAATATGATTATTTTTATGATAAAAGTTTATTTTGCAAATTAGTTCGAGCTAAAACTGATTTATACTCTGGAAAATCATTTATTTTTTCTACATGGGAAAGCAAAGTTTATAATACAGCAGAAGAATTAGAAACTTTTTTAACCAAGAATCCGGATTTCCATTATGTTGAATATGCAAATTCAAGTAAATAGAAAAGATTTCATCGAAATCTCTAATATTAAAAAAATTGTTGAAAAAAATGGGAAAGTCTATGTTTATAAGAAAACTGGCTATCCACATGCTATAATTGCAGAATGTTCAAAAATTAGTCTTTTAACACGTATTGCCAATAAAGGAGTTAATTCTAATGAAATCAAAAAGTATTTATTTTGACAAATGCGATTTTGAAAAAGATTTATTAAAAGTTTTAAAAAAATATGGATTAAATACTAATTTAGTTACAAAATTAGATATTAAATGTCGTGTGGACAAAATACCTGTAGTTAAAATTGTTTATGGAAAACAATATTGCTCATTAAAGGATTGGGCCAAAAAAATTGTAGATCATTTTTATTTTAAAATAAGGACATGTAAATATGAACATAGATAATGGCGAATGTTGTTCAAATTGTGAAAATTTGCTTCAAAAAGGCGAAGATGTTTGTCAAAATTGTGGTGCTGAAATAAGTTTAGGAAAAAAAGAAAAATAATTTTTTTTTATTTTTTTTTGAAGATTTTTCTTTAATTCTTCTTTGTTTAATTTCAATGGGTTACAACAATTTATTGTTGTAAGTCCTTTATTTTCAACCCTTGACAACCTCTCTTTAATATGTTATACTTAATAGGAAAGTATATAAGGAGAAACTATACCTTCGATTTATTAAGTCTTTTAGTTTCAATAGTTTATGAAAATTTTTAATAAATTAAACCGATCGGGCGAAATACCCTGTTAAAAAAACTATCTAGTTTTCGGTCTAGAAACCGAGAAAACGAGAGTAAAATCTCGAATTTCTAATGAAAGGAGGGGCAGAAATCGTTTTCTCAGATTTGTCTAAAGCCAAAAATAGTTGGCGAATGGTTCAAAATAACTTAACTTGAGGAGCTTTTGAACCTAACTAGCTCAAGTTTTAATTGTCTCATCGCCAAATGAAGACAACCGAAGAAGGGGCCCATGGGATTGGCGAATATCTTTTGGCAAAGAAAAAGACATATCCCAACTTCTTTATCCGAAGCCTGTAGGCAGGCAATAAGAGAGATTAATAAATTTTTTTCCGTGAAAAAAGCTTAGTCTCTCGATCCATTCTTTTTTGGTATGAGCTAAATGCTTATACCCCAATGACTTTTAATTGTTTGCAAACAATCATTTCAAATTATTGGTTCTATTTTATTACTAATATAAATAGGTAACGTATGTCCTGTATCTTTTTTTGGGTACAGGTTTTTTTATTTAATGTAAGGATTTTAATGAACGAAAAAATTCAAAAAGAGTTTAAAAGGCTCTCAAATCTCAAACAGAATAAAACTAAAAATTCTGAAGCAGACAAACAAGAATTATGGCGACAAGCCCAAATTAATATTGCCAAAAAATCGATAAAAGTCGATGATGCTTATTTAAATCCTCAAGAAAAAGCACAAGCTTTAGAATTATTTGAACATTATGTAGGCACTTATGAGTTTGAGAAATTTACTGATCTTTGTACTTTAAGCAGTTTAATTTATGAAGAAATTTTACTTCGACGTATCCAAAGTCATATCAATACTTTATATCAAAAAAATAAAGATACTTATATTGATAAACGCGACAGAGATGCTTTAACTGAAACAGAAAAGCGAGTAGAAGAACTTAAAATTAAATTAGGTATTGATCGCGAAGATACACAAGAAGATGATTTAACTGCTTTGCAATTATTACAAAAACGATTTGAAAAATATATTAACGCAAATAAAAATGAATTTACTACAGTTTGTGGTTCTTGTGGTAAATTGTTACTTTTGCGCAAAAAAGTTAAAGATTTTGATTGTTTAGAACACCCCTGGTTTGCTGGCCGTTGGTTTTTTAATTATGAAATTTTAAGAGATGTAAAAGAAAAAAGAATTTCTAAAGAACAGGCTTGGCGATATTTATGCAGTGCTTCTAAAGGTGAAACTGAAAATATTGCTTTTGCAAAAGAATATTGTATTGATTATATCAATTATTGTCTTGAAAATTGGGACAATATTGTTGAAAATTTGAATAAAAGAGGATAATATAAATGGCTCGAAAAATTATTCCTGTCCCCGGTGAAGGTTTACAGTTTATTTCCGAAACTACTGGTATTGTACAGATTAAAGAATCTGTTGATACTTATAATGATTTACCTGTAACGGGTAATAGTGAAAATGATTTAAGAATTACACGAGATACAGATAGAATGTATACATGGAGTATTGCGGCTTCTTCTGGAAGTCTAAGTGATTGGTTAGATATTGGCCAATCTCTTTCATTAGATTGGTCGGCAATTACAGGTGGCCCTTCTTCTACACCAGCAGAAATTGATCAAGCTGTAACAGATTCACATACTCATAGCAATAAAGCTCTATTAGATACTTATGATCAAACAAATGTTGATCTTGAAGATGCTGTTGATAAAAAACATACACAAAATACTGATACTGGTACAAATTCTAATACTTTTGCTATTGATACCGATATTTCTGGTTCAGATCCTATAAAAATTAAAAATGAATCTGGAGTATTGTCGGCCCGAAATAATGCAGATGATGGATATATTAATGTAAGAGGTAAAAGTCCGGTAGATGATCAAGATTTTGTGACTAAGGGTTGGGCAGATTCAAATTTTGTTTCAACTGCTAAAACTCAAAAAAATAGTGATAATATTATTATAAATGCTTTTCGTATCGCAGTTAATGGTGCATTGTCTATTTTTAATATGATAGATGGTATTGTTGATGAATATGAAGATGAAACTGGAATAGATACAACAGCTTCACTTAACGAAGTTTATAATAGCGTAGATAAATATTATAAACCTGAAGGTGGTAATCGGACTATTTCTGTTGTTGGTAATACAGAATTAGATACTGCCCAAAAGAAATTTGGGACAGCTTCTGGATTATTTGATGGATCAAACAGTGCTTTATCAGTTGATACTGAAAAAGATGATTTTAATTTTGGTTCAAATGATTGGACTATTGATTGTTGGTATAGATTAGCTTCAGATCCAGCAGATACAGATATTTTATTTAAAGTTAGTGGTAGTAGTACTAATGAATTTGAAATTGTTCATTATGTTAGTGGTGGAACGCATTATTTAAATGTAATTATTGAAAGTACCAATCATATTGTTACATGGGGATCACCATCAGTTGATACATGGTATCATATGGCGTTTGTACGTAGTGGTACTAGTGGATATATCTTTGTTGATGGAAGCCAAGTTGGTGCAACACAAGATTATACTGGAATGTCCATTGAAAGTAATACATCTGTATTAATTGGCCAAGCTAGTGCAAATACTATTGATGGTTGGTTAGACGAATTTAGAGTTTCCGACAATGCTCGCTGGACATCAAACTTTACAGCTCCTAGTTCTGAATATTCTACCGATTCTAATACATTATTGTTATTACATATGAATGGTACTGATGGATCTACTAATTTTGTTGATTCTTCAGAATCAGTATCTCCAGCTAATATGACTTTAATTTCTGAAGATTTTACTGCTGAAGCAGAACCGGATAGTGGTCGAATAGTCATATTAGAAGAAGATATAGATTCAGTTACATTAAACACAGATTTAAAAGCCTATGCATCGCGAGATGGCGGTTCTACATGGGCCCAAATCACTTTATCAGATGAAGGTGATTTTGATGGCGATAAACGTATTTTAGTTGGTAGTTCCGATTTTACTGTATCGGGTATTGGTAGTGGTACAACTATGAAGTATAAAATCGAGACAGCAAATGAAAAAGAACTCAGGATACATGCTACAGGATTATCTTGGGATTAAATAAATATATCATCTAATTTTATTCTTACTACAATAGATGAGAAAGTGATATACCTTATATGGGTAGAAAAATTATTCCTTCGCCCGGTGAAGGTTTACAATATATTACAGATACAAGTAGTTTAACTTTAGTTAGTATTAAATCTTCTGTTGCAACTTATAATGATTTGCCTATTACTGGCAATACTAAGAATGATCTTAGAATAGTTCAAGATACTAATCAAATGTATACTTGGAGTTTAGATGTTGCTTCTGGAAATTTAACTGATTGGGTTTTACTTGGAAGTGCTACAGCTGTTGATTGGTCTGATATTACAAATAAACCAACTTCAACTGTAAACGATATTGATGATGCTGTTACTAAAAAACATGAAAGAAATAAAGATACAAAATTAGCCGAAGGTACAGTTAATGAAAAAGCAGTTGAAGATTTGATCGTTTCTGAAGCTAATGGTAATTTAAAAAAGATTACAAAGTTACAGTATAATATAGATACTGGCGAAATTATTATTTTTTACGAAACATAAATTAAGTTTAAAGGAGAATATTCACATGGCTATTCAAAGTTTTGTTGTTGATCCAGGCGATGCATCTGTTGCCGATTCAAAAGCACAATTAGCATTGGACAATGCATCAACTGCTGATTCTAAAGCTGTTGTAGCTTCTGAAGCAGCGTCTACCGCTGATTCTAAAGCTGTTGTAGCTGATGATGAAGCATCTGTTGCTGATTCTAAGGCCGTTGTTGCTTCGGCAGCTGCTTCTACTGCTGATTCTAAAGCAGTTGTTGCTGATGAAGACGCATCTACTGCCGATTCTAAGGCCGTTGTTGCTTCTACAGCTGCTTCTACTGCTGATTCTAAAGCAGTTGTTGCTGATGAAGACGCATCTACTGCTGATTCGAAAGCCGTTGTTGCTTCAGAAGCTGCTTCTACTGCCGATTCTAAGGCTGTTGTTGGAGAATCTAAAGCTGATAGCAATGCTACTGATCTTGGTAGTGCAGTTGGTTCTGAACCTGGTAATAATCAATATAAAATTACTGATATTGAACGTAGTTCAGATGGCGAACTTATTGTTAAGTTTGATGATAGTGCAATTGGTTCATAAAGTTTTTGATGCGAGTAGAAATACTCGCATCCCATTGTTTTATTTTACGTAAGGATAAATATGAAAATTTTACATTTTTCAAATTGGGCTCCTCGTAGATCTGGTTTATATGAATGTACGAAAGATCAGATTAAATATGAACGTCAAATGGGTATTGATTCTCAAATGGCAATATATGAACGAGAAAATCCTCCAGAAGATTGGGAAGATGAAGGTTTAAAACCAGTTTCTTGGGATTGGGCAGAGCAAGCTGATCTTTATATTATTCATAGAGGTTTACCGGAAAAAGTAGCTAATAAATGGCCAAAAAAGAAAATCACAGTTATTCATGGAACTACTGAATTTTTATTGCTTGAAGAAATTTTTTCAAAAGCAGATAAAACACCATTTAATACTCATATTAATTTAATTAATACAAGTGATGCATCGGTAGCTGTTAATGAACACGATTATAGTATTTATAAAATATATGATCGTAAAAATACATTACATTTTATACATGATGCTATTGATATTTCTAAATTTAGTATTAATGGTTATAAACATGAATATATGAAACATCCTCAAATTTTATATGCTGATAGTTTAAGAGTTAATAAAAATCCAGCACATATTATTTGGGCCATGTCTGAAATTGTTAAAAAAATTCCTACTGCACGTTTAACAATTTTGGGTTTAGATTTAGAAAGTATTTTAACTTGGCGAAATATTATTTTAAGATCTCCAAATCGTTTTTTAGAAGGTTATCTTGAAAATACGCAATTGGAAGTTACAGAAGTTCGACCTTATATGCGTGGAGCAGATATTTTATATAATGGTAATATGAGTGGAATTTCTAGTCGTGTTGAAATGGAAGCAATGGCATGTGGTTGCCAAATATTAAGTTGGACTGGAAATTTTACGAAATGGCATCCGGAAATTTATAATATTCAAGATATAGCAAATAAAGTTATGGATTGTTGGGAATATATTCAAAAAGATCCAATTAAAGCACGACAAGAAGCACGACAATATGCTATTGATCATTTTAATATGGAACAAAAAGTTAAAGATGAATATATTCCATTATATAAAAAAGTTTTAGATAGATAAAGGTATTTACATGACAATTAAAACCGAGCACTTTATACCAGCGGAACTTGCTGATTGGCAAACTCCTGTTTTAGATAAAGATTTAACCACAGCTCCTGAATCTCCTAATGATGGTGATCGTTATGTGATTGCTGGTACTGGTGGCGATTGGTCTGCTGCTACAATTAAAGATATTGCTTGGTATATTGGCAGTACTTGGTATTTTATAACACCTACAAGTGGAATGCAAGTTTATGTTGTTGATGAAGGGCTTTATTATTTTTATAATGGTAGTACATGGGGAACATTAAGTGGTTCTGGTGACATGACTAAAAGTGTCTATGATACCGACGAAGATGGTATTGTTGATAAGGCTGAAAATGTAGATGATGGGGCCGGTAATTCGGCAACTGCTATACAAGTAAAGGCAAATGTTACTCATACAAATGGCGATGGTTCGGATCATGAAAATGTTGCAGCAAATACAACACAAACTGCAAAAAATAAAGATAATATTATTATAAATGCTTTTCGCATTGCAATTAACGGTTCTTTGTCACAATTTAATATGATAGACGGTATTGTTGATGAATATGAAGATGAAACTGGAATAGACACATCTTCTTCTTCTAATGAAACTTATGATTCAGCCGATGATTATTATGAACCAACTGGATCTGCTAGAACCTATACTGCTAATAGCAATGCACAATTAGATACAGCCCAAAAAAAGTTTGGAACAGCTAGTTTATTATGCAATTCATCTAGCGATAATATCAATACAACCGATGTTTCTCCTTTTAATGTTGGAACAAATAATTGGACAATGGATTGCTGGTATAGGCCAAATAGTTATTCTTCTGGTTCAGATACACATACATTTATGTGGCTTGAAAATAGTAGCAATACAAGAGTTTTAGCAATTTATAAATCTTCAGGTACTTTAACTGTTGAAACTGAATATGGAACATCTTCGTCTAAAGCTTTTTCTACGACAACTTCAACCGGTACATGGTACCATATTGCTGTTGTAAGAAGTGGAAACGATTTAAAGGTTTTTGTAGACGGAACTCAAGTTGGTTCTACACAAGATGCTAGTAATTTTGATATTTCAACTGCGACTAAATTATATATTGGTAGTTTTTTCAATGGTGGAAATTATTTAGATGGTTGGTTTGATGAATTTAGATTTTCTGATACTGCTCGCTGGACATCAAATTTTACAGCTCCTAGTTCTGAATACACAGCCGACAGTAATACAATAACTTTATTGCATTTTAATGGTAGCGATGCTTCAACTACAATTACTGATAGTGTTTCAGCTTCTGTTTATAATATGACTCTTATATCAGATTCGTTTACAGCTGAAGCTGAACCTGATAGTGCAAGAATAGTCATATTAGAAGAAGATGTAGACTCGGTTACATTGAATACAGATTTAAAAGCCTATGCATCGCGCGATGGTGGTTCTACATGGGCCCAAATCACTTTATCAGATGAAGGTGATTTTGATAATAATAAGCGCGTTTTAGTTGGCGATGCAGATTTAGATGTTTCTGCAATTGGTAGCGGAACTTCTATGGAATATAAAATTGAGACAGCTAATAATAAAAATTTAAAAATACATGCAACTGCACTATCTTGGGATTAGTGAGGAGACATTATGATTAAAAGATTAACTTCTGAAAAAAAACAAGATGTTTTGAAAAAGACAAAAAAATATAAAAAGAAACAAAAATTTTCACAAGACGAAATTAATGATTTGGTTGTAAAAATTGCTCAATTTTTGAAATTGATTTAAGGAGAATATTATGTCTAGTAGATTTAATGCTATTTTAAAAGGTGCAAGTTTAAATGATAGTTCTGTAGACGGTGGTTATACTTATTATGGTTTTTCTCGTTCAGAAAAATCTTGGGTAATAATGAGAGTAAATACAGCAGAAACTGAATATAGATATTCTGTAGGAAGTGCTGCTGGTGGAACAACTTATGCACAAGCATGGTCTGCACGTACTGTTTTAAAATACGCTACAGCCAATGCTTATAAATATTAATAAGGCGGATTATGCTTCAAGAACCTTTATCTCAAAAAGAAATAGATTTTTTGGAATGTTGGTATGATCCTACTGCATTGACCGAATGTTTGGCTCCTGTAAATATTAAGGCACCACATTTATGGTCAAACGACGATTGTGAATTAGTTCGTTTAAGAAATTATCAATTTGCAATGCAGAATTATTCTCATATGTATGCAAATGATTTTTCTTTAACACGTAAACAGAATTTTCAAAATCGTAAAGGGGCTGGCGATCTTTTTAATATTGCTGCTCGAAATATTGGTAAAAGTTTTTTATTAATTATCGATGCATTTTTGACATTAATTCATGGAGAAGCTGATGAAAGTTGTGTTGCTTCTTTTGATTTTAAACATATGAAGAAAGTTTGTCAACCAATTGCTAATTTGGCAAATTTTCATCCGTTCTTTCAAATTTTTAAAAGACAAGGTAAATCTGGTGTTCGTTTTACTGGTGGTGGTATGGAAATTGATACTATTACTGGTCATGTTATGTATGGCAAAAATGAAAAAGTTGAAAGTAATGATCCAGGAACTGATTTTCATGGACTTCATTATAAAACTTTTTATTATGAAGAATATAGCTATGCCAGTTTAAAAGGAACCGAAAAAAGAGTAGATTCTGGAAATAGCGAAGGTTATATTGAAAGACCTTCTGGTATTCCAGATATACGTTTA
>Ga0180438_10007332_pt1 | contig 14419 bp, 13 predicted proteins | sample SS_ome_12_FD_132455 | JGI IMG/M metagenome (GOLD analysis project Ga0180438, IMG submission 132455) | Hypersaline lake sediment archaeal communities from the Salton Sea, California, USA - SS_3_D_2 metaG | ecosystem: Environmental > Aquatic > Non-marine Saline and Alkaline > Hypersaline >...
ATTGCCGCCAGAAGCATTACTACTGCCAGTAAAAATACCCACAAATTTTTCTTCATATTCTCTCCTTTAAATATAAACCTTTTTACATTCTTCAGTCCAACAATTCTCGCATGCATACCCTGAAAACCCATTAATCCTATAAGCTTTTTCCAGATCGAGTCAACCCTTATCCTCTCTCCCCGATCATTATTCCCGCCGCCCGCCTGCCTATCTCCACCGCAAAATTCGTACCGCGGTCCCAGGGATAAACCTGGCTCATGCTGGCAAAGAACAACCCATCCACAGGTGTTTTTATCGCCGGGATATTTACCGAATGATTCAGGAGCGGCACCGGTTGTGCGTAATCCGTCCGGAATAACCAACTGTCTCGAATCCAGTCCGGTTCAAAATGCTGGTTGAAACGTTTAAAAGTTGGTAAAAACCGGTCGAGCAGCTCTTGCTTGCTGAGCGCGAAGTATTCGTGGCCCGCCTCCAGATAATCCCCAACATACAGGATATGATCCCCCCCAAAATTCTCTGGAGATACGTAATTTGTGTGTTCTACAAGCGCCAGATATGGGAAACCAGCCGGTTTCGGTAAATTAAACCAGTAATAACCTTCCTGCGACAATTGGTGTTTTAATGCCAGCACCATAACGACCGCTCCCATACTCTTCAGCTGGGATAGCCCCCGGAGATATTCATCTGGTAATTGAGGCATCATCTTTGAGAACAATCGGGGAGAAATGGTTACCAGGCAGGAATCAAAGCGCTCCCGTCCGTCTGCGGTGTACAACGTAATACCTGAATCTGGGTCCCGAGAAATACGCCGGATGGGATCAGACAGGCGTATACGTACGCCCATTTCCTCCAATCGTGCAGCAAACTGGTCGCAGAATGCCTGGAAACCTCCTTTATACGTGCCAAGCCTGGTTGTACGGGCTTTCAAACGCGCCCACATCCATGCCATGTTTACCTCAGTGGAGTAGCGCTCGCCAAATTTACCCACCATCAGCGGTTTCCACATCATCTCGTACACCTTGTCGCCTGCCCACTTCCGCATCCAGGCATCAACCGTCACTTTTTCCAGGGACCGCCAATTATTCGTCAAACGCAGATAGAGACCCACCAGTCCAAAACGCGCTTTGTTGAGACCCCATCCCAGACCGGGAAACAAAATTGCCTTGGCAATCGAATCAAACGGGTAGAACTTGCCTTCATGGTACATCACCGTATAAGGTCGTGGAAAGATTACGTTATCCCTCCAACCCAATTCTTCGATCAGGTCCAGAATATAGTGATCGCTGGAGAACCAGTGATGGTAATATTTCTCCACCCACCAATCCCAATGGGGCTCTTTGAATCCCGAAGCCAGCCCGCCTGCTTGGCTGCTGGCTTCGTAAATCGTCACCTTACATCCATTCCTCACTAAATCATAGGCCGCCGCCATGCCGCCGATGCCAGCCCCCACGATACCAATCCTGTTGTTATCTGTCATGTTGATTCCATATACCTCATGCTGGGTTCCACGGTTGAAATCTCATTCCACCTCGGTTTGCATTTCACGTACATCTGTCCACCAATCCAATCCCTCTCTCAGGAAGTAATACACACCCAGGGCAGTGATGGGAACCCATAAAGCGACGTGCAGCACCAGGGTATAAGCGGCTGCAATCGGTTTCGCGACCCCATAAGCCACCAGCACCGCGATACCAGGCGCATCAAAAGTGCCGATATACCCGGGAGCGGAGGGGATAGTCGTCGCCAGATTGACGATTCCGTTCATCAGCATCAGCGTAAAGAAACTCACCTCAAATGGAAATGCATACATTACAAACCAGTACTTCCCGGTTTCCAACAACCAGATTACAACCGAGGTCAGGAAAACCATCAGTACATCACGCGGCGACCGCAGGCACTCCAAACCTTCCAGGAAGCGGTCAGCAAAACCCGTCACACGTTCTTGGTAGCCTCCCGGGATGATAAGCTCTACAAAAATCCTGGTGTATTTACGGATTTGGTCCGGGGCCATGGCCGCTGCCAGGAAAAGCACCAGCGCGCCAATAAATGCCCCCGTTCCAACCAGCGCTACGGTTTGGATATTGCCCACAAAACCTGAATCGTCCGTCAGGTTGGCGAGTTCAGGAAGGTTTAAGAATATAAACGCCAGCATAACCACGCCGTCAAAAATTCGTTCGACGATGATGGTAGCTAATGATGCCGAAACCGGCACCGCTTCATGGCGCTTCAGGATCACCGCTCGCAGCAGTTCGCCCGCCCGTGCCGGGTAAATATTATTGCCCATGTATCCGATCACAGTAATGGGGAATAACTTGAACGTGCGTATATTCTTAATCGGTCTGAGCAGGTAATGCCAGCGCCAGGAGCGCACGTAAACCCCCACAAAATACAGGAGTACGCCGGGCACCAGCCACCAGTAATTAGCCTGCTTGAATGCCTCACTCAATTCACCCAGCTTCAAACCGCGCAGTGCAAAATAGAGGAATACCAGGCTGATCGCGAATCCCAGCCACAGCTGCCAGCGTTTCATCCCGCTCATTCTACCACCCATATATCGGGGACATATCATTGGGATTTGATACTCACTAAATCTTCATCCATCTTTTCTCAACAGTTACAAATTCTAAGTTTCACCGGGGAATCGTCCCAATTTACTGCGGGCTCATGCCATAGTTGTCACAGGCATTACAACCGGCTCAGTTATAATTCTGGATATCATGAACCGTTATGGTTTTTTGATCCTTGCTGTTATCCTAATGGCTGTTGTGGTGGGCGTTATTTATATAGCAAACACACCCCGCCTGGTGTCATTTTCACCCGGTGACGGGGACTCCGCCGCTCCAGCAAGCGCATCCCTGTATTTAAATTTTTCACGCCCATTGGATAATGAATCCCTGGTCAACCGCCTCCAAATCGATCCGCCCGTACCCGGCTCGTTTTCCTGGGAGGCAAACACGCTGGTCTTCACGCCAGATCAACCTTGGGAGCCCGGCGAAAGAATAACCGTTCATCTGAGCGCGGGCACGCGAGCAGCCAGCGTGCTGGCTGCTCCTATCCGGGATGAATTTACCTGGTCATTTTCAATCCGTGAACCCCAAATCGTCTTTCTATTCCCGGCTGACGACCCCGCCAACATTTACACCAGCGACCCAGTCACAGGTCAAACACGCCAGCTGATCGAGCATCCCGGCGGGATTTTGGGCTACCATGTAAGCTGGAACGGCACCTCGATTTATTACAGCGTTAATCAGGATGATGGCAGCAGCCAGATACTGCGTCTGGATACTGGCGCATCTATCGGAGCAGAATTTGACAGCGGTCCCACGGATAAAATCCCTGAACCCGAACCGGTTTTGGTCCTGGATTGTTTGATGGCTGTTTGCCGCGTTCCTCGAGTTTCTCCCAACGGCGAATACCTCGCATACGAAAGGACTGCCTCCGCCAGAGGTGAAGGGCCGTATTTCCCGCAAGTCTGGTACATTGCGCTGAATCAGGATGACCCCCCACACCCGGTCCTGGCTGGAACTGAAAACCACCAGACCATCCTCCCCAGCTGGTCGCCGGAAGGTTTACTCGCCTTTTATGACCTTGATTCGGCTGCCTTTAACTTCTACGATCCAGCCAGCGGGGATACCATTTCTTTTACCAACCAAACCGGGGAACTGGGCACCTGGCATCCCTCCGGAGACTATTATGTGACCCCCGAAATATCGTTCATCTCAAGTTCTTCAGAGACCAACACTGGATTAGAAGCGCTAGCAGTCAGCCACCTGGTGCGGTTTAACCTCCTGGATGGATCAAGCGAAGACCTCACCCGCGGGGGGAACGTGGAAGATACCTCCCCAGCTTTTGCCCCGGACGGCTCTGCGTTGGCTTTCAGCCGGAAATACCTGGATGACCAGCATTGGACTCCCGGCCGCCAGATATGGATAACAACCGAAGGCGCCTCCGAAGCTCGCCAATATACAAATAGTCCCAACATTAATCATTATGATTTTGCCTGGTCCCCGGACGCCAGCCGGCTGGTTTACGTCCGTTTTGATAAAACGCAGCTGACAGCTCCACCAGAAATTTGGATCCTGGATGAGGTTTCAGGAGTCTCACAACGTATCATCGAAGGAGGATTTGCCCCACAATGGATACCTTAATAAGTATTGGACAGCAGGCACCGTTATTTGAACTACCTGATCTGCAAGGCTCCCTTCACAAACTTGAATCTTTGCGAGGAAAAGTGGTGATTTTAAATTTTTGGTCGGCGGAATGCCCCTGGTCAAAGGCAGCTGATCAGGAGTTATTATCCTATATTTCCGATCTCGATGCTGGTTTGACGCTGTGGTCGATCGCCTCCAACGCTAACGAGCCCATTGACCTGCTCCAGCATGTCGCGGCAGAGCGGGCGCTTCCACTGGTTGTGCATGACAAACACCAGACTGCAGCCGACCTTTACGGTGCTTTGACCACACCGCATTTCTTCGTGGTTGATCGAGAAGGTGTCTTGCGATACCAGGGCGCTCTGAACGACGTTACGTTCCGCCAGCGTGAACCAACCAGGAACTACCTGCGCCCTGCAGTTGAGGCGCTCCTTTCAGGTATGGAACCAGATCCATCTGAGACCACGCCTTACGGTTGTACCATCGTGCGCTACAATGCAGATCATTAATTAGCCAATCTGCCTCTAGTTTTAGAATGGGTTTTTCCGTTAATCATTGGTTTGTTATCCAATTTTCACTTTTTTCATACCATACGATGACCGCTCAGCGATTCGCCAAGGCAAAAAAAATAAGGTACAATCACGACAAGTTGGTAGATAACCTTATGATCTATTAGCATAAAAGGTGGACCAGAACATATGAGCGATAAAGAATCAGCCCAGGATGTGATCGATTCCTACCGCAAACGGCAGCAGGCTGCCAAAAAAGCACCGATTATCATTGGCGTGGCTATTTTCCTTGTACTTGTAGGTATCGGGTTTGTAATCTACTGGTTCATGGGAGACAGCCGGCCTACAATTGCTTTCTTTGCCACTGACACGCCCACTCCCACCAACACTTCCACAGCCACAGCGACCGGGACAGCCACCGCAACAGCCACCGTTACGCCCACAGTTACTGACACGCCCACCATTACAGTCACCCCAACCGCTTCCGGCCCGTTTGTTTACCAGGTCGAGGAAGGTGATAATTTATGGGCAATTGCAGAAAAATTCCAGGTTGATTTGCTGCTGGTTATCACGTTAAATAACCTGGATCCGGCTAATCCAGCCATCCAGGTTGGCGATAAACTGACCATTCCGGGACCTGATACGGAACTCCCCACTGAAACGCCGCTGCCGACTGACCTAGCGCGCGGCACCCAGATCGACTATCAGGTACAGCTGGGCGACTCGATCCTAGGCATAGCCATAAAATTCAACAGCACTGTTGAATCGATCAAAGAAGAGAATGACCTCGAAAACGAAAACGAAATTTTCGTCGGTCAAACGCTGGTTGTGCGCGCGAACCTGGTGACCCCAGTACCCACCGAAACAGCCACCTCTCCCGCGGATGCAGTAACACCCCAGGCGACTGCAACCCCCTAAATCATAACTGAGTTTCAGATAACAGGCGGTCCCCTAGATTTCTAAGAGGGCCGCCTTTTTGTATTTTTATTCTTCATCCACCGGGGGCGCTGCCTGTCCGTAATCCAGGATCTCGCGTGTACCGCTGCCGGGCGTCGGAGCACTGACGATGCCCTTCTCTTCCATCGCTTCGATCAGGCGCGCTGCACGCGTGTATCCAATCCGCAAGCGCCTTTGCAGCATGGAAATCGAAGCCCTTCCCTGGCGGCGGCACAGGTCGACGGCTTCGTCGAACAAGGGGTCCTTGTTTTCTTCTTCTTCCATCTCCTCCCAGATCGGCATCTGTTTCATAGGCAGGATCGGCGCCGGACCGTCCACAACCCCTCTGGAAGCTGTCTGTCCTGCCTGGGTCACACCGGCGAATCCATGCCAGTAATTCACCAGACGCTGGATTTCCGGATCAGATAGATAAACGCCCTGCAGGCGCACTGGGGCGGGCGCATCCGGAGCCTGAAAGAGCATGTCACCGCGCCCCAACAGACGCTCCGCACCCGGTTGGTCGAGGATCACCCGGCTGTCCACGCCGGATGCGACCGCGAATGCGATGCGGGCTGGAAAATTAGCCTTGATCAATCCGGTCACAACATCCACAGAAGGGCGCTGGGTCGATATCACCAGGTGGATACCCGTGGCGCGTGCCAGCTGCGCCAGCCGGGTGATCATGCGTTCTGTCTCGTCCGGCGCAATCATCATCAGGTCCGCTAATTCATCGATAATCACTACCAAATACGGTAGTTTCTGACCATCCTCGCTTTCCTGGATTTGGTTGTAATCCTGTACACTGCGGCAGCCTGCCTCAGCCAATTTTCGGTAGCGCATATCCATCTCGCGCGCCACCCACTGCAGCACTCGCACCACACGCTCCAATTCCACAACAACCGGCGCCAGCAAGTGCGGGATACCGTTATAACCGGTCAGCTCCACCCGCTTGGGATCAACCATGATCAAACGCAGGTCATTGGGGGTATTGTTCATCAACAAGCAGCTGATCAGCGCGTTCACACACACCGATTTTCCTGAACCTGTGGACCCTGCGATCAGCAGGTGCGGCATAGCTGCCAGGTCAGCCGCTACAGCGTTGCCCGAAACGTTCTGACCTAAAGTAAATGCAAGCGGAGATTTCAGGCGCTTAAAAGCCTGGCTCTCGAGGATGTCCCTTAAGGTGACCAGCGCAACTTCTTCATTCGGCACTTCGATACCGACGTATCCCTTTCCAGGTACCGGCGCCTGGATGCGGATCCTGCGCGCCGCCAGTGCCAGGGCAAGGTCATCCGCCAACCCGTTTATCTTTCCCACTCTCACACGTGTTCTCCCGCTGCGTGTTTCGATAAAATCTGGTTCTACGCCAAATTGAGTGATGGTAGGCCCGCGATTTATTTCGATGATGCGACCGGGAGCGCCGAAGGAACTCAATGTCTCCTCGATTACTCGCGCCCGCTGTAAATCCACCTCTTCATCGTATTCAGCTTTACCACCGTGCTCGAGAATTTCATCCATCGTAGGTAACTTCCAAGTCAGGGGTACATCCTGTAAATCGTAAGATAATCCATCTGTATTAATGTGTTTTTCAGCCAGGCCGCTTTCAGTCGCGATCCCTTTACCTGACGGACCGATCCCGCCAGCTGCCGAGGCTGCACCACTTTGTGATAGCGCTTTCTTTCGTTTTTGTTCTTTGCGATCGATAAAATTATCCCTCGTATCTTCAATCCAATCCTGGAACTGGTTGAACATTGGAGAGACTGAACCAGCCATTTCGGCGATGGTTTTATCCAGAGAAAGCGCCAAGCCGATAAGCATAAACGCAAGCAGCACGATGGCTGTACCGCCGGCGCCGAACGCTTTGTTTAACCAATCCGCCAGGATTCCGCCTACATATCCCCCGGCATCACCGACCTCACTCACTGCCTGGACCTGCTGTTCTTTTACCAACTGTATTGAGAAATGCAGCGCGGCAAGCAGCACCAGGAATAAAATCGTCACCCCTAATATGCGTTCGAATCCAAATCGCGGTACACGTTCAAGTTTGCGTAAAACCAGCCAACCGCCGCAAATGATAAGTCCGATCGGGAACAAAAACATCCCCCACCCAAAAACGTTATCCAGCGTTTCGATCCAGCCGCTAACCAGGCCGCTGTTGCCAGGGAAGAGCAAGCTGATCAGGGTCAACAAACCCACCAGACCGACCAACACCCCGATGATGTCCATCCAGCGGTCGAAAGTGATCGATTGAGGTGAGAAACTCCCTAATAATCCAGCCCCCAGCAGGGGGGCTTTACGCGAACTGGTCTTCGTGGATTTTGATTTTGGGACGCGCCCTTTACTGGCTGGTTTACGAGGAGTAGACCTGCGGCTGGATTTACCCATGGGTGCGGTTTTCTTATTTCGGGAAGTACTGGTCTTTTTACGCGCCATAATAGAGGATTAACTTGTTGCACGATTAATGCCCATCGCAGCCTGGATTATAGCACAAATGGTCGAATTATTACTTTCCCCGCTTCCGTTCAAGTGCCGCTGATCAAGTTGAGGTACAATAGTTTTTCACACATTCCTGGAACTCCACAAAGGCTCCGGGAAAATTTTTTTCGGCAGCCATTGAAAGGTGTAAATTGTTCGAGATCGTTTTTCTCGGTACTTCCGCTTCAGCGCCCTCCATACACCGTGGTCTTACTTCCCATATCGTGCTGCATGATGAACACCGCTTCTTAATCGACTGCGGGGAGGGGACACAGCGCCAGATTATGAAGTCTGGTATGGGTTTTAAACGCCTGAATAAAATCCTAATCACACACGGTCACCTGGATCATATCTTGGGTTTGGCCGGTTTAATGTCCACTTTTATGCGCTGGGAAACCATCGAAGATATCGAAATCTTTGGCGGTTCCTGGGCACTGAGCCGTATTAAAGATTTACTGTATGGGGTGGTAATGCGCGGCGCCCGACCCCGGATGAATATCCAGTTTCACGAAATATCTGCAGGTGAAATCTTCGCCTGTAATGATTTCAAGCTTACGGCTTTCCCGGTATTTCACCGCGGTTCCGATTGCTTCGGTTTTTTGTTCGAAGAGGTTTCCCGGCGTCCTTTCCTGGAGAGTAAAGCGCAGGCTTTGCAAATTCCACACGGGCCGTGGAGACGAGATCTGGTGAACGGAAAAACAGCAACCCTTCCCGATGGCCGCCAGATCAAACCCGATCAGGTCCTGGGCCCTGAACGACCTGGTACTCGCTACGTGCATGTCGGGGATGTCGGTCGTGCCGGCGATCTGGAAAATATCTGCCAGGAGGCGGATGTGCTGGTCATTGAAGCCACATATCTGCAGGATCAGGTTGACCTGGCAAAGGAATTCTCACATTTTACTGCCCTACAGGCGGCCGAACTGGCGATACAAACTGGGGTAAAACACCTGATATTAACCCATATCTCGCGCCGCTACCGCGAGCGGGATGTTATTGCAGAAGCGCGCGCCGTAAAACCGGACACCTATATTGCGCGCGATTTTGACCATTACCAGATTAAACGCGGGGATTTATTGAAAGTAAATCTGCTGGAAAACAAATAAACCAAAATTAATTACGCGCCGCGTGCAAAACGCTGTTCTTTCCAGGCATCTCCCTCATTATGATAGCCAGCCTGTTCCCAAAATCCCGGTTGGTCTTGCGCCGTCAACTCCAGTCCCCGCAGCCACTTGGCCCCCTTCCAGAAATAGGGCACTGTTAAATCCTCCCTTCCCAGAATGTGGCCGACAACCCCCCGTACAGGATATCCATGATCGGTCGTGATCGGCTGGCCGTTGAAGTGCGTGGCCAGCAAAAAGTTGTCTGAGACCATAATTTCCAGCGGCAGGTTGGTGGTGTAGTCATTTTCAGCATGCTGCAGCACAAAATTGGCGCTCTCCTTTGGTTTGATATACCCCAATTCCACCAGCATTTTCACCGAGACACCCTCCCATTCAGTATCAAACTTGCTCCAGCGGGTCACACAGTGGATGTCCATCACCAGCCGGGTGCGCGGAAGTTCGCAGAACGCATCCCATGACCAGCTGACTTCTTCTTCGACTTCGCCCCAAATTCGGAAATCCCAGGTTCCGGGATCAAAATCCGGAACGCGGCCGTAATGTAGGACAGGGAATTTTTGGGTCAGCGACTGCCCCGGCGGCAGCCGGCCCTCCGCTGCCACCCTTCTTTCTTGTTCTTTTCGATTTGCGTTTTCTTCTGACATGCTCTATACCGTTAAACTCTCACCTGGTTTTAACACATGTACTTTCGTGCTTGTTTCCGCCTCAACACGTTCCGCCCATGCATTTGGATCCTGCTTAATGACATCGAAAGTATTGTAATGGACCGGTACTGCATGTTTGGGCTGGATCATCTTAACCGCTTTCAGTGCATCATCCGGGCCCATGGTGAAGTTATCGCCGATCGGCAGTACCGCCAGATCAATACCCTCTTCGCCGATCATCTGCATATCACCAAACAACCCGGTATCCGCGGCGATGTAAATTTTTTGTCCATCCAGGGTTGTCAAAAGAAAACCGGTTGGGTTCCCGCCATTCGAGCCATCCGGCAGACCTGAGCCGTGTATGGCGAGCGTCAGCTTTAAGTATCCAAAGGGGTGGTTGTACCCACCGCCAATATGTTGGGCATGTGTTGTTAATCCTTTAGCCTGCAACCAACCGGAAATTTCCGCATTGCTGATCACCAGCGCTCCAGTTCGTTTTCCAATACTGACAACATCTCCCACGTGATCGCCGTGTCCGTGAGATATGAGAATAAAGTCCGCCTGCGCCTGGTCTGCCGGGATGCTGGTCGATGGATTCCCGCTGAAGAAAGGATCGATCAATATCTTGTACCCTCCCGTTTCTAAATCCATGGTTGCATGTCCGTACCAAGTCAGTTTCACCCTCATATCATTCCTCCTTTTTACTTGCGTTTGTTTTATCCCATAATTATTTTTACTAAAATTATACAGGACGGAAACTTAAATATACCCGATTTCTGGATCCAATTTTATATCGCTTCGCATGAAAGTTCCGCTTCCTTAAACTACCAGCGCTTCTCCTGAATGAAACAGTTCCACGTCCGCCATATATAACCTTCTTGACCGGTGAATTACTTTCCCAAAAGCCCTTAGTTCTCTTGATTTCACAGGTTTTGTAAGGTTCAAATTAAACCTTACTGTAAGCAAAATGATATCATCGACCAGAGAACTGGCTGCGAAATTAGCCGTACTGTGCACACGCCATCTGCCTAATATAACTTTTCATCCACCGACAGCTTGATGACTGCCTATCTTTCACTTTTGGTTATCTCCGGGCAGAAATCATCATTAATCGGGGCAGCCGCAAACATCCGCTCCTACTTGCAGTAGTGCTCTTTGTTCTGCCATTACGGTTCCTGTGTGCCTGTTCGTTTTCCGGACACCCGATTTCGGTGGTTGTCAATTTTGTCAAAAGTGTCACCAAAGATATACTGGTTCCCTTCCAAGAAATTATCCGGGAAACCCAATTCAATGCGGCTGGCTTTATCCAAACGCTCCAGCTGGTCTTCGCTCAATTTCCATTCCAGGCAGGCCAGGTTGTCTTCAAGGTATACTAGAGAACGCGCCCCCAGAATCGGGATCATTAAAGCTTTCTTTTGCTGCTGGCGCACCCAATTAATCGCCACCTGAGCCATTGAACGTCCGCTCTCTGCTGAGATTTTTTGAACTTCTGCAATAATATTGGTCTTCCTTTCATCTAATTCCTGTATTTTCCTCTCTCCTTGATTTAGTTCGATTGGCTCTCTCACATATTTATTCGCCAGAATCCCGCTTTCAAGCATACCCCACGGCATTACCGCCATTTTCCAATGCTTGGCCATTGGCAGCAGCGCCCATTCCACCGCACGGTTGATGAGCGAATATGGGGCCTGCACACCTACAAAACACGACCACCCACGCAGTTCTGCTAACATGTTCGCCTCGGCAGCAATCCAGGACGGCGAATCGGCGATCCCTATGTACAGCACCTTGCCTTGCCTGACCAGGTCATCCAGGCCGCGCATCACTTCTTCTACCGGAGTCAAATAATCCCACATGTGCAGGTAATAAAGATCAATATAGTCGGTTTGCAGACGCTTCAGACTGCGCTCGATAGACTGTCTCATATTCTTGCGCGAGTTCCCCCCCGAATTGGGATCGCGTTTATCTGAACTGGTCAGAGAATATTTCGTCGCGATCACAAAGTGTTCACGCTGTCCTTTTAGAAATTCTCCCAGGAATTCTTCACTCGCGCCGTCTGTATAATTAACCGCTGTATCGATAAAGTTGCCCCCAATACCTGTAAAGTGATCAAACATTTTTTTTGAATCCGACCTGGATGCTCCCCACCCCAAGGTTTCTCCAAATTTCATGGTTCCCAAACATAACTCCGAAACCCGCAATCCGCTTTTTCCTAACAGTTTATAGCGCACGGCCTGCTCCATTAAAACGATGGTCTAAGTGATTACAACTGCTCGCGCTTGCCCGTACACATCAAAAGAGTATATCCAATATGGTATTAATAATTTTACCGGTGTTGAGCCTCCCAATCCGGGTTCAAGAACTTTTGTATCTCAATTCGATATCCATTCGGGTCCCGTATAAACATCTGGTAAATCTGGTAGCGTTCATTCAACCTTGGCCTTATCTCAATAGTTATTCCTTTTGATTCAAGGTGTTTAAAAAATCCATCCACATCTTCCATTTCAATCGTAATGATCACCTCTTCACTGCCAGTGCTGCCTTCAGTGATACAAAATCCAATATAGGCATGCATACAAATCCTGAATATGCGGCAGCTTTTTTGATCCAGCACAAGATCAAATCCAAGAATATCCTGGTAAAAAGCGGTTGTGATTTCCAGGTCTCTGGTCTGAAGGAAGAAGATTCCGGATTTTGGAAACTGCATTGTTCCACTCATTTTTTTCCTACTTTTTTGGCAGGGAAGATGAATAATCAACGCCCTTCATAACCCAGCGATGCAGGTCTTCATCGGACACAGTGCCCTCAGGTGATACCATAACCCAGCCCCTCATCGGCCTGCCAGTAAAATCGAAAACCTTTGCATGCGGCAGCTCCAGGGCATCATCGTATGACCCGGCGCCAACCCTTACAATGAGATCGTCTTTATTTACACCACAAACCATATTTCCGTACAGCATAAATCCGATCCCACCGAACATCACTTTCTCACTGAAACCAGTCTTGTCGCCAATTTGTGCTTTTACCCGTTGGGCTAATACTGTATCGAACGCCATACACACCTCCAGGCCAAGGATTATTTATAGTTTCACTTCCATATCAAAATCGCCCGGCGTCAATGAGTACATCGCAGCATCAAAAACATTGCCCCTTACAACCAGGCGGTTTCTTAAGACTCCCTCCCGCGTCGCTCCCACCTTTTCCGCCACGCGGGTACTTGCCTGGTTATCCATGGCTACTACAATTTCCGCCCTGACCAAGCCGACTTTTTCAAATGCAAAACGGGCAACGAGAAGCGCGCTGCGGCTCGCGATCCCCTCCCCTGTGCGGTCGCTCCGCACCCAATAGCCTACGTTCCCAAATTTGAACAGTGAGTTTACAAAACTCAAGCCGCATCCACCGACAATCTGCCCATCCGCAATATCCGTTATGGCGAAGCTGAAATCTGTACCCTTATCCCATCCGGACGGCAGGGTATTAAGCCACTGCATGGCATCCTTTTCGCTATAGCCTTGGTGGCACCAGGACATCCAGGGCATCAGTTCGGGGATTGATTTCTGCACAGCTTGAGTCAACTCCTTAGCGTCACGCTTCAGCAGCGGGCGCAGACAAACCACACCATCAGACATTTCTGTTTTCAAGACCATGGTAACCGTAAAACCTTATATATTTTTGTACTCGTTTGATAAGCTGATATGCAGTTATTTTACCCCCAAATCACTACCAACCCGCACGATTGAATCCTCCTGACCGCGCATGCCAGCATTTTTTTGCGGAGCTTATCTCGGATATATTAATAGAGCCCCAACATCCCAGGCTCCCCTTTTAACTTCCCAAAATCGAAACGTGACTAATTATGAATCAACACTGGCAGATAAACATCCTCTGAATCGCATGTGATACTCAAACGATAATTCTCGCTTGCGCCTTCGAATCCATCCACAACCAGAAAATATTCACCGGGTTGCATGTCCTTCAGGGTAAATACCTGCTCCCCAAACGAATCCTTGCTGTAGCAATTACCTTGCGTGCAGCCGCCTTCTGATAACAAGAAAATGTCCAGGGCATCCGTCAAATCAGTGACTTGCACCGTTACCGTAAAAGTGCGGCCTTCATGCAAATTGAGCGAATAAACGACCTCAGGTCCTGATTCGAGCCTCTCCTCCGCGCAATCATAATTTTGCAGGTGGTTAGGAAATCCCGAATTATTTTCATAGAGCACCTGGTTGCACAATACCGGTTTTGGAGTAGTGCAAGAGCCCGAAATATCAGACTCATCCGAAACGCACCAGGCTTGCGTTTCCTTCATACAGGAACGAAATGCTGCATCCCAGAAGTGGATATCCCGCTGGTTATTATCATCCCAATCCGAGGGCAGGTTCACGATCGTCCCATACCCGTCGTTCTCCAACCAGGCGCCGCAGTTTGCTTTGCCTGGAATGACAGCGGTATCTGTCATCTGAAAACCTGTTCGAATCCAACCCGGTGTATACGAAGGTGGCCCCAGGCCGCTGTCGTCGTTTCCATATCCAAGATTTGGATTGTAGCGCAGCGCGGAAGGATCCAGGAGTTCCCACATCGAAGCC